>ENA-OQAA01000250-OQAA01000250.1-human-gut-metagenome-genome-assembly--contig:-NODE-250-length-37765-cov-3.842606_pt1 | contig 37765 bp, 44 predicted proteins | sample MGYA00242489_ERZ504515 | MGnify/ENA primary metagenome ERZ504515 (study PRJEB26092, sample SAMD00036237) | human gut metagenome | host: Homo sapiens | study: EMG produced TPA metagenomics assembly of... | reverse complement strand
CGGCAGAAGGAGTTGTTTCTTGTGAATGTTGAAGTACGCTGCATTCGACTGCGGGGCAGCCTGTATGGGGAACAGCGGCATGATTGCTTTTCGCTTTTTCCTCATATTTCCTGCACAGCTTTTCATCATAGGCGGCAGCTTCTCTCTCCACAAAGGAAATTGCACCTGTCGGGCAGGTTGGCAGACAATCTCCCAAACCATCACAATAATCATCTCGCAGAAGTGTTGCTTTGCCGTTTACCATGCCGATTGCACCCTCGTGACAAGCTTCGGCACACGCACCACATCCGTTACATTTTTCTTCATCTTATTTGGATAATTCTTCGAATCATTTTATACCATCCTTTCTCTTGTCTTTCTGGGCATAGTATATTATAATTAAAAATAAAAATCTGTTGTTATAACAACGAAAGGGTAAAAAATATGAAATTATCCGATATGCAGCTATTCCGTGGGTTAGAAGAAGATGACATCTCCTCGCTTTTAAGCTGTTTGAATAGTGTAAAACGCAATTATAAAAAAGGAGAAGTAATTCTTTCAGAAGGGAGTATTATAGAGAATATCGGCATTGTGCTGTCAGGCATGGCAATGATATCTTGTAACGATATTTGGGGGAATACCGGCATTTTAGGAAGTGTTGCGCCTGGTTCTGTATTTGCTGAGGTATATGCCTGTATTCCGGGACAGCCGATGCTGGTTACAGTGTCTGCCGTGGAAGATACCTCTGTGTTGTTTATGAATGTGGGACGTGTTCTGACTACCTGCACAAACGCCTGCCCTTTTCATACAAACCTTGCACGAAATCTACTGACTGTCTGTGCTCATAAAAGTCTGCAACTTTCACAAAGGATTTTGCACACCAGTTCCAAATCCATACGAGGACGATTGATGTCTTATTTTTCAGAATGCGCAAAACATGCCGGAAGTAATTCTTTTCTGATTCCATATAACCGTCAGCAGTTAGCAGATTACTTGAATGTTGACCGCAGTACTATGTGCAACGAGCTTTCTAAAATGCAGAAAGATGGCATGATTGAATACAAAAAAAATCGTATTTTGCTCAAAGACTGAGATTTAAGGAATGGTATGAATTTGAATAGGGATTGATTTTTTAAGCAAAATCGCTTATGATCTGAAATAGAATATAGTGCTATTATCCACAGTTACAGAGCAAGTGTTATCAACACCGATAACAAAATGATAACATTAGCCTGTATAGGCAGGATAATATGGATAAATCAAATAATCAAAAGAACTGTAAACACGACAGAGAATAATCTCTAAACAAAATTGATTAGTAATTGTCGAGTTTGAATAACGGACAGAACCCCGAAATGCTGATAAAATGGGCATTTCCGGGGTTGTTTTATGGTTTTTGGCCCTAAAATGGCTCTAATTCTAGTAAGAAAAAATGCTATAACTTTTTTGAGTTGAGTAACATAGGCTTCAGAGATACCTAACTGAAATGCAATGTCTTTTTGTTTCATTCCCTCTGCCAATGTTCATGTGCGGTAAAGTATCACACAAGAAATTGAAAGATAGACACCCCTCTATTTCGTAAAAATTTGGGGGAATTTAATTTTAGTAACCAGGCAGGATTTCCTGCAGGAAACGATTGTATCTTAAAATGATTTTTGCTATGATATAAATAATAAATTTGTAACGCATTTTGCAACAATCAACAGAAAGCTTCTACTTTCACAGTACCCTATAAAAGGAAGAAACGGAGGAATGGGAATGATAGTGACAACGACAGTGTCTGTAGAAGGAAGAAGAATTACGGAATATAAGGGAATTGTATTTGGAGAAGTCATATCTGGCGTAAATTTCGTGCGCGATGTTGCGGCTTCTTTCAGCAACTTTTTCGGCGGAAGATCAGGAAGCTATGAGGAAGAGCTTGTTTAGGCGAGACAGAACGCCTGAAGGAGATGGAACAGCGTGCGGCAGATTTGGGGGCCAATGCGGTTGTAGGCGTTGATATCGATTATGAGGTGCTCGGTGCAGGTAACGGAATGCTTATGGTAACGGCAAGCGGAACGGCAGTGGTTGCCGAATAGCTTCGGGTGTGAACAGAAAGGGTGAGAGGGAAATTTGATGGACAGATTTATAAGGGAAATCGCAATTACAGAGATAGATGGCGTATCCATAGGACATGCGCAGGATAATGAAGCAAAGACAGGCGCAAGCGTATTGTACTTTAAACGGGGCGCACAGGCAGGCTGCGACATCAGCGGGGGAGGTCCGGCGTCGAGAGAAACGCCGCTTACAGACAGCATGACGGCAGATAATCCGCTGAACGCTGTCGTGTTGTCAGGAGGAAGCGCATATGGTCTGGCGGCTTCGGACGGTGTGATGCGCTGTCTGGAGGAGCAGGGGATTGGATACGACACGGGATTTTCCAAAATACCTCTTGTATGTCAGTCCTGCATTTTTGACTTGGGATACGGAAGAAGCGATATCCGTCCGGATGCGGATATGGGATATGAGCCTGTAGAAAGGCGATGGAAGGCTGCGATGTATCGATGGGAAATGTCGGAGCAGGAACGGGAGCCAGCGTAGGAAAGCTGTTTGGAATGGAACGAGCGACAAAGTCCGGTCTGGGTATCTATGCGCTTCAGGCAGGGGAGCTGAAAATAGCGGCTGTCGTAGTCGTTAATGCATTCGGAGATGTTTTTGATCCGGAGAACGGACAAAAGATAGCAGGCCTTATGGATGCGGAAAGAACGAAATTTGTGGATTTGGAAGAGGCGTTTGTAGAAATGATGACGACGCCTCAGGATTTATTTCATACAAATACGACGATCGGCTGCATCGTGTGCAATGCACGTTTTGATAAGGCAAAGCTGAATAAAATTGCTTCTATGGCAAGAAATGCGTATGCGAGATGCATCAATCCGGTTGGAACTATGGCTGACGGAGACAGCATCTATGCCTGCAGTGTGGGAGAGGTAGAAAGCGATGTAAATGTAGCCGGAACACTGGCGGCAAGGGCGATGCAGCAGGCGATAAAAAGAGCTGTGACAGCGTCCGCAGTGGATGATAGAGAATATTTGAAATATTGCTTGCGAAACTAAAGGAAAATCAGTAAAATAAAAATGTTGGAAATAATCTGACCAGTTAAAAGGAGAGACAAATGAAGCAGGATATGATTGTTATTTTGGATCTGGGAAGTACAGAGAATACGGTACTCGCCCGGGAGATTCGTGAACTTGGCGTATACAGCGAGATTCATCCTCATGATATTACAGAGGAAGAAATAAAGGCTCTTGACAATGTAAAAGGAATTATTTTAAATGGCGGAGAAAACCGTGTGGTAGATGGAAAAGAAGTGGAAGTAAGACCAGAGCTTTATACATGGGGCTATCCGGTAATTTCCGTAGACTATCCTGCATCCAGATGCGACGTTCGTTTTGACAGCCTGCCGGATCAGGAGACGTTGAAAAAGTTCGTATTTGATGAATGTAAGGCAGAAGCAAACTGGAACATGAAGAACTTTATTGAAGATCAGGTAGAGCTGATCCGCAGACAGGTAGGAGACAGAAAGGTTCTTTTGGCGCTGTCAGGCGGCGTAGATTCTTCCGTAGTTGCAGCGATGCTGATTAAGGCGATAGGACAGCAGCTCGTCTGCGTACATGTAAATCATGGTCTGATGCGGAAAAATGAATCTGAAAGCGTTGTAGAGGTATTCCGCAACCAGCTTCATGCAAATCTGATTTATGTAGACGCTACAGAGCGTTTCCTTGGAAAGCTGGAAAATGTATCTGATCCGGAAGAGAAGAGAAAGATTATCGGCGGAGAATTTATCCGTGTTTTCGAGGAAGAAGCGAGAAAACTGGAAGGAATCGATTTCCTTGGACAGGGAACGATTTATCCGGACATTATCGAGAGCGGAACCAAGACTGCAAAGATGGTAAAATCTCACCACAATGTGGGAGGACTTCCGGAAGATTTGCAGTTTGAATTGGTAGAGCCGTTAAAGCAGCTCTTCAAGGACGAAGTTCGCGCCTGCGGTATTGAGCTTGGCCTGCCTGCTGAAATGGTTTACCGTCAGCCGTTCCCGGGTCCGGGACTTGGTGTTCGCTGCCTCGGCGCTATCACAAGAGATCGCCTGGAAGCTGTCCGTGAGTCAGATGCTATCCTGCGCGAGGAGTTCGCAAAGGCAGGACTGGACAAGAAAGTATGGCAGTATTTTACGGTAGTACCCGATTTCAAGTCTGTGGGAATGAAGAATCATGCAAGATGCTTTGAGTACATGGTAATCATCCGTGCAATCAATACCATCGACGCGATGACAGCCAGCATCGAGCACGTAGACTGGGAGATTCTCGACAGAATCACTAACAGAATCCTGGCAGAGGTCGAGAACGTAAACCGCGTGTGCTATGATATGAGCCCGAAGCCCCCGGCGACGATTGAATTCGAATAATATATTAGAGCCAAGAAATGCCTATTTTGCGGGCTTTCTTGGCTCTCTATGTCTAGTGACAATCAAATGACAATAATTTTGAAATTCTTCATCCGACATACGTTCATTTGAACGATGTTCAAACAGGAATTTTAGATATTATCCATTGCTCTTTTCTCCACGTCGCCGGCAGGATTAGAAACCGAATCTACAATAATCTTAATAATCCCATATTTCCAACGCCGTATAAGCGTGACTGTAATGATACCCTAATTTTTCTGCCAGTGCGGCGGATGCTTTGTTATGTGCATCCCAACTGGGATATAAGTTCCGCTTTAAGCATTCTAAGATCAGTTTTGCGGCGCATATGCAGGCAAAGCCGTTTCTCCGGTATTCTTTTCGTGTGTCAATTTCGATTTCGATGCCGTTTTGATATCTGGAGTAGGATGAAGCACCGGATATGATCAGCCCGTCTTTGGATATTACAACGCCTATTCCGAGACGGCGGTATTTTTCGTAAGTTGAAAATTGTGATACGAGATCTTTGCTCCATGCTTCTGATTTGCATAATTTGTAAAAGTGCGAGTCGATCATGGAAAGTGTATATTGTTTTGGCAGGGAAGCGACGATTTTTTCTAAATGATGTTTATTGAAAATAGGAGGTTCCTTTTTTGTTGCGTAGCGAGAAATTATTTTTGCTTTTTTACCGTAAAATTGAGTGAGCATGTTTTCCCAAAGTTTATTTTGAGGAACGGCGATCATAAAGTTTTGAGTACAGTGGGGCGGTCTATAAGCGATCAGTTCCGGGCATGGTTCGCCTGCGAAAAAGGTGAAATCCCCGATCACGGCCATAGCCGCAGTAGGGGCGGTGAGGTCGTTTGCATATATTTTCCCCATGATTCCCTGCAGGCATGACCAGATAAGGGTTTCTTCCCAGTGTCCAAATAAAGGTGAAATTTTGTTTGTGTCTTTTATTTCGTATATCATTGTTTCCTCTTGTTTCTCATTATTATAAGGAGCGGATCATTATAAGGTGTGGGCAGACTGTCAGGTGGAACAGTGGTATTAGGAGCTGTTTGCTGGAACGGTGGCTTTTCACAATACTGAAATGTGTCGTTTAGTGCTTCCGGTAATTATGTAGTGGCAGGTTTGAGTATAGTTTAATATGTTTGGTGTAAATAAGCAAACAGGAACGGAGGAAGAGAGTTCTTTTCCTTGAATTTCCTCAGACAGTATACTACAATTTAAAAAGAAGATCTGCTGCTGTGTTATATGACGGCAGAGAGTGCAGGAGTGTATGACATGAGAGATTTTGAGCAAAGTATTATAATAAATGAAAAAATAAAGCTTGAAGAAAGATTCGAGTTCCGAACTATATTCTCTGAGGAAGCTGTGCAGGCTGCGTCTGTCGAAAGAGTATGTTTCCCTCCTAACGAGGCGTGTACCGAAGAGATGATGAAGCAGCGGGCTCTTAAGATTCGGGAATTGTTTTTTGTGGCGGTTGACAGAAAAAGCGGTGAAGTGGCAGGTTTTTTGAATGGTCTGGCAACGGACGGGGATTGTTTGAAAGATGAATTTTTCAGGAATGCAGACTTGCATGATCCGACAGGTGATAACGTGATGATACTCGGTCTTGCAGTTTTGCCGAAGTACCGGGGAATCGGAGTGGCATCAGAACTGATGCGGCGGTATTCCGGGATACAAAGGCAGCAGGGGAGATGTGCGTTGATCCTGACATGTCTTGACGCAAAAGTCGAGATGTACAAAAAGATGGGCTTTGAAGATGAAGGGATATCGGATTCATCTTGGGGCGGAGAACAATGGCATCAAATGCGGAAGGGATTATAAAATAAATGAATTAAAATGGTAACAGTTCAGCCCGCGCTATTCGTAAAACCGCACTGTGTGCTTATCGTGGCTGATGCCACTGTTTTACTCATAGACGGACGCTGTATGGCTGAACTATTTACCTAAAATGCGGAAAATACCGCAAAATCAGATCGGGGAGATAAAATGTATATTGCAGATTTTCATATCCATTCCCGCTATTCTTATGCGACGAGCAAGACATGTACGCTGGAATATCTTGATTTATGGGCAAGGAGAAAAGGAATTCATATTGTTGGGACAGGTGATTTTACACATCCGGCATGGCGGGCGGAGTTAAAAGAAAAGCTGGCTCCTGCGGAAGATGGATTATATATATTGAAAGAAGAATACAGACTTTATGATGAAGCGGACGGGAAAAAAATCGACGCATACGGGCGTGGACAAAAAGAGATGATTCCGCGTTTTATTATAAGTGGGGAAATCAGTTCGGTGTATAAAAAAGAAGGACGTTCCCGGAAGGTGCACAGTCTACTTCTCCTTCCGGATTTTGAGGCGGCAGAGCGGATCGCGGATCGTCTTTCACAGATTGGAAATATCTGTTCGGACGGTCGGCCGACACTTCGGCTTGACTGTCGGGACCTTCTTGAACTGGCGCTTGACGAGTGTGGGAATTCGATTTATATTCCGGCTCATATATGGACGCCGCATTTTTCGGTATTCGGAGAGTTTTCGGGATTTGAAACGCCCGATGAGTGTTTCGGCGATATGACTTCCTATGTATATGCTATGGAGACGGGACTTTCGTCAGATCCGTTGATGAACCGAAGAGTATCTGTATTGGATGATTATCGGCTTATTTCTAATTCGGACGCTCATTCTCCGGGAAATTTAGGTCGGGAAGCGACTCTTTTTGATGTGGAACTTTCTTACAGAGGCATTGCAGAGGCGATTCGGACGGGAAACGGTTTGTGCGGAACGATTGAATTTTTCCCTCAGGAAGGAAAGTATCATTTGGATGGACATCGAAAATGCGGAGTTTGTTTTACTCCTGCGGAGACGAAAGCACATGGAGGAGTATGTCCTGTATGCGGGCGCGCGGTGACGGTAGGAGTGGCTCACAGAATCGAGGAGATGGCAGACAGATCGGAAGAGGAGGCGAAGTCTGCGGCGGGGAAAGAACCGTTTGAGAGTCTGATCCCGCTTAAGGAAGTGATTGCCATGGCAAATGGATTTGCTGTGAAAGGGAAACGTACAGAACGAGAGTATATGCGGCTTCTTGTGCAGCTTGGCCCTGAATTTGAAGTGCTGCGAAAGATACCTGTAGAACAGATCAGCCGGACGGCAGGGGAACAGACGGGATGTCTGGTTGACAAACTTCGGAAAGGGAAGATAAAATGGAACTCCGGATTTGACGGAGAGTATGGAACAATCGATCCGGGTGTGATACAATAAATAGAAAGTTTTGTTTCAGAACAATAAAGGAGAAAATGTATGAAACTGGGAGAAAAACAAGTTCTGACTGTTGTGAAGATCGTTGATTTCGGCGTATATCTGGGCAACGACGAAGAGAGGGTGCTTCTGCCTAAAAAGCAGGTGCCGCAAGGGATAGAAGTCGGAGATCCGATAGAGGTGTTTTTATATAAAGATTCATCAGATCGTATGATAGCAACTACGAATGAACCGAAGCTTACGATCGGAAAGACGGCTGTGCTTGAAGTGACGGATGTTGGAAGGATCGGAGCATTTTTGGATTGGGGATTGGAAAAAGAACTTCTGCTTCCGTTCAAAGAACAGACGGAAAGAGTAGAAAAAGGCGATCGATGTCTCGTTAGTCTTTATATAGATAAGAGCGGCAGACTGTGTGCGACGATGAAAGTGTATCAGCTTCTTCGTACTGATTCACCGTACAAAAAAGACGATATGGTCAGCGGAACAGTGTATGAATTAAGTCGGGATTTCGGCGTGTTTGTCGCTGTGGACGATCAGTATTCGGCGATGATCCCGAAGCGGGAAGTTTACGGGAAGATGTATATCGGTCAGCGCATTGAAGCGAGGGTGACGGCTGTGAAGCCGGACGGAAAGCTTGATCTGAGCATACGCGGGAAGATACCGGAACAGATGGATGCGGATGCGGATAAGGTGTTTGGACGTATTGAAAAGAATGGCGGCATGCTTCCGTTTACAGATAAGGCGGATCCGGAGAGGATTAAGTCGGAGATGGGGATGAGTAAAGCGGCGTTTAAACGTGCGGTCGGAAGACTTCTGAAACAAGGAAAGATACAGATCGACAACGAGGTGGGAAAGATTTTTGCGGTAAACAAGAACAGATAGACCTTTTGCGGGTCGGCTTACGAGGTGAAAGATGAGTTTTGCACATTTGCATGTCCATACAGAATACAGTCTTCTGGATGGTTCTAACAAGATAAAAGAATATGTTGCAAGAGTGAAAGAGCTTGGGATGAACAGTGCGGCGATCACCGATCACGGAGTAATGTACGGAGTGATTGATTTTTACAGAGAGGCGAAAAGTCAGGGAATTAATCCGATCTTGGGGTGTGAAGTTTATGTCGCGCCGAATTCCCGTTTTGACAGAGAAGTGACCGGAGGAGAAGACAGGTATTATCACCTTGTACTTCTTGCGGAAAATAACGAAGGTTATGCCAATCTTATGAAAATCGTATCAAAAGGCTTTGTCGAGGGATACTATTACAAACCCCGTGTAGATAAAGAACTTCTCAGAAAATATCACAGCGGCATTATCGCGCTGAGCGCCTGCCTGGCAGGCGAGGTGTCGAGATATCTGATGAAAGGCTTATATGACGAAGCGAAGAAAGCTGCGTTGGAGTACAGAGATATCTTTGGAAAAGATCATTTTTATTTAGAACTGCAGGATCACGGTCTGCCTGATCAGGGTCTTGTAAATCAACAGCTTTTGAAAATGTCCCGGGAAACGGGGATCGAACTTGTGGCGACGAATGATGTGCATTATACTTATGCGAAAGACGAAAAAGCGCATGATATCCTTTTGTGTATCCAGACAGGGAAAAGGCTGGCGGATGAGAACAGGATGAGATATGAAGGCGGACAGTATTACATCAAGTCTGAAGAAGAGATGAAAAGTCTTTTTCCGTATGCGCTTCAGGCGCTTGAAAATACGCAGAAGATTGCGGACCGCTGTTTAGTGGAGATTGAGTTCGGGGTAACAAAGCTTCCCAAATATGACGTCCCGGACGGATATACATCGTGGGAATACTTACGGAACTGTGTTACGAAGGACTTGAGAAACGCTATGCAGAACGGGCGGATGAACTTCGGGAACGGCTTGATTATGAATTGGGCACGATCAAAAATATGGGGTATGTAGACTATTTCCTGATCGTGTGGGATTTATAAAATATGCGAAAGATCATGGGATCGCAGTCGGACCGGGCCGGGGGTCTGCAGCGGGAAGTATTGTTTCCTACTGCCTGGGAATTACGACGATCGATCCGATCAGATATCAGCTTTTGTTCGAGCGTTTTTTGAATCCCGAACGTGTTTCCATGCCCGATATCGACGTTGACTTTTGTTATGAACGCAGACAGGAAGTGATCGACTATGTTGTGAGAAAATACGGAAAAGACAGAGTTGTTCAGATCGTGACATTCGGAACGCTGGCGGCAAGAGGTGTGATTCGAGATGTGGGGCGTGTGATGGATATGCCGTATGCTTTTGTCGATTCGATTGCGAAGATGATACCGCAGGAGCCGAAGATGACGATTGAAAAAGCGTTGAAGGTAAATCCTGAACTGCGCAAGATGTGTGAAGATGATGAGGAAGTAAAATATCTTATCGAGATGGCGAAAAGACTGGAAGGACTTCCGAGACATAGTTCTATGCATGCGGCCGGAGTCGTGATCAGTCAGAAGTCTGTTGACGAATATGTGCCGTTGTCGAGAGCGGCGGACGGCTCGGTGACGACCCAGTTTACGATGACGACACTGGAACAGCTCGGACTTTTGAAAATGGATTTTCTGGGACTTCGTACGTTGACGGTTATACAAAATGCGGTTCTTATGGCGAGAAAAAAAGATCCTTCGGTAAATATGGACACGCTGGATTATGATGATAAAAAAGTGCTTGAATATATCGGGACCGGAAAAACAGACGGCATCTTCCAGTTGGAAAGCGCGGGAATGAAAAGCTTTATGAAAGAGCTGAAACCGAACAGTCTGGAAGATATGATCGCCGGAATCTCTCTATATCGCCCCGGTCCGATGGATTTTATTCCGCAGTACATCAAAGGGAAAACGACGCCTCTTCAATTTCATATGACTGCCCGCAGTTAGAGCCGATCCTGAATTCGACATACGGCTGTATCGTTTATCAGGAACAGGTTATGCAGATCGTTCGCGACCTTGCGGGATATTCCCTCGGAAGAAGCGATCTTTTGAGGCGCGCCATGTCAAAGAAAAAAGGCGAAGAGATGAAACGGGAACGGCAGATTTTCCTGTACGGTGACGAGGCTTCCGGTATTCCGGGATGTGTAAAAAACGGAATTGACGAGCAGGTTGCGAATAAGATTTATGATGAGATGCTTGACTTTGCAAACTATGCGTTTAATAAGTCGCATGCGGCCGCATATGCGGTTGTGGCATATCAGACTGCGTGGCTGAAATATTATTATCCTGTTGAATATATGGCGGCTCTTATGACATCGGTGATAGACAATCCGTCGAAAGTAGCTGAATATATTTATGCAAGCCGGCAGATGGCATTCAGATCCTTCCTCCTGACATTAATAACGGAGAAGCGGATTTTTCGGTTGACGAAGGGAATATAAGATACGGGCTGTCTGCGATCAAAAGTGTCGGGAGACCGGTTGTTAGGGCGATGCTCGAAGAACGCAGGACATTTGGTCCATATAAAAATCTTGAAGATTTTATTACCCGTGTTTCATCGAAAGAAGGACTGAACAAGCGAACTATTGAAAATCTGATCAAAGCAGGGGCGTTGGATACTTTAGGCGGAACCCGAAAACAATTCATGAGTATTTATATTCAGATCATGGATCATGTGAATCAGGAGAAAAAATATTCCATGTCCGGTCAAATGAGTTTGTTTGATCTTGTGGGAGAAGAAGAAAAGGCGGATTTTCAGATCAGAATGCCTGATGTAGGCGAGTATTCAAAAGAAAATAAGCTTGCGTTTGAAAAAGAGGTGCTCGGCGTTTATATAAGCGGTCATCCGCTTGAGGAGCACGAGGAGAGATGGCGGCGGATGATTTCGGCTACAACGGCAGATTTTCAGTTTGACGAGGAACTGAATAGAACGAAGGTGCATGACGGAGAAAAGTCGGTTGTCGGAGGATGATCGTTGACAAGACGGTCAAGTACACAAAGACGAATCAGGTGATGGCGTTCCTTACGCTGGAAGATTTGCTCGGCACTGTGGAAGTTGTTATTTTTCCGAGAGATTACGAGAAAAATCGTCAATGGCTTGAAATAAACGAGAAAGTGTTTATCAGCGGAAGGGTTTCGGAAGAAGACGAGAAGGCAAGTAAGCTGATCTGTGAGAAAGTGATCCCCTTTGAGAGGACAAAACGAGAATTGTGGATTCAATTTCCGGATAAAGAGACGTTTCTTGATGAAGAACAGATCGTTTACGGATACCTGGCAGATTCGGAAGGCGAAGACGAGGTTATTATATATTGCGCAAAAGAACGGGCAGTGAAACGACTGCCGAAAAACCGGAATATTCAGATCAATGAGCAGGTTTTAAGCAGGTTAATGAACCATTTCGGTGAAAGTCGGGTAAAAGTGGTTGAAAAAGCTATTGAAAACCACTTCTAAATAATGTAGAATAATTTTCGACTATTGTTAAAAAAATTACAATGAATAAATATTATTAATAGCGACACTTTGCAGAAAGGTGGAAAAATCATGGCAGAGAATCAAAAAGAAAAGTACTTAGAGGAGATTGAAGATCAGATCCGTACAATCGGAGTTCTTACAAGCGGCGGTGATGCGCCGGGTATGAACGCGGCTATTCGTGCAGTCGTAAGAACGGCGCTTTCAAGAGGACTGAAAGTGCGTGGTATCAGAAGAGGATTTCACGGACTTTTGAAGGAGGAGATCATTGATCTTTCAGCGCGCGATGTGTCTGAGAAGATCCAGCGCGGAGGTACGTTCCTTCAGACAGCGCGTTGTAAATCTATGCGTACGGAAGAAGGACAGCAGAAAGCGGCTGCAATCTGTAAAAAATACGGTATCGACGGACTTGTAGTTATCGGAGGAGACGGTTCTTTTGCCGGAGCTCAGAAACTTGCGAACCTCGGCGTAAATACGATCGGCATTCCGGGAACGATCGATCTTGATATTGCCTGCACAGATTACACGATCGGATTTGATACTGCTGTAAATACGGCGATGGAAGCGATCGATAAAGTACGTGATACTTCGACGTCTCATGAAAGATGCAGCATCATCGAAGTTATGGGGCGTGACGCGGGATATCTTGCTTTGTGGTGCGGTATTGCCAATGGAGCAGAACGTATCCTTATGCCGGAAGAGCATGACTTTGACGAGCAGGAGATCATTGATGATATTTTGAAAAATAAAAAACGCGGTAAGAAAAATTACATTATCATCAATGCGGAAGGTATCGGCGATTCGATCAACATGGCAAAGAGAATCGAGGCGGCGACGGGTATTGAGACGAGAGCGACTATTCTCGGACATATGCAGCGTGGAGGAAGCCCGACATGTAAAGACAGAGTATATGCTTCGATCATGGGATCTATGGCAGTTGATCTTCTTTGTCAGGGAAAAACAAACCGTGTAGTAGGATATAAGAACGGCGAGTATGTAGACTATGATATCGAAGAAGCTCTGGCTATGAAAAAAACAGTATCCGAGTATCAGTACGAAGTGGCAAAAACACTTGCACTGTAAGAAAAAACAGACATATATTTCTAAAAACATGCCGGTATAAATTTATACCGGCTGTTTGCACGATGGAGGGAATCATGCAAATGGACTGCAAAAAGACCGCGCCTGTCGGAGTTTTTGATTCCGGAGTGGGCGGACTTACGGTTGCGAGGGAGATTTCCCGGCAGCTTCCGAATGAAAATATCGTATACTTTGGAGACACGGCAAGAGTTCCGTACGGAAGTAAGTCGCAGAATACAATCATCCGTTTTTCAGAGCAGATTATACGCTTTTTGAAAACAAAGCAGGTAAAAGCGATCGTTATTGCCTGTAATACGGCGAGCGCTTTGGCGCTGGATGCCGTGAGAGATGAATTTGATATCCCTATCATGGGTGTTGTGATCCCGGGCGCAAGAGCGGCTGTAGAGACAACCCGGAATCAGAAAGTCGGAGTTATAGGAACGGATGCGACTGTACAGAGCGGAATGTACACGAAAGTCATCCAAAGCATGGCTCCGGATATTGAAGTGATCGAAAAGGCATGTCCGCTGTTTGTTCCGCTGGTGGAAGAAGGGTTTAAGGAACATGTTGTTACAGAAGAAGTGATCGAATATTATTTGGAGTCAATGCGGCACACACAGATTGACGCTATGATTTTGGGTGCACCCACTACCCTCTTCTTAGATCTAAGATCCGCGATTATCTCGGAGAGGAGATCAAGATTGTGAATCCGGCATATGAAACGGCTATGGATCTGAAAAAGCTTTTGTATGAAAAAGAAATGGCAAATGACGGGACAGATGCACAGCACAGTGTATACTCCTTTTATGTAAGTGATGCGGCGGAAAAATTCCGCAGATTCGCAAATACAGTAATGCCGTTTGACGTGCCGACAACGAATGTAGTGAATATTGAGGAGTATTAGATTGATGACAAAAGATGTATTAGTCAGCATTTCGGGGAAACATATCGATATTATGGACGATCCTGCAAGGGGATATGAAGTCGGAGAAGATGGGATTGAAGTTGTGACTCCGGCAAATTATTACTGCCGGAATGGAAAACATTATATTCTCTATGATGAAGTTCTTGAAGGAATGGCAGGCACGATTAAAAATAAGATCAAGATCACGGGAACGGACTGTCTTGAAATTATGAAAAGCGGAGTTACTTCCTCTCATATGGTATTTGAAAAAAATAAAAAAAATCTGACATATTATAAGACGCCTTATGGTCAGATGCTGGTAGGCGTAAATACAAAAAATATGGAGATCAGCGTAGACGAAGATCAGATCGGCGTTAAAGTCGCTTATGAATTAGATGTAAATCACGAACCTATGGCAGACTGTCGCATTAATATGAGCATTGTGCCTCGAAACAGTAAAGGGGTCTCCATGCAGCTGGATATCCGGTAGGAAAGAAAAATAACAAAAAACAGACGCAGCAGAAAAGGAATATTCCTTCGTGACGTCTGTTTTTTTGCTTTTTAATTATTTTTTGAAAAATCCTTTTTTCTTTTCAGGCTGTTCGATAGAACCGCCGCGTACGCTTTTGATCTCTGTTATGTAGAGTCCGCTTACAACCGCTTTGACTTCTTTTTTCACCGGAAGAACTTCAAACACTTTGTTCTCGCACATAAGAGTCATGATCTTTGCGCCGATCTTTGCTTTTACGACCGGAACTTTTGTACGGCGAAGATACTTCGGCGTATTGTCTACGACCATCTGCGGAAGTCCCGCTTCTTTTAATCTTAGTTTCTTTTTATCGATGATGAGCATGCTGACAACTTGTGCCGCCGCTGCCATCTGCTCCTGCTGTTCCGCCTGTTTTTTCTCGGCCTTCTTTCCGAAAATGTAAAGACCGACGAGCACCCCGATCAATATCACGAGAATGACGATCATCACAATGGTGAATGTACTCATGACAACTCCTCCTAAATCCTACTGTATAATGTTATTTTCCGCATTTACGCAAATATCATTGTAACATTGTTTTTTGTGTAGTGCAAGTAAAAAGGGGTTTACTTTTGAGTAGGTGAACGAGTATACTGTTATAGTACATGAAAGTACATAAAAAGGAGTTATATTATTTATGGCAGAAATGATTTGGAACGCAGCGGTGAGTGTCTATAATTTTATTATGGATAATATTGTTCTGATCAATATTTTCCTTGCGCTGGTCATCGTCTTTTTTCAGCGCAGATCCCCGCAGACTGTTTGGACATGGCTGCTTTTGCTTTATTTTATACCGATCCTCGGATTTGTTATGTATTTGATCATCGGACAGGATTTCCACAAGAGCAGGATGTTTAAAGCAAAAGAGATCGAAGGTGAACTAAAATATGCAGTCCGGCGGCAGGAGGAGACGATTTATTATAAACGGCTTCGCATGGCGAATCCGGAGATGTCAAGGTTTAAAGATCTGATTCTTTATAATCTGGAAGCCGGGGAAGCGGTTCTGACAGATAATAACGATATTCGCGTTTATACGGACGGAAAAGAGAAGTTCCGTGCGCTTATAGAAGAGATGAAGCAGGCGAAGAGATATATCCACATGCAGTATTACATTATCCGCAACGATGAATTGTGGCAGGAAGTAGAGAAGGTACTTATTCAAAAAGCGAGAGAAGGCGTGGAAGTTCGTGTCCTTTTTGACAGTATGGGATGCAGAACGATGAAAAACCGTGACTGGGAGCGCCTCGAAAAAGAAGGAATTCAAGTTGCGGAATTCTTCCCGGCGCTGCTTGGGCAGCTGCAGCTTCGTGTGAATTACCGGAATCACAGAAAAATCGTTGTTATTGACGGAAGAGTCGGTTTTGTAGGAGGATTTAACGTCGGAAGAGAGTATCTCGGACGGGATAAGAAATTCGGTTATTGGCGGGATACCCATCTGTGTATCGAAGGCGCGGCGGTAACGTCGCTGGCAGTCCGGTTTGTTCTCGATTGGAATTATGCGGCGAAAGAAAACTTGTTTTTAGAAGATTCATTGTTTGAAATTCCGCAATATACGAGAAACGGAAGAGATCCGGTGCAGATCATATCAAGCGGACCGGACTCGAAAACGAAGATGATCCACGACAATTACTTACGACTTATTCATAGGGCACAGGATCATGTCTATATCCAGACGCCGTACTTTATACCGGACGATTCGATCTTGGACGCTTTGAAAATCGCCGCAAAATCAGGCGTTGATGTGCGGATCATGATACCGTGCAAGCCGGATCATCGTTTGTTTACTGGGCGACTTACTCTTATATCGGAGAGATGGTTGCCGCCGGAGCAAAATGCTATGTGTACAACAACGGATTTCTTCACGCTAAGACATTGAGTATCGACGGCATGGTCGCATGTGTCGGAACGGCAAATATGGACTTTCGGAGTTTTGGGTTGAATTTTGAGGTGAACGCAGTGATTTACAGCGAGCGTACAGTACAAAGATTGGAACGTGCGTTTGAAAACGATATGACGCTGTGTACGCAGGTGACAAGGAAAGTATATGATGAAAGAGGACTTGTCATAAAAGCGAAAGAACAGTTTTCGCGCTTGCTTTCCCCGCTTTTGTAAAAGGATGATAAAGGAAAGATCAGGCGTATATAGATGGAACTCGTACGTGAAAATCAAAAAAAACGTACGGCAAATATGCATGCAGTAAAAATAAATATAAATAAAAGACGCGTATAAAACGCGGACAAAAAAGGAGATTATTATGAAAAAAAGAATTGTATCAATGATGCTTGCGGCAATGGTGGCTCTTTCCGTTGTAGGATGCGGAAGTAAAACATTGTCAAACGACTATGTAACGGTAAAGCAGTATAAAGGTCTTGAAGTTGCACAGGTAGAAAAGGTTGAAGTGACAGATGAGCAGGTTGAGCAGTCTGTTCAGGCAAACTTAAATGCGGCGGCAGAAAAAGAGCCGATCAAAGATCGTGCGGCGGAAAAAGGCGATTGGGTAAACATTGACTATACAGGATATATCGATGATGTGGCATTTGAAGGGGGAACAGCGACGGGATCCGATCTGGAGCTCGGAAGCGGAAGCTTTATCGGAGCAGAGGCGGTTATGCCGGATTTGAAGATCAGATCATCGGACACAGTACAGGAGAAGAATTCGATATAGAAGTGAAGTTTTCGGATTCTTATCCGGGAACAGATGTGGCAGGAAAAGTTGCACGTTTCCACATCGTATTGAATGAAATTTACAAACAAAACATTCCGGAATTGACAGACGAGTGGGTGGCAAGCAACAGCAAGACGGCAAAAACAGCGGACGAATACCGCAAAGAAGTCCGTAAACAGATTGAAAGCAGCGCGGAGACAGCAAATGAGACAACATTAAAATCAGAGATCCAGGAAGCGCTTCTCGAAGAGATCGATGTGAAAAAATATCCGAAAGACGCTGTGGAAGAACAGAAAAAGCAGATGACAGATTACTATACACAGATGGCAGGATTATACGGAATTGAATTGTCTGAGTTCATCACGACATATCTGCAGATGACAGAAGATGAGTTTAATTCAAAAGTAAAAGAAAGCGCACAGCAGACAGCGGCGTTTGACGAGGCAATTAAACTGATCGCGGAAAAGCAGAAACTTGAGCCGTCAGAAAAAGAATACAAAGAAAAATTCAAAGAATATGCAGAGCAGGCGGGAGCGATGTGGATGCTTATGTAGAACAGGTTGGAGAAGATGTGCTGAAAGCTGCGATTTTAAGAGACGCTGTGCTTGATTACCTTGTGGATAATTGTGTTCAGGTAGAAAATTCAGACAGTGATGCCGACAGTAATTCAAATAACAAGGAAGACAGCAGTAAATAAGATCTGTGCCGGATGCCGGTAAATGAGATATGTGAAGGCAGGACATGCGCTGCCTGAACCGGATGTGGATCGGGCAGTGTAAAAGCAAAAGAAAGTATTCAGGGAAAAGGAGACAGAGGCAATGAAAATGGAAAACGAACGGCTCTGTATTGAGATTTCAGAGCATGGGGCTGAGGTTACCCGTATATATGATAAAAAGAAAGAGACGGAACTTCTGTGGGAGGGAAATCCCACGTATTGGAAAAGACATTCCCCGATCCTTTTCCCGAACGTAGGAAAAACCTATAAAAATAAAGTAAAGATTAACGGAATATCTTATCCGACGTCAGGACACGGATTCGCAAGGGATAACGATTTTAAATGCATCTGTACAAAGCCCGATAAGGCAGCGTTTTTGTTCTCATCAGGGGAAGAAACAAAAGAAGTATATCCCTTTGATTTTGAACTGATCGTTACATATATTCTCAAAGAAAACAGCCTGATCGTGAAATGGGAAGTGCACAATACCGGAGACGACGATATGTATTTTACGATCGGTGGGCATCCGGCTTTCCGTTTTCAAAAAGCGGATGAGAAAAAGACGGATTATAAGTTGAGATTTCCGGATAAAAAGGCACTTGAATATATTCTGGTAGATCTCTCCGAATGTGTAGCCGATCCCGGCACAGTGTACAAGCTGGAGCTGGAAGATGGATTCTGCGCTTTGAATGAGGAAATGTTTGAACACGACGCACTGATTTTTGACGGCGGTCAGTTTGACGAAGTATGGCTCTGTCACAAAGGTGGAGAACCATATGTAGGCATGAAATGTAAAGGATTTCCGAATTTCGGCATTTGGTCTGTGAAAGACGCTCCTTTCGTCTGTCTTGAACCGTGGATGGGACGGTGCGACGATGTCGGCTTTGACAAAGAACTTTCGGAAAAACCATATATCAATAAAGTGAAGCCGGGAGAGAGCTTTGAACAAAGTTATGAAATATTGACGGCAGAATGTTGATCGGCCGATCAGATAAAATCGAAAATATATATTGAATATATTTTTGGAAAATACCGATGAAAAGATTCGGTACAGCGGGAGGAAGAAGACAATGCTTCTTACGATTGATATAGGAAATACAAATATTACAATGGGTGTGTTCGAGGAAGAGTTCCTGCTCGGTATGTTCCGTATGACGACAAAACGGGCGAGGACATCAGACGAATACGGATTCACCATATGCGGAATACTGGAGCACAGAGGAATCGACTCAAAGCAGATCGATTCGGTGATCGTTGCGTCGGTTGTCCCCGACATTATGCACTCTTTTACAAGCGGTATTATCAAATATTTAGGAACGGAACCGATGATCGTATCTTCTCAGACAGATACAGGAGTTCGTGTTGTGACTGAAAATCCGACGCGGACAGGACCGGACAGAATCGTCAATGCGGCAGCGGGGTATGCTATTGCAGGAGGACCTGCGATCGTGGTTGATTTCGGAACGGCTACGACGTATGATTTGATAGGTCCTGAATGTACGCTTGAAGCATGTGTGATCGCCCCGGGCATTGAAACGGCAGGACGTTCTCTGTGGGACGGAGCGGCGATGCTTCCGGCGATTCAGATCCGAAGACCGGAATCCGTGCTTGCATCGGAGACGATTAGCGGAATGCAGGCAGGACTTGTATACGGAGCGATCGGACAGACGGAATATATAGTAAAAAAAATGAAAGAAGAGTCGGGATATAAAAATGCCTATGTGATTGCCACAGGCGGGCTGGGTAAAATTATCGCCGATGAAACAGAATGCATAGATCTGTATGATCCACAGCTTACACTGAACGGCTTGCGAATGATTCATGAGAAAGTGCAGAAAAAAAGATGAAGAAGCTGAAAATAGGAAATGTAGAATTGGAAAACCGATACCTATTAGGACCTATGGCAGGGGTGACAGACCTGCCTTTTCGTTTGCTGTGCAAGGAACAGGGAGCGGGTCTTTTAGGGATGGAAATGGTTAGTGCAAAAGCAATTTTGTATCAAAATAAAAATACAGAGAAACTCATGGAAATACATCCAGAAGAGCAGCCGGTATCTTTGCAGTTGTTTGGTTCTGATCCGAAGATTATGAGCGAGATGGCGAAAAGAATTGAAGAACGTCCTTTTGCGATTCTCGATATCAATATGGGGTGTCCGGTACCGAAAGTTGTAAAAAACGGGGAGGGGTCTGCTTTGATGAAAAACCCCTCTCTTGTTTATGAGATTGTAAACGCGATCGTTAAAGCAATAGAGAAGCCCGTTACGGTAAAAATCCGAAAAGGGTTCGACGATGCGCATGTAAATGCAGTCGAAGTCGCAAGAGCGGCGGAAGAAGCGGGAGCGTCGGCGGTTGCGGTTCACGGAAGGACGAGAGAGCAGTATTATAGCGGAGAGGCGGACTGGGACATTATCAGGCAGGTGAAAGAGGCGGTTTCCATTCCTGTAATCGGAAACGGCGATGTCACTACACCGGAAAAAGCAGAAGAACTTGTTCAAACGACAGGATGCGACGGAATTATGATCGCAAGAGGCGCACAGGGAAACCCGTGGATCTTTTCGGAAATGATCGGCAAGGAAAAAAACGGAGTAACTCCGCCCAGACCTGATAAAGAGGCAATACGGAATATGATCCTCAGGCATTCAAAGCTTCAGATTCAGTATCGCGGAGAATTTGCGGGAATGCGGGAGATGCGCAAACATGTAGCCTGGTACACGAAAGGACTGACAGGAGCGGCAGATCTCCGGCGCAGAGTAAATGAGACAGAGACATTAGATGAACTGATGATGTTATTGGAAGAACTATGAAAATCTGCACAAAAAATATCCTTTAATATGTGAAGCGGCAAGATAAAAATAGTAAAAATGCCAAAAAGCAAAAACGACCTTACAAAAATGTTACGGTAATCTATACAAAATAAACAAAGTTTTGTATAATTTATATATTACGCATAGTAACATGGAGAAAAAGGTCGTTTTTCTTTATTTCGTTTCATGGAATATGCGTGAAAATTCAGAACGAAGGAGTGCTCCGGAACTATAGGGGCGAAAAAGTTTATGAAAAATCTCAAGTGGAAGAAAGCAGGTTCGGCAGTTCTTGCTACAGCTTTGGCAGGAAGCATGGTGTTGCCGGCAACAGCCTACGCACAGGGTGAGATCGTTCAACTGGAAGGGGGAACTTCGACGCAGACAAACACAGCGCCGGAGCAGGTGTTCCTTAACAAATACAGCGGAACGGTCAGAACGCAGAACTTCAACGATAACTGGAAGTTCTATTTAGGAGACGCAAGCGGAGCGCAGACTCCGGCATTTGACGACTCCTCATGGGATCAGGTGAACCTGCCGCATGATTACAGTATCGACCAGAAATATAACCGTTCAATGGATGGAGAGAGTGGATATCTTCCGGGCGGTACAGGATGGTACAGGAAAAGCTTTACTGTAGATAAGAGCCTTGAGGGCAAACGTATCAGTATCGACTTCGGCGGCGTGTACATGAATGCAACTATTTATGTAAACGGTAAAAAGCTCGGTACACATCCGTATGGATACACACCATTCTCTTTCGATATTACAGATAATGTGAAGTTCGGAAAAGAAAACGTGATTGCCGTTAAAGTAGATCACCAGACACCGTCAAGCCGTTTTTACTCAGGAAGCGGTATTTACAGAGACGTAGACTTTGTTGTAACCGATACAGTTCATGTAGATAAGAACGGAACAAAGATTGAGACACCGGATCTGAAAGAGCATGTAGATGGAAACAATGTTGCGGTGAAAGTAAAAACAACTGTTGTAAATGAATCCGAGAGGGATGCATCTGTAAAAGTAAAACATACGATCTATCCGAAAAACGGAACGGCAGAGCAGGCAGTTGCTACGTTTGAGTCACAAGAGGCAGTTGCTGTAGAAAAAGGTAAGTCAAAAGACGTATCTGCAGATTTTACAGCATCAGGCGTACAGCTTTGGAGTACAACAACTCCAAATCTCTATACTGTGAAAACAGAAGTCCTTATGGACGGTGCTACAGTTGATACATACGAGACAGATTATGGTTTCCGCTACTTTGCATTTGATAAAAACAATGGATTCACTCTGAATGGTCAGAAGATGAAACTTCAGGGAGTATGTATGCATCATGATCAGGGCGCGCTTGGTTCGGTTGCAAATGACCGCTCTACAGAGCGTCAGGTAGAGATCCTGAAAATGATGGGATGTAACTCTATCCGTGTGACACATAATCCGGCGTCAGACGAATTGATCGATGCATGTAATAAGCATGGAATCTTAGTGATCGACGAGGCATTTGACGGATGGGTAGCTCCGAAAAACGGCAATTCAAACGATTATGCAAAATGGTTTAATAAAGAAATTGAATCTGATAATGAAATCATGGGCGCTGCGGACAATATGACATGGGCGCAGTTTGATCTTACAGCAATGATCGAGCGTGGACAGAATGATCCGGCGATTATTATGTGGTCGCTCGGTAACGAGATGTGGGAAGGAACAGGCGGATATAGTGCTGCTTATAAGACTGCTCAGGACAATCTTGTGAAATGGGCACAGGCGGCGGATACTACACGACCGGTAACAACCGGAGATAATAAGCTAAAAGGCGAAGAGGAAGGCTCAATTACTCTCGCTAATGGCTTACAGGAAGCGTCGGGAATCCATGGAATGAATTATGCAAGCGGCGCGGAGTATGACAAAATTCACAAAAAATATTCAGAATGGCCGTTATATGGTTCGGAAACGGCATCAGCAGTTAACAGCCGAGGAATTTATAAAGGCATGAATAGTCAGCATAATTATGGAAATCATGATTTGACGTCTTATGATACATCGGCAGTAGGCTGGGGAGCTACGGCAAGCAGCGCTTGGTATGAAGTAATTAAAAGAGATTTCCTTGCCGGTGAATATGTATGGACAGGATTTGACTATATCGGAGAACCGACTCCGTGGAATGATCCATATGGAAGTTTAGGACAAGGTGGCACATGGCCGCTTCCGAAAAATTCTTATTTTGGAATTGTTGATACGGCAGGACTTCCGAAGGACAGCTATTACTTCTACCAGAGTCAGTGGAATGACAGTGTGAATACACTGCATATTCTTCCGGCATGGAATGAAGATGTTGTGTACAAAAAAGAAGGAAATAAAGTTCCGGTAGTTGTATACAGCGATGCAAAAAAAGTAGAATTGTTCTTCACTCCGGCAAATGGCGGTGAGAAGAGATCGCTTGGCGAAAAGGAATTTGCACAAAAAACGACGACTGCAGGATATACATATCAGATGTATGAAGGCGAAGGAAAGAGCAGTAAAGAACATGAGAATTTGTACATGACATGGATGGTTCCATATGAAGCCGGAACAATTACTGCAAAAGCGTGGGATAAAGACGGTCAAGAAATAACAGAAAATATCCAAGGACGCACATCGGTAACTACGACAGGAGCGGCGGCGAAACTTCAAGTAAAAGCGACAGAGAAACGATTAAAGCAAACGGTGAAGATCTTTCTTATCTTACAGTGAATGTTACAGATGAAAACGGAAATATTGTGCCGAATGCGGAAAATAAGGTGACATTTGAAGTGAGCGGCGATGGTGTGCTTGCAGGTATAGATAACGGAAGACCTATAGATCATCAGTCCTACAGAGATGACAATAGAAAAGCATTCAGCGGACAGCTTGTAGGTATCGTTCGTTCCACAAAATCGGCAGGAACAATCACTGTGAAAGTCAAAGCGGATGGAATGGAAGATCAGACGGTGCAGATTAAAACAGAGGCATCATCAGATGGAACAACTGAAGAAAAAGCAATCAGCAGCGTTGAGATGTCCAAAAACTACTATGTAAAAGTGGGTAATCGTCCACAGCTTCCGGCAGAACTGGATGTTATTCTTAATGATAAGTCAGAAGCAAAAGGAAAGGTAACATGGGAGGACGTTGCAGAAGATCAGGTCAATCAGTCAGGTACATTCAGCGTGACAGGAACAATTACAGTTGAAGGTGTCGATAAAGCAGAAACGGTTTCCGTTAATGTAAATATGATTGATACAGTAGCAGCGTTGTTAAATTATTCAACAACAACAAGTGTTGGAGTAGAACCGATTCTTCCGACATCAAGACCTGCTGTCATGGAAGATGGAACAATACTTACGGCATCATTCCCGGTGACATGGGAAAAACCAAAAGACGGTTATAATACAGCCGGAATTGTACAAGTAAAAGGAACGGCTGATGTGTTCGGGGAATCAATGGATGTTACGGCATCTGTGAGAGTTCAGGAAGCGGAAGTTACAGTTGGTGCTAATATCGCAAAAGATGCACTGACTTTGAAACAGGACCTCACAGTTACTTCAGATACACTTGAAGCAATCCGCGACAGCAGCCGAGAAGTTTCCAGCAATACAAGCGGTGGAGCAAATACGACGCTTTGGAGTAATTATGATAATTCTAATCAAAACAGAGATGATAAAGATGCAGAGATTACGTTTGAATATGCAACAAAGATGAACTTTAATCAGATCAAGATTTTCTTTAGACAGGATAGTTACTCAGCAACATATCCGGATGCGAAGACAACACAGATTTTCGTATCAGATACAGGTGCAGCAGATACGTGGACATTAGTTGATACTACAGAGACTATTGCACAACAAGATAATAACGGAGTAAAAGAGTATAAATATGATTTTGCGCCGACAAGCGGTGTGTTTGTTAAGATTCGTGTGGTGAATTCTAATGCAACCGGTAAACCGGCAGGATTTACATGTACAGCGATTGCTGAGGCGGAATTGTATAAAGCAGAAACCGCAGATTTTGCAACAAACACAACAGCGGAACTGCAGAGCCTGACTGTAGATGGTAAAGCGGCTCCGGCAGAAGCGCTTACAGCAGGATCATGGAATGTTTCGGCAAAAGAAGTGAAAGAAATCGCAGCAGTAGGAAAAGACAATGCGGCTGTAACAATACTTCCGGCAAAGAATAATGCTGTAAAAATATTGATCGAATCAGAAGATCATAAAACACAGAATACATTTGTGATCAACCTCGGCGTGGCAGATCCGGCAGATGACAGCAAGGATTACACAGGAGTTATCACTCCGTCGGCGGGAAGCACTCAGCCTAATAACGGAACTGATATTGACAAAGCATTTGATAAAAAGAATGATACGTTCTGGCATTCAAGTTGGAATCCGTCAACAACAAACGAAAACCTTTATGTAACTATGGAACTTGCAGAGGCACAGAAGATTGATGCAATCCGTTATTTGCCGAAGGGTGGTAATCTTACAGGAGGAGATCAGAACGGTCGTGTGAAGACATATACTGTAGAAGTAAGCATGACAGGTGCTGATGATTCATGGACAAAGGTAGAGATTACTCCTTCAACACAAGAGTGGGCAAACGGAACAGATTGGAAAATCGCTCAGTTTGTACAGCCGGTTGAGGCGAAGTTTATCCGCTTTACAGGTGTTGAAACTTATGGTGACGGAGGTCAGGAGAACAAGTTTATGAGCGCGGCTGAGATTCGTGTGAAATTAGCAGAGGACGAACCGGTAGTACCGGAGCCAAAGCCGACAGAACTTGTAATCCAGAATCAGCCGACGAAGACAACTTATACAGAAGGTGAAAAATTCGATCCGACAGGACTTAAAGTCGGAGTTAAATATGATAATGGTGAAGTGAAAGATGTAGCAGAATATAACGCTGAAACAGCAGGACAGTTCACATTTGATCCGGCATTGAATACAGCGCTTACTACAAATAATACGAAGGTAACTGTTACATATAAAGGTAAAACAGCAGACATTATCATTCAGGTTAATCCAAAAGAGGAAGAGCCGAAAGTAACAGGAATTGAAGTTAAGACATTACCGAAGACAAAATATACAGAAGGCGATAAATTCGATCCGACAGGACTTGTGCTTACAGTGAAATATGACAAAGGCGAAGATAAAGAAGTAGCTTACGGCGATGCAACAAAAGCAGACTTCACATTCAGCCCAAGCCTTGACACAGCACTGAAAACAAGTGATGAGAAAGTAACAGTAACATATGCAGGCAAGACGGCAGAAATCGGTATTGAAGTGAAAGCTGACACACCGGTAGAGCCGGAAAAACCGACGGTAGACAAAATTGCCGTTAAGAAAGTGCCAGCTAAGACAACTTATAAAGCAGGAGAGACATTCGATCCGAGCGGACTTGTTCTTACAGTAACGATGTCAGACAAGACAACAAAAGAAGTTGCATACGGAGACGAAACAGCAAAAGATTTTGTATTTAACCCAACACTTGATACAGCACTTACAGAAGGTATGAACAAAGTTGATGTAACATATGCAGGCAAGACGGCAGAAATCGGTATTGAAGTGAAAGCTGACACACCGGTAGAGCCGGAAAAACCAACGGTAGAAAAAGTTGAAATTAAAGCAAATCCGGCTAAGACAGAATACAAAGCAGGAGAGACATTCGATCCGACGGGAATGAGTCTTACAGTAACGATGTCAGACGGAACAACAAAAGTTGTTGCATACGGACCGGAGACGGCAAAAGATTTCTCCTTTAATCCGAGTCTTAATACAAAACTGACAGCGGATACGAAGAAAGTAACAGTAACATACGGCGGACAGTCGGCAGACGTAGCTGTATCGGTGAAAGCAGATCCGTCAGAGGATAAGAAACCGAATACAGAGAAACCGGACAAAGGCGGAGCGGTTCAGACAGGAGATAACTTTAACGTAACGCTGCTGATCGGACTTGTAGTTCTTGCAGGTGCGGTTGCAGGCGGAGCGGCTCTGACAATCTTCAAAAGAAACAAAAGAAAATAAGCCTTATCCGTAAATAGTACGGAAAAATGCAGGGCTGCCACTTAGTGGCGGCCCTGTTTGCATTGGAGCGGCAATGAACGAAAGACAGAAGGATCAAGACCTTGGAAAGCCGCCTGTAATCCAAGAATGTGTCTTTGGGAACTTACGGTAATTCCGGCATAACGCTGTATTGTTAATAAGCGCTATATTTTCTGCGCAATATCATGTAAAAGCTGTCTTGTTTACGCCAAAAACCTTGACATTAATGGGGTTGATGGTTATAATATTGAAATTGTGAAATAAACTAAAAGAGACAGCGTGCAGGGACAAGTTTTCCTGTCGGGAATAGACAAAAAACAGTGAAAAAGAATGACAGAAAAGGAGCGTTATCAATGGCGGAGGCAAAGAAAAGATTACTTACTTATGCCGGATTAAAGGCACTTGAAGATGAACTTGAAACTCTTAAAGTTGTCAAACGGAAAGAAGTTGCAGCTAAGATCAAAGAGGCAAGAGAGCAGGGAGATCTTTCCGAGAATGCAGAGTATGATGCGGCAAAAGATGAACAAAGAGATATTGAAGCGCGTATCGAAGAACTTGAAGGCATTCTGAAAAACGCAGAAGTGGTTGTTGAAGATGAAGTTGACTTTGATAAGATCAATGTCGGATGTACGGTAAAGGTATTTGACATAACATTCGATGAAGAGATGGAATTTAAAATTGTGGGATCAACAGAGGCAAACAGCTTGGTAGGAAAGATTTCAAACGAGTCTCCGGTTGGTCAGGCATTGATCGGAAAAAAAGTGGGAGATACGGTAAGCGTAGAAACACAGGCGGGAGAAATCAAGTACAAAGTGCTTGAGATCAGCCGTTCAATGTAAACAGATGATTATAAACAGACCTCTTTTTAAGAGGTCTGAATTCGCATGTATGGGAATGTTTTAAAGAGGCGAAAAAGGCAGATAAAGAGAAAAAAGCGTAACGGAATAATAAGAGATAAAGCAAAACAGAGAAAAGTTATCCGGGAAAGGAGATAAGAAAGTGGCACAGGAGCAGAAGAATGTACAGGAACAGGATCTGAATCAGTTGAGAAAGGTACGCCGTGAGAAACTTGCAGAGCTGCAAGGAAGCGGAAAAGATCCGTTCGTGATTACAAAATATGATCAGACACATCACAGTGTAGAAGTAAAAGAAAATTACGAGGAGCTTGAAGGAAAGCAGGTTTCCATCGCAGGACGTATGATGTCAAAGCGAGTAATGGGAAAAGCATCTTTTTGTAATGTTCAGGATTTAAAAGGAAATATTCAGTCTTATGTAGCAAGAGACAGCATCGGTGAGGAAAATTATAAAGAATTTAAGAAACTTGATGTCGGTGATGTGATCGGAATCGAAGGAGAGGTATTCAAGACAAAAACAGGAGAGATTTCCATTCATGCATCTCATGTAACACTTCTTTCCAAGAGTCTTCAGATTCTTCCGGAGAAGTTCCATGGACTGACGAATACAGATATGCGTTATCGTCAGAGATATGTGGATCTTATCATGAATCCGGAAGCGAAAGATACATTTATCAAACGTTCTAAGATCATCAGCGCGATCCGCAGATATTTGGACGGCGAAGGATTTATGGAAGTGGAGACTCCGATGCTTGTTGCAAATGCCGGGGGAGCTGCGGCAAGACCGTTTGAGACACATTTCAATGCTTTAAATGAAGACTTGAAACTGAGAATTTCTCTTGAACTTTATCTGAAACGTCTGATCGTCGGAGGTCTTGAAAGAGTGTACGAGATCGGTCGTGTATTCAGAAACGAAGGACTTGATACGAGACATAATCCGGAATTTACATTGATGGAGCTTTATCAGGCATATACAGATTATAACGGAATGATGGATCTTACAGAAAATCTTTACCGCCATGTGGCACAGGAAGTTCTCGGCACAACGAAGATCGTTTACAATGGCGTTGAGATGGATCTCGGAAAACCGTTTGAACGTATTACAATGGTAGATGCCGTGAAGAAATATGCAGGCGTTGACTGGAATGAAGTTAAGACTTTGGAAGAGGCTCGCAAGCTTGCAGACGAGCATCATGTAGAATATGAAGAGCATCATAAGAAAGGTGATATCTTGTCATTGTTCTTTGAAGAGTTTGCAGAAGAACATTTGATTCAGCCGACGTTCGTAATGGATCATCCGATCGAGATTTCACCGCTTACGAAAAAGAAACCGGAGAATCCGGAATATACAGAGCGCTTCGAGTTCTTTATGAACGGATGGGAAATGGCGAATGCATATTCAGAGCTGAATGACCCGATCGATCAGAGAGAACGTTTCAAAGCTCAGGAAGAACTTTTGGCACAAGGTGACGAAGAGGCAAATACAACAGATGAAGATTTCCTGAATGCGCTTGAGATCGGTATGCCGCCGACAGGAGGTATCGGATTCGGTATTGACAGAATGTGTATGCTTTTAACAGACAGCGCCGCTATCAGAGACGTACTGCTTTTCCCGACAATGAAAACACAGGGCGGAGCTAAGAATGAAGCAAACAATTCAGTACAGGCAAAAACAGAGGAAAAACCGGCAGAAAAAATTGATTTTTCCAAAGTTGAGATCGAGCCGTTATTTAAAGACGATGTAGATTTTGAGACATTTTCTAAATCAGATTTCAGAGCGGTAAAAGTAAAAGAGTGTACGGCAGTGCCGAAATCTAAGAAACTTCTGCAGTTCACATTGGATGACGGAACAGGAGAGGATCGTACGATCCTGAGCGGAATCCATGAATATTATGAGCCGGAAGAATTGGTTGGCAAGACATGTATCGCTATTACAAATCTGCCGCCGAGAAAGATGATGGGAATTGACTCCTGTGGTATGTTGATTTCAGCGGTTCATAATGAAGAAGGGAAAGAAAAACTTCATCTTCTGATGGTTGATGAGCATATTCCGGCAGGCGCAAAATTGTACTAATTAATGTGAAATAAAATAAAAAATGATTTTTATATCAATTTTGTACCATAATGAAAACAGATTTAAAACGTTATAAAGAGATATAAAGAGATAGGCTCATGGAATGTATTTTCTATGAGCCTGTTTGTGTTATGTAAAGGCAGATGACAGTAGATGAAAGATTATCGAACCATGATTATTATTATGAGTGGAAGAAAAACAGGATTATATTTTGAAAATTACGAAAAAGAGTGGGTACTTGACGGAGCAACTGTTCTCTACGGAAGCGCCTCGGAACTAAGAGCAACTCTTGAATATGATTTTTTGCAGGAAAAAACTTTATTTACAAAGGGTTTTCGATGGAGGAAATCATTCATCATCTTGCAGTCTTTGTTTCAAGATTATGGCAAATCCATATCTTTGGTGAGGAAAATACAAGAGCGACGGCAGTATTTTTAATCAAGTATTTGAGAACGCTCGGATTTTCTGCCACAAATGATATTTTTGCGAAAAATGCTTGGTATTTTAGAAATGCACTTGCCCCGGCAAATTATACGAACCTGCAAAAGGGTATCCACGAAACAACCGAGTATTTGGAGGTATTCTTGAGGAACTTGCTGAGGTTATACATAAGAAGGACTGGCTCAAATAGCAAATGTATCAGTTCAGACAATTACACAAGTGCAGTAAAAAAAGAATTGCAACAGTTAAGCACGTTCTCTCAAATTAAAGAAATTAGAGACAAAGAACTAAATTCAGTAATTCTCTCGCATCTTGAAATGAGTGAAGATTTAGTTGAGGGAATCAAGAGCGAGTGGGAACAGAAGAAAATATTCAAAAAACAGATAAAGGGTGATGATGGCACTACATTAATCGAAGATAGCTATTGTACGAGAAGTTATGTTAGGGAAATAATTCTAAGATATTGTCAAAACAGAACGTTCTTTAGAACAAAATTTAACATTAAGGATGGAAATTTGTTTGATAAATAGACTGCGAGGTATTAGCAAATTGCGATACCTCAATTTTTGTCAATAAGATAAAATTTGATTACATACAGTTATAAAAGATGGGTTATAAAAGATGTATAGAGAGTACCTTTTGTTTTTAGAGGAATTACGTTATAATAAAATCGAAACAATCTGTTATATGTTATAATCAGAGGAGTATGAAAGAAATGTGTACACGAAATGAATTGAACTTAATATTGCAGGCGATGACTCAGGCGTATCAAGCGGTATATGGAGCAAATGTTGTGAAAATTATTTTGTATGGCTCTTATGCTAGAGGCGATTATCAAAAGGATTCAGATATAGATATAGTCGCTATTGTACAGGGAGATAGAGAAAAACTTCAACAAGGCTTGAAAAGTGTGTGGGATATTTCTTCAGACTTGGAATTAGAGTATGGTACGATAGTGTCCCCAACGGTTATTCCTTTTGCTGAATATGAGAAGTATAAAAATGATTTACCTTATTATAGAAATATCGAAAGTGAGGGGGTAGAAATCGTTGCCTGATAATAGAGAAGAATTAAAAGTATATCGCTTGGAAATGGCAAAAGAGCGACTGCATTCCTCGAAAATACTATTAGAGGCTGGAAGTTATAAAGATTCTATAGGTCGTTCCTATTATGCAATGTTTACAGCGGTGCGTGCATTGCTGGCGGTAGAAGGACAAGACTTTTCAAAGCATGCCGGAGTTATTGCATATTTTCAGAAAGAATATGTGAAGACAGGAAAGTTTGACAAGAAATATTCAAAATATATCAGTCAGGCATTTCAAATTCGAAACAATACCGATTATGCGGATTTTTTTCTTGTGTCTCTGCAAGATGCAAAGGAACAGTATGATAGAGCTGAAGAATTTGTAAAAGTGATTGAAGAGTTCTTGAAAATGGAATAGAGATTCCTACATTAGCACTACACTAAATTTACATCAATTTCAAAGAAACTTATGAAGGAGTGCAAAGGTTTTTGTGTGTTACTTAATATCAACTCTCGATAAAAATTCAGCAAGTGATATCGGAAAAACGAATCCCTTTATCATGAAAATACTGAAGGATATAATCTTCAGATAAAAAATATTTTCCTATCAATTCATGAGTTATTCTTAAACATTCTGCCGGAAAGAGGACAGCGGATATGTGAGAGTATTTATGAATCCTCTGTCGTTATAAAACAGAAACGGCTTGGAATGTTCAAAAGCTGTCATAAAGATTTCCCCGTAGAGCCTCTTTTCGATTGTTTTGACAGAGTGCTTGAATTCCGAAAAGTAGTCTCTGTCGGTTTTTAAAGATGTATATTGCTCAGGGAAGGCGTGAGAAGCTTCCTGACGTTGTTTTTGAAAGTCAGGATCGTTTGTGAAAAAGAATTGGCAAATGTTGTAAGGGCATCTGTAAGCAGACAACATCTGTAATTCAAGTTTTCTTGATCAAGTTCTAATTGTCCGTTAGAGAGAGCGTGACTGACAGCGGGGGCGTTTGTTATATTGAGATAGAATGTTGTGATTTTTTCTTTTTCTTTCTCAATCTGCTGTTCTATGTCGTTTATGATCTTAGTGCATCCGTTGAAAAAGGTTTCGTAGTCTTTCGCCGAGATATGGTAAATGGAATGGTCATCTAAAGTTTCTTCTGCAAGAGAAAATATTTTTGCAGAAAAGGAAGACAGAGAATGTTTTATGCTCTGCATCAGTTCGTTTTCACCTATAATAGTCCACGGCTTTTTGTGTGGATATAAGGTCGTTAAATCTAGTTTTTTATTTTCTGAACAGGTCTGTTCATATAATTTTTCCCTGAAAGTATTTAACAGAATATATGCGTTTGAAACAACCGGAGCAGCGGAATAATTTTTGAGGCGGCTGTTTTGCAAAATTGCGGTTAATGTTTCGGTTAAATGAAAAATACAATGCCGGAGCGCCTCTTTTTGGGAATCGTTTTTTGAGAAAGTATTATAAATTTCTTCCGTAGTACAAAAATATTTACGGCAAAGAATTTCATCAGTTAAAATCCGATATTCTGTTTGGGTAAGATCGTTTTGAAATTTTTCTGTCTTTGTAAATGTCTCGTCAAGTTCATGGAAAAACGAAGTGACAGGGGCATTTTTTTTGAATTTACTGGCGGCTTTGATATAGCAGATTAAAAAAGGCGTAATGGGAGCGGGAACATTCCATTTGATCGCTGTGCGATCGTATTCGGATGCAAGATCGGTATATGGAGGAAACTGCAAAAAGCAGGGGGTTCTCAGGCAGAGAAACTGATACATCAACTTATGAATATATAAAAATTCATAAGGATATTGCTCGCTCTTTTTAACTGCATTGTAAGTTAAAGAAAGAAACATAGGATTAGAATAATCGGAAGAGGCGTAATACATACATTTTTTTGAAAAAAATTAATCCATTTGTGTAAAGTGCGTTCGTCATAAGAAGAAGTCAGATTTCTGAAAGCGCATAAAATATCGGATTCTGAAGTGATGGGAATTGTGTTTTTGTTTGCTGCTTTCATTTTTGAATCCTCCTTCGGTATAAAAGGCTGCAAAAAAAATCGGAAATTTTTTGCGGCTTCATGCTGTTTGATAAAGATGGTTTAATTATAGTGTCAGGCAATAAAATAATCTGTTTATATTGTAATGCAAAGTGAAAGAAATAGAAATAGGAGAATGAGTATGTTTCAAAAGCCGGAAGAATCAAAAAAGAACAGCTCGGCAGATAAGACTGAAAAGATAAGAGAGATTTATCGCTTCTTACTGTCTGAAACCGATTATTTGAAGGAAATTGGGAAAGAGATTGACGAAGAGACGGAGAGGCTGTTGAAAGAAAATAGAGTGAATTTGGAGAAAAAGACGTATGAAGAGGTTCGCGATGAGTTATTTGCATTAACGGAGGCTGCAAAAGAAAAAGGATTCATACAAGGTTTTCGATATGCCGTAATGTTAATGAGAGAAATTACTGTAAAGCTTTGACAATTTTCAAAATCTGCTCTTTTGTTTCATTATTGCAGGAGTGTAACTCATGGAGAATTTCCTGTTCGATGGCAGAGGATGAGTCGTTATATTCATCGGAAAGAATATAGTCAACAGTAGTATCTAACGCATTACATATCTGCACTAAAACAGAAAGAGAAACTTTGACACGGTTATTTTCGATATTACTGATATGACTTGTATTCACATCAGCAGCATTAGCGATATATTCTTGTGTTAAGTTTTTGGAAAGGCGGATTTTCTTTAATTTTTCGCCTATTTGTTCAAAGTTTAAAGTGTCCATGCAGTAACCTCCAAAAAATATTGATTTAATTGTAATATTTACTTAGTTATAGTATAATTATCTATAGCTATAAAAATATTAGTTATAAAGGAAGTGCAAAAAGGAATGAAGTGCGAAAATTGTGGAAATGAAGTTAGGGAGGGGGCGAAATTTTGCTCAAAATGTGGAAGCAATATATTGGAGCAGCAGGAAGATCACAGCGGTAAACATAATGTTCATGAGATGAAAACGGAGAAAAGGTGTGTGAATTGTGGGAATGTACTTAGAGAAGAGTCAAAATTTTGCCCTAAATGTGGGAGCAGTACAGTGGAACAAAAAGAGGATGTAAGTACATTAAAAGATGAAGAAAAGGATAAAGCGGAACAAAGTAAAGGAACGTTTTATTTTGAAAAAGTAAAAATGATCGGAAGATTACGATACAAAATTATCCGAACAGAAGTAAGTAATAATGAAGAGCGTTTGGAGATAAGTCAAAAGATACATAGATTTTTAAGGAAAGAAAAAGAAAACCATTTGGAGATAAAATTATCAGAAATCGGTTCAATGGAATTAAAAACAAAAATGGATTTTTGGGATACATTGTATGCAGCGCTATTTGGGGTAATGTTTCTGATGAATATAACAGATGTAGCATGGCTTTTATTGATAGCAGTCTTTCTTTATACAGGTTATGGAAAGGTTTTAAATTTAAAAATGAAAAATGGACTGAATTTTGAAATTCCTGTAAATGGAATGACTGAAGATGTGGAACAGTTTCGGTTATTGATCGGAAAAGAATAAGGAGCGTGCGAGATGAAATATTGCAGAAATTGTGGAAAAGAATTAAATTCAGATGTTCAATATTGTCCGAATTGCGGCGCTTCTGTAAGTGAGGAACAATCAGGGAAAAATGAGAATTCATATCAGGAAAGTAACGCGGATGGATCGCTTTGGGAATCTCTTGTCGAATTTTTTAAAGCGCTGATTGAATATATGAAAGAAGCGGGGCTTCATATTATCGATGCGATTGACAAAATCATTCAGATGCCGCCGAATATACCGAAAGATTCTATATGCCGTATTGTAACAGCGAGGATACGTTTCCGATTGTTAAGAACGAGACAGAGATTAAAACAAAAGGATACAGTATGGGGCGCGGGTGCTGTGGAATGTGTTTGCTCGGTCCGTTTGGATTATTGTGCGGAGCGCTCTTCACGGGCTCTAAAGTAAAGAGCAGATCTATCACCTGGTGGGGATGTAAAAATTGCGGAAGACAACATTTAGCGCAGCATGACGCTGTTGAAATGTTAAGTTCGTTGATGGATAAAATGACAGTAAATTGTCTTTGCTATGGCGCGCTAGGTTCTCTTTTGCTTTACCCGATACTGGATGAATTAGTGCATGGATTTTTGAGAACGGTCATCGTTGTTTTGATCGCTGTCATAGTGGGAGTTTCCTTGCCGTTATATTTTTGCTATCAGTTATGCGAGGATATAGACAAACAGTTAGTATAGTATTTGGGATATTTTAGAAGTAGAAAAGAAACAGGAAATTTGGAGTTGTATAAAATTTTCGATGCTTTCTTTAGCCGGTACACTGATTTTTGTCTGTCCGATCTTAGTACATTTTGCAGAGTAAGATGATGATGGATAAAAGAAAAATATATAAGAAACTTATGGTGATAGGAAGAGCGACGGGATGTCATCAATTACCGGAACGAAGCTTTCCTTTCGCGGAAAACAATTTCCGGTATGCGCAAGATGTACGGGGGTGTTTATAGGAGAAGTTTTGGGAATCTTCTTATTCAAGGTCGGCGAGATTTCCAATATAATTGCGGTCGTGTTTTCTCTGATCATGTTTGCAGATTGGTTCGTACAATATAAATTTCATTACGAATCAAATAATATACGGAGATTAATAACCGGTCTTCTGTGCGGATATGCGTTCGGAAATATCATTATGAAATATTTAAGATATTTTATGTGATTGAAAACATTAAAAGAGAATGTAGGAGGAGTTTGCCATGTTTTGCGAAAAGTGTGGAAAAGAAATAAAAGATGGGGATAAGTTTTGTCCGTATTGCGGAGCGGAAAATGAAATAAATAAGGAAGAACCGAGTCATGATATACCGCCGGATTTTAGCGTCAAAGGCGCAGGAAAAAAGAAAAAAGGAGCGGTTATCGCGATCGCTGTTTTAGTTATTATTGTGGCGATCGGTATTTTTAAATGCAGTTCAAAGGATGAAATATTAAGATATAATGTGCATGTAATTAATAATACCGGTTTTGATATTTATGCTCTTTATGCTTCAGAACCTGATGTGGATAACTGGGAAGAAGATTTGCTTGAGGATGGTATAGTGTATGATGGTGAAAGGGTAGATATAGAGTTTGTGATCACAGAGGAGGATCTTGACTGGGATTTTGCGATAGAAGATTTTGAAGGAAATGTTCTTGAATTTTATGGTTTGAGTTTTGCAGAGTGTGATGTAGAAGGAGCGACGTTGATTTTGGAATATGACGGTTATAAGGGAACTGCATCGTTATATTAAAGGTAAAATAAGATAAAGGATGTAAAAAAAATGTTTTGTGAAAATTGTGGAAAAGAAATAAAAGATGAGAATAAGTTCTGTCCGTATTGCGGAGCGTCTGTACAGCCTGAACAGAATGGCGAACAGCCAGAGCAGTCGGCACAGCCGGAACAGAAGAGCGAACAGCCAGAACAGTCGCACAGCCGGAACAGAAGAGCAAACAGCCAAAGCAGTCTGTACAGTCAGAACAGCGGTTGACACAAAAAGAGACAACAGGTAATTCAAGTGCAGATGTTAAAAACAAGGGTGTGTCTCATCCTGCGCCGAAAAAGAAAAAAACAGCGGTAGTAATTGGAATTATCGCGATGGCAGCAGTCATAATAATCGGAATTATTGCAGCAGTGAAAATGTTTGGAAGTTCCGATGCGAAAGAAACTGCAAAAGATTCGACATATAAAGAGGTTAAAGAGAATGCAGCTGAAAAAGAATCGAAGCCGGCGAAAAAGGAAAATGTAAAACCTAAAAAAGAAACTGATGGGGAAATGAAAAAAGATTCCGGGCAAGAAGAAAAAAAGGAAGAAAAAGATAACAGTAAAAGGGAAGCTGTATTGACAGACCCGGTCACAATGGGATGGGCAGGTACATATAAAGACGATGATTCGGGAGACAGGCTTGTGATTGCATCAATCGGATATGAATGGTCTTATGTTATCTATACGTCGAGCGGGCAGATTTTTGAGAAAGAATCAGAATGTGGTGCATTCGGAGATTATTTAGAAGGGCAATATTATACGTTCTATAAAAATGAGAACGGATTGTTAAGCGTAACTTCAGGTGCAGGCAAAGGCTGGGGAAACTATCGCAGGATCAGCGGTACATATACGCCGGATCTGGAGATTGAAGGTACTTATGAAAATGATACTACTACGATGATCGTGTACGATCAAATGGCAGAGGCAAGTACAAAGTATGTTCCGACAGGATCTGATATCGCGGCAGTCCGGGTAGAGTATAATAACGGGCTGGTTATAGACGGAAGATTATATAGCAGGGAGACGGCGGGCTTCGATCATAGACAGCGTTTCCAAAGAAATATACGGAATTGCTACTTTTGAAAACGGAGAGGTAAAAGTGACTGGAAGTGGATTGACGGTATTTTAAAATCGAAGTAAAGGACGTATAAAACGTTGACAATTACATATAAGAAGAGCAGAAGGTGTTCTTTTGCAGTAGTGGATTTGGTTTGGATTCTTAAAT
>ENA-OQAA01000249-OQAA01000249.1-human-gut-metagenome-genome-assembly--contig:-NODE-249-length-37807-cov-2.267304_pt1 | contig 37807 bp, 43 predicted proteins | sample MGYA00242489_ERZ504515 | MGnify/ENA primary metagenome ERZ504515 (study PRJEB26092, sample SAMD00036237) | human gut metagenome | host: Homo sapiens | study: EMG produced TPA metagenomics assembly of... | reverse complement strand
CAGTTTCAGATATCCCCTTCAACGGACCTATTTCCGAAGTACGCGTAGCACGCATCAACGGACAATTCGTCATCAAACCCTACCTTCGAACAACTAGAACAAGCCGATATGGACTTGATGGTGGGCGCCACTTACGAAAACATCATGATGGTGGAAGGCGAAATGGACGAGGTTTCCGAGCAGGACTTGCTGGAAGCGATGAAGGCCGCACACGAAGCCATTAAGATTCAGTGCAAGGCACAGATGGAACTGGCAGAAGAAGTAGGCTCTACCGTGAAACGCGAATATTGCCACGAAGTGAACGACGAAGAACTCCGTAAGGCCGTTCACGACGCTTGCTACGACAAGGCTTATGCCATTGCCGCTTCCGGAAACAAGAACAAGCACGAACGCATGGATGCTTTCGATGCCATCCGCGAAGAATTCAAGGCACAGTTCTCCGAAGAAGAACTGGAAGAAAAGGCAGCCCTCATCGACCGTTACTATCACGATGTGGAAAAAGAGGCGATGCGCCGTTCCATTCTGGACGAAGGCAAGCGCCTTGACGGACGTAAGACGACCGAAATCCGTCCTATCTGGTGTGAGACCAGCTACCTGCCCGGCCCTCACGGTTCCGCTATCTTTACACGTGGCGAAACACAGTCTTTGTCTACTGTGACTTTAGGCACCAAGTTGGACGAGAAGATTATCGACGACGTATTGGAACACGGAAAAGAACGTTTCCTTCTGCACTACAACTTCCCTCCGTTCTCTACGGGCGAAGCCAAGGCACAGCGCGGTGTAGGCCGTCGTGAAATCGGCCACGGCCATCTGGCATGGCGTGCATTGAAGGGTCAGATTCCTGCAAACTATCCGTATGTAGTACGCGTGGTATCTGATATCCTCGAATCAAACGGTTCTTCTTCCATGGCTACCGTATGTGCCGGAACTCTGGCATTGATGGATGCAGGTGTGAAAATCAAGAAACCGGTATCAGGTATCGCCATGGGATTGATTAAGAATGCAGGCGAAGAAAAATACGCAGTATTGTCCGACATCCTCGGTGATGAGGACCACTTGGGCGACATGGACTTCAAGGTGACCGGAACAAAAGACGGTATCACCGCCACTCAGATGGACATCAAAGTGGACGGTCTGTCATACGAAATCCTCGAAAAGGCATTGCTGCAGGCTAAAGAAGGCCGCGAATATATCTTGGGCAAAATCACCGAGTGCATTGCCGAGCCTCGCGAAGACCTGAAACCTCACGCTCCGCGTATCGAGACAATGACCATTCCCAAGGAATTCATCGGTGCTGTCATCGGCCCTGGTGGAAAGATTATCCAAGGTATGCAGGAAGAAACCGGTGCTACCATTACTATTGAAGAAGTGGACAACATCGGTAGAATCGAAATCGCCGGTACCAACAAGAAGAGCATCGATGATGCTATGCGTATCATCAAAGGGATTGTAGCTGTCCCCGAAGTAGGCGAAGTCTACAAAGGCAAGGTACGCTCCATTATGCCTTACGGTGCATTCGTTGAATTCCTGCCGGGTAAGGACGGCTTGCTCCATATCTCCGAAATCGACTGGAAACGTCTGGAAACAGTAGAAGAAGCCGGTATCAAGGAAGGTGATGAAATTGACGTAAAACTTCTCGACATCGACCCGAAGACCGGAAAATTTAAGCTGTCACGCAAAGTATTGCTTCCGAGACCGGAAAGACAAGAAAGACCGGAAAAGAAATAAGAAATCTCTTATTCTTTAAGTATATAAAGCCTGGTGGAACCCCATCAGGCTTTCTTTTTGTCAATACTGCCAGAAATGGCTCTGAAAAAACAAGGCATAATGCTTGCATATTCCAAAAAGATTATGTTTTTTTGCTATGTAAAGCCTTATATTCCATAAAGAACCTCAATTAATGTCCGGTTTAAGGAGCCTACATACTATGAATCTTTTCTCACGCTTTTTCCAGGAAAACCAAGAAAAGTTTCTGGCTTTTGCTTATTCTTATCTCAGGGATAAAGCAGAAGCGGAAGACGTTGTGATGGATCCATGATTGCCTTATGGGAAAACCGAGACCGCTGGGAAGAAAACAGTAACCTGCATGCCCTGCTGCTGACTATCATAAAGAACAAAGCCCTGCACGTACTCGAGCACAAGCAGGTGCGTCTGCGAGCGGAAGAAACCATCAGCAGCCACAACCTGCGCGAACTGGACTTACGCATCTCCACCTTGAAAGCCTGCGAACCGGACCAGATATTCAACACGGAAATACAGCATATCGTAAATAAGACCTTACAGGAAATGCCCGAGCAAAGCCGGAAGATATTCATGTTGAGCCGATACCAGAACCTGGCAAACAAGCAGATTGCCGATAGTCTGGACATATCACTTAAAACCGTAGAGGCACACATCACCAAAGTGCTGCGGATTCTCCGGCTGAGACTGAAAGATTATCTTGTTACCATACTCATAATATTAATATCCTAAAAAATGCTTCTACGGAATAGGGTTACCGCCCACTTTCCGGTTATATATACAAAAGGTAAAAAGAGCACGTTTTAGAAAAGAAATAAATTATTGACAATGAACCAAGAGCTATTATATAAATATTTCAAAGGTATTACTTCCGTTGAAGAAGAAAAGATGATACTCGACTGGATAGACGCCTCGGATGAAAACCGGGACATCTTCCTGAAAGAGCGCATGATATACGACATTTCCTTGTTCTCGGACAAGCAGGGAAACAATGAAAAGAAAACGGTGCGCATCATGCCGATGCTCCGCTGGGCGGCCGTATAGCCGCCGTCACCATTGTCGCCATTGCCGGTTATTTCATCACCTCCGACTTTTTATATAACAAGGAGGTGCAGTTGCAAACAGTCACTGTGCCTGCCGGACAACGGGCCCAAATTACCCTCGCCGATGGAACACGCGTATGGCTGAACTCCAAGTCCACCATGAAATATGCCGCCAACTTCGGACGCAACGAACGAAATGTGGAATTGGACGGAGAGGCCTACTTTGAAGTAGCCAAAAACAAGAATATCCCATTCTATGTACATACAGAAACGAACAAGGTAAAAGTTGTAGGAACGAGTTTCAACGTCTGTGCCTACAGTGGGAGCCATGAGTTCGGAACCACATTGGTGGAAGGTATCGTCGATATCTATCCGGCCAACAGCAGCCAGATAATCACCAGGTTGCAGAAAGACGAGGTATTTCTCAATGAAAACGGAAAATGTAAGAAAGGCCGTCCTTCCTTCCTATGAATATCTACGCTGGAAAGAGGGACTATACTGTTTTGACGACGCTCCATTCAGCGGTATCCTCGGTAGACTGGAGAAATACTATAATGTAAAGATAACCGTTGCCAGTCCTCAACTGCTGAACTACGGCAGCTTTACCGGCAAGTTCAGAGAGCAGGACGGCATCGAACATATACTGCGGACCATCTCGAAAGACCATCCTTCAAGTTCCGCATCAACGAAGAAAAGGATTCAATTGTTATATATGAGTAAGAAAAAAGATCGGAAAGTACCCCCATACTTTCCGATCCGAAACAGTCAAAAATCGACCTTAATCAATTTATTAACTTAACACAGTGACAAAGATATGAGAAAAATTTTGTTGATGAGGCTTTTTTATCTAAAAAAATTAGATTTTAAGCAATTATTGCAAACCTATGAAAATCACATTATTCCTTCTCCTGCTTGTTATATTTCAGGTGTACAGCGGGAACTGCTACTCTCAGAATGCCAGGGTCAGCATTCAAAATGCCCGGCTGAGAGTAGGGCAAGTTCTCGAGCAAATTGAATCGCAAACAGAATACTTATTTGTATATAACAAACAGAACGTCGATGTACGCCGTACCGTCGACATCAATGCAAGCAACCAAACTGTTTCCGAAGTACTTGACCAAATGTTCAAAGGGACAGACATCAAGTATGTGATGGAAGGCAAAAACATCGTTTTAACCAAAAACAGCAGGAGTGCTGAGGATAAGACAGACACTCTGCAGGAAATGGCTACTGTAAGAGGAAAGGTGACGGACTCCAAAGGCGAACCGATTATCGGTGCCAACATTCTTGAAAAAGGGACCGCCAATGGTGTTATCACCAATACCGAAGGAGAATTTAGTATGAATATCCCTCCTTATGCCACTATTGTCGTATCCTACATCAGTTATGAACCGCAAACCATTGCCCTGAACGGTAGAAATAATCTCCACATCCGGATGGAAGAAAAGAGCCTCGCCCTGGAGCAAGTAGTGGTAACCGCCATGGGTATCCAGAAGAAAATGTCCTCATTGACCTATTCTACCCAACAAATAAGCAGCAGTGAGCTGACCCGTGCCAAAGAGCCGAACATGATTAATACACTGGCAGGAAAGACGGCCGGAGTACAAATCAATAAAACCGCCAATTTAGGAGGTTCTGCCAAAGTCGTCATTCGCGGTGCACGCTCTGCATTTGCCAGCGGCAACAACCAGCCCTTGTACGTAATTGACGGTGTTCCTATGCTGAACAGCTCAACAGAATCCACCTCCACCGTAATCGGCGGTAACTACGATGGATTGAACCGTGATGCCGGTGACGGGATTTCCAACCTGAATCCGGACGACATAGAAAGCATCAACATCCTGAAAGGTTCTTCTGCCGCCGCGCTTTATGGTTCGCAGGCAGCTAATGGCGTCATTCTGATCACCACTAAAAAGGGAAAGGCCGGACTGCAGCGCGTTACATTCTCCTCCAACCTGACCGTAAGTCACGCCATCAGTACCCCCGAATTCCAAAATACATACGGCCGGAACGAAGATGGCGGTACGGCAAGCTGGGGTACAAAAGGCAATGTAACGGACTATGACAACATAGGCGAATTCTTCAGCAATGGCATCACCACTTTCAATTCGCTGGCCATCACTACCGGAAATGAAAAGGTACAAACTTATTTCTCATACGCCAACACCACGGCTAAAGGAATTGTGGACAATAACAAACTACAGAAGAATAACCTGAACCTACACGAAACGGCCAGCCTCTTCAACAACAAGCTGAAACTGGACGGCATTGCAACACTAATGACCCAAACCGTCAAGAACTCCCCTGCTACCGGCGGCTATTATCTGAATCCGCTGGTCAGCTTGTACAGTTTCCCACGTGGCGTAGACATGAGCACTTACAGAGAAAACTTTGAAACGTGGAATGCCGACCGCAATATGATGACACAAAACTGGATTGAAAAGAATGGAGATGGTACCGTCAGTGAATGGGGACAGAATCCCTACTGGCTGAAAAACCGCGTGCTCAGTGGCTACAAGCGTTATCGCGCTGTGGCATCGGCCAGAGCCAATCTGCACATTACGGACTACTTCAACCTGCAGGTACGGGGTAATGTGGATTATATCAGTGATAAATTCGACAATAAGATGTATGCCACTACAGCTCCCAACATCGCCGGCAAATACGAGGACAAGGAAAACGGACGTTACATCTGGTCGGACAGCCAGGAAATCCAAGTCTACGGTGACGCAATGGTCTTGTTCAACAAGGAATTTGATGACTTTTCCCTCAATACGGCACTGGGAGCCAGCATCAACATGAGTAAAGTCAATTCACTGACAATAGACTCAAGCTTGCTTCCCTCTACAAACCGAATGTATTTACCGTCCCCAATGTAGTGATGGACTCCAAAGCAGCCGTAAATCAGAGCATCGACAGCAAACGCACGCTCCAATCAGTATTTGCCACCATGCAGTGGGGCTGGAAAGGACTACTATACTTGGACATTACCGCACGTAACGACTGGTCATCCACATTAGCCCACACAGACAGCAAGAATACCGGATTCTTCTATCCCTCCATAGGAGCTACCTGGATTCTTAACAAAACCTGCTCCCTGCCCAAATGGATAAGTTTTGCAAAAGTGCGCGCTTCATGGGCGGAAGTCGGTAATGACCTCCCGATAGGAATCACCAATCCGGTAGACATCATCATGGTAGGCGGCAGTATCAATGTAAATACCGTAGAACAGCGCGGTGACCTAAAACCGGAAATCAGCAGCTCCATCGAATTCGGTACAGAATGGCGCTTCTTCCATCACCGCTTCGGGATAGACTTCACTTGGTATCAGACCAATACCAAGAACCAGTTGTTGAGAATGGACAATCCTACGGGCTCCACCTATAAATACCGGTATGTCAATGCCGGAAAAATACGTAACCAGGGTTTGAGCTGACGGTAGACGCCACTCCGCTACTATACAGAAACTTTTCGTGGAAGAGTCTCATCAACATGTCCGCCAACAAGAACAAAGTAGTGACCCTGCATCCTGACTATCCGGAATTTTCCTACTACGAAGAAGGTTTCAACGCAGGCTATCAGATGCGTGTCAAAGAAGGAGGCAGCCTGGGGGATATTTATGGAAATGCTTTCCGCCGTAACGAGGATGGCAGCATCATGGTTGATGAAACCAGCAAAAGGCCTTTGGGAAATACCGGAAACAAGGATTTGCTTGGGAATGCCAATCCTGACTTCACGATGGGATGGAGCAACACACTTACCTACAAGGACCTGGAGCTCTATTTCCTGATAGATTTCCGCTTTGGCGGCGAAGTCATGTCACTGACACAGTCTGAGTTGGATGCCAACGGCGTGACCAAAGTCACCGAAGATGCCCGCGCCCGAGGATATGTAGAATACCAGGGACAGAAGTTCAACGACCCGAGAGCATTCTACAGCGCAGTAGGCGGCAGAAATGCCATCTCCGAATATTATATGTACGACGCAACCTGCATCAGACTCCGTGAAGTATCACTGAGCTATTCTTTCCCGAAAACGATACTGGAAAACAGTAGATTCATAAAGGGAATCGACGTATCATTGGCAGCGCGCAACTTGTGTTTCTTAAAGAAGGAAGCACCGTTCGACCCCGATGCAGTAATGTCCGTAGGCAACAACAATCAAGGAGTAGACGTGTTTGGCATGCTACTACCCGGAATATCGGCTTTAACCTAAGATTAACCTTTTAAAATGAATACCTTATGAAAAACAAGTGCATCATATTCCTTTTCTGCCATAGCATATTGCTGCTTGCAGCTTGCACCGGCGGTTTTGAGAACGACAACGAAATCAAGGGAGGTTTCTCGGACGACAAAAAGGAAATAGATTTCCAGAACCTGACTGCTCCATTCGAACCCATACAGTCGGGTATCTACTTCAATATAGGTTCTGTTGGCTTAAATTGGGTATGGCAGATGACACAATCCCTGAACCATGACATGTTCTCCGGCTACTTCATGGACCCTATTCCTAAATTCATGAAATCCAACGCCTGCTACAACCTGAACTCAGGCTGGACCAATGCCGCATGGCAATGTACTTACGGATATGTCTACACGGAGGTGCAGAAGGCAGAAAAGAACTTTTATGGCAATGACAACTTGAAAGGCTACCTCGGCATTACCGAAATTTTGAAAGTGGAACTGATGCACCGCATTGCCGATACATACGGTCCGCTGGTCTACCATCAACTGGGTGAGACACCCCGGGTTTACGGACTGCAAGAAGCCTATACACGCTTCTTTGCAGACCTGGACGAAGGGCAGCAATTGATAAGGGAATACCTGGACGAGGGCGGTGACAACAACAAATTCAAAGAGTATGATATGCTGACCAACGGCAAGACCTTGAAGGAGTGGTTAAAGTTTGCCAACTCACTACGTTTGCGCCTTGCCATGCGCATCTCCAATGTGGATGCAACACTTGCCAAAGACCAAGCAACCAAAGCACTGAATGACAATCAAGGTGTACTGGAAGGTGCAAGGGAAACCATCGCTGTAATGGGCAAGAACTATATCAATCCTTTGTGTGCCGTTGCCGGTTGGGGTGAAGTCTACATGAATGCCTCGATGGAATCCATTATCAACGGTTATGAGGACCCGCGTGGCAAGAAATGGTATAACACCGCCCTTCTCGAAGGTTATCAAAAACAGTTGTTAGGCATTCCCATCGGGTTACCCATGAAAGACGGTGACGCCAACATTTACAGTTTTTGCTCTTCCCTCAACACAAGTACCATCGGCGAAAAGACCGGAGCCGTATTGATGAGTGCGGCAGAAGTCTGGCTGCTCAGGGCCGAAGCAGCCCTCCGTGGCTATACCAAAGAGAATCCCCGCACATGCTATGAATACGGGGTAAGTACTTCATTTACACAGTGGGACTGTGCCGGTGCCTCCGAATATCTGGAAAGCGACAAAACCCCTGCCGATTATAAAGATGTAGTCTCAGGCGGCAAGGTAGGCAAGGACATGAAAGCCTTGATTACCATATCCCCAAATGGGAAGAAGATGCAGACATAGAGACGAAACTCGAAAAGATTATTACCCAGAAGTGGCTGGCATGCTGGCCCGAAAGTTATGAGGCATGGGCTGAGCAACGCCGTACCGGATACCCCAAACTTTTCAAGGTCCAAAACAACACCGGAAAAGTGATTGATACGGATATCATGATCCGCCGCCTTCCGTTCTCAACGGACGCCGCCACTGCCGACCCGGCACAATACGCCACCCTCACGGAAAACTGGGTGGCGCAGATAACGGCGCCACCCCGCCTTTGGTGGGATACGGGGAAAAACTCTTTCTAGAACAGACTCCACGCAACCGTAAGCCCTGCCATCACAATGGCTACCATGCTCATCAGCTTGATTAGGATATTCAAGCTCGGACCGGATGTGTCCTTGAACGGGTCTCCTACGGTGTCACCCACGACTGTAGCCTTGTGGACTTCACTGCCTTTGCCGCCAAAGTTGCCTTCTTCCACATACTTTTTGGCATTATCCCATGCACCACCGGCATTTGCATGAAGATGGCAAGCACGAAACCACTGCTCAATCCGCCAATCAGCAGGCCGAGCACACCGGGAACACCGAAAATAAGTCCCGTCGCAATCGGAGCAATGATAGCTATCAGTGACGGAATCACCATCTCGCGTTGCGCCCCTTTCGTCGAGATTGCCACACAACGCTCATAATCAGGCTCCGTTTCTCCCGTAAGGATTCCCTTGATTTCGCGGAACTGGCGGCGCACTTCGTCTACCATATGGGCCGCTGCACGCCCTACCGCATTCATCGTCAATCCACAGAAAAGAAATGCCATCATCGAGCCCAGAAACATACCGGAAAGAACTTTCGGATTCATCAGCGTCACATCGTAGTGATGCATAAAGTCGAAGAAAGTGGCATCTTGAAGAGCCACGGCATCGCATGAGGAAGCGACAGTTCGGTAGTCCCGAGGCGGGTCAGCCCGATACGGATTTCCTCGACATAAGAGGCCAGCAAAGCCAATCCCGTCAAAGCGGCGGAACCGATGGCAAAGCCTTTGCCCGTAGCGGCTGTAGTATTGCCCAAGGAGTCAAGCGCATCGGTACGCTTACGCACCTCTTCACCCAGACCGGACATTTCCGCATTGCCACCCGCGTTGTCAGCTATCGGTCCGTAAGCATCTGTAGCAAGCGTGATGCCCAATGTAGAAAGCATACCTACTGCGGCAATGCCAATACCATAGAGCCCCAGACCCACATTAGAGAAGTCGAAGCCCGAAGCAAAGAGATAAGAAGCAATGATACCTATCACCACGGCAATCACCGGAATAGCCGTAGAAAGCATTCCCAAGCCTATACCGGAAATTATGACTGTCGCCGGACCGGTCTTTCCGCTTTCACTCAGCTTTTGGGTAGGACGGTAGGATTGGGAAGTATAGTACTCCGTAGACCGCCCGATGATGATACCTACTATCAAACCCACTATCACGGAGCAGGAAATCCACAGCCAGTTGTCCAACTTCAGCAACCACAGGATAAAGAAAGTGGCGACAACTATCAAAATAGAGCTGAGATTAGTACCGAAAGCCAGTGAGTTCAGCAAGTCCTTCATCTTCGCATTCTCTTTGGTACGCACGGAGAAGATACCGATAATGGAAAGCAATATTCCGACGGCTGCAATCAGCATCGGAGCGATTACGGCCTTGAACTGCATCAGCGTATCACCCGAGTGGATAAAAGCCGCAGCACCGAGGCAGCCGTAGCAAGGATAGAACCGCAATAACTTTCGTACAAATCAGCCCCCATACCTGCACGTCGCCTACATTGTCGCCTACATTATCCGCAATCGTGGCAGGATTACGCGGGTCGTCTTCGGGAATACCGGCTTCCACCTTTCCCACAAGGTCGGCACCTACATCGGCAGCTTTTGTATAGATACCGCCACCTACGCGTGCAAACAATGCCTGCGTGGAAGCGCCCATACCGAAAGTCAGCATGGTAGTGGTAATGATGCAGAGTTTATGGGTGGGAGTCATTACATCTTCCGGAATTACAGCATTCAGCAACAGATACCAGAAAGATATATCAAGCAAGCCAAGGCCAACCACTACCAGTCCCATCACCGCACCGCTACGGAAAGCCACGCGTAGTCCGGCATTCAGCGATGTGCGTGCCGCATTGGCAGTGCGAGCCGATGCGTAGGTGGCCGTCTTCATACCCAAAAAGCCGGAAAGTCCGGAAAAGAATCCTCCGGTAAGGAAAGCAATCGGCACCCAGGAGTTCTGCACTCCGAAACCGTATGCCATAATGGAGAAAAGGATAACCAGCCCCAGAAATACCCACCCACAATCTTGTATTGTTGGCGAAGGTAAGACATAGCACCTTTGCGCACAGCAGCGGCAATCTTAATCATCTGAGGCGTACCCTCACTCTCTTTCATCATCTGACGATGGAAATACCAGGCAAAACAAAGTGCCATAATAGAAGCGGCTGGAACCAGCCAGAATAGGATTTGGTCCATAGCATTTATTCGTATTAAAAGGTTGAACGAAAGCCTAAAAATATTGATTTGAAACGAAATAAGCAAATGAAAAAGAAAAGAAATCCAAGCAAGCATGTATTTATACTGGCGAATAAAACAACAAGCAGTACCCTTTTTTACCTATTTTTTGTATTTAATGAGAAGAACAGAGCACATATAGATATATATTACAACTTTTATAGTACCTTTGCAACAAGTAAACAAGCTAAAAACAAAGGCATTATGAAACCAATCTATTCTAACCTGACATGCAAGATGCTGGCTTTGACATTATGCAGCATTATGCTGGCATTCCTATCCATAGGATGCGAACATGACGTCTACAATCCCGATAATGGAAAAGACGATGAGAAGACTCCCAACTCTTTTGATTTTTCTACGACATCTTCCATCCAAGTAAACGTAAAGTATGATGTCCCCGAAGGCTATAAAGTACTTTTTTGAAATCTATCTTGAAGACCCGTTCACGATTGACAAAGATGGCCAGATTATAAAACGCACAGACCTGGAACCGGTCATCAGACGCATGACAGACGGTAACGGTGCATATAGCGGCAAGGAAATCATCAATTCGGACCATGGGGACGAAGCATATATCTATACTTCTTATATAGGGTCCCCACCCTCTTCAAAACAGTTATTGCAGGAGATGCCATTACTGCCGACATCAAATGGGATTCCACCGATGATAATCCGCAAACACGGGCGGAGGGATGGCAGGCACCCAAAGGATACCATGTATTAGGAACATGGAGCTCCAAAGGATATCCTCATTATTTAGACACAGACAACAAAATCACAATTCCCGGTGATGTATTGACAATCATCAATACGACCTTGAAGGAAGGAGCACATGCCCTAAGCAATACCGACAAGCCATAGATTTTGAAATCAATGATCCGGAAGGGCGCAATGCGGAAGTATCCATCCGGATAATTGGAGGAACCAGCGGTGCAGCGAGCGCCTTTGGCTATTATTGCTATAGGGCAGACGCATCTTTAAGTGAAATTAAAAAAGCCCCCAAATGCATTGTTTTTCCAAACACTCTGATGGATAATTATTATAATAAAAAGGCTTCCGGACTACAAGGCGGTGAAAGTGTAAAGCTTCATTACATAGACCCCGACGGAGTGGACCAAGGCACCGTATTTCCCAATGGAGTAAAAATCGGATGGTTCCTATTGAATGACAGCTTCTATGGCGGAAACAATAAGCCTTTCTACTCTACTACAAAGCTGAATGGGGACGGCCGTACACATACAGCCGCATTCCGCATCGATGATTTTGTCGTATTGTCCTTTGAAGATTGGACAGACCAAGACTATAATGATATACAATTCAACGTATGGTCCAACCCCATCGAAGCCATCATCAATCCGGATATTCCTGATATCAAACCTGACGGTGGCAACGAGGATAAGAAATACAGTCTGGAATACAAAGGAATCATCGCTTTCGAAGATAATTGGCCCAGAAAGGGTGACTATGACTTGAATGATGTTATTGTAAAATACCAGTCCGTATTGAACTTCAATGATGCCAATCAGGCCCTTTCTACAGAAGACACCTATGAGTTGCTTTGGTCCGGTGCCACTTTCAAAAATGGTTTCGCTTACCAACTGAATACAGAACGCAGCAATATGTCAACTGAAATATTGGAAGCCCCCACAAGTTTCAACGGACAAGGACTGGATACAGACCTTTCCAAAGCTACCGTCAATGTATTTCTAAGTGCGCTCGATGTAACAGAGAGAAATACAAAAACCGCTACATATAAGATAAAGAACACCTTCAAGACTCCACTATCACACGAAACGCTTGGAATTCCCCCTTATAATCCATTCATCATGGTACATGACGAAATTGAAAGAATCACGCATCGAAGTGCATTTGGTCAACTAATCCTCCTACTGAAAAGGCAGACATGCTCTATTCCATACCGAAGAGGATTTGTCCTCTGTACCGACAAGCTATTATGTAGCCAATGGCAACTATCCTTTTGCCATTCATCTAAGTGGAGCCACAAACTTCAATACTCCTGAAACCCAGCCGATAGACAAGAGCTTTGAACATTTTTATGGATTGGGTCAATTCCAATGGAACAGATTATAAGGATTGGTACAAATAACCGATAAAAGATACTCCTTATAAAGAAAATGGCAACCATTCACAGGGTTGCCATTTCTTATATCTTCCTATGTTGTAATATAGTAGAGCGAACTTATTCCACCGTTACAGCCGTACCGCATGCCGTAACCATCAACATGCTGCCACTGCCTCCTACCGTTTCATAGTCCAAGTCTACACCAATCACGGCATTGGCACCCATAGCACGGGCATGTTCTTGCATCTCGCGCAAGGCTATATCTTTAGCTTCGCGCAGCACTTCTTCATAAGAGCCACTTCGCCCACCCACCACGTCGCGGATGCTGGCAAAGAAATCGCGGAATACATTGGCACCGATAATCGTTTCACCGGAAACGATGCCATAATAGCGGGTGATACGTCCACCCTCAATAGTCGGGGTTGTTGTTACTAACATAATTCATTTTTTTAGTTGTTGACATATTAGACGCAAGGAATGAAAGAAAGGTTGCAAAGCTTTGCTTTGGTCAGAACATCCGGCTGACACGAACTATACCTGCCACCAGCACATCTATCTCCTCCCGGGTATTGTAAAGCCCGAAAGATGCACGCACTGTTCCTTCGATGCCAAGACGCTGCATCAATGGTTGGGCACAGTGATGTCCCGTGCGTACGGCAATGCCAAGACGGTCGAGCAATGTACCCATATCAAAATGATGGATATCACCTACCAGAAACGATATGACACTACCTTGTCTTCTGCCTCGCCGAAGATACGCATACCGGGAATCTCTTTCAGCCGTTGCATGGCATACTGGGTCAATTCGTGTTCATAGGCGGCAATCTTGTCCATCCCAACCAGCGAAACGTAGTCCAAAGCTTTGGCAAGTCCGGTAGTACCGATATAATCCGGCGTACCGGCTTCAAACTTGAAGGGCAATTCATTGAAGGTAGTCTTTTCAAAAGATACATGCTGAATCATCTCTCCACCGCCTGATAGGGAGGTATCCTATCCAGCCACCCCTCTTTACCATAAAGCACCCCTACCCCCGTAGGACCATACACCTTGTGCGCGGAGAAAACGAAGAAATCGGCATCCAGATCCTGCACATCTACCGGCATGTGGGGAATGGACTGGGCACCGTCCACAAGCACCGGAACACCCTGCTCATGGGCAAAAGCAATCATCTCCTTGACGGGATTGACCGTACCCAGCACATTGGAAACATGCGCCACACTGACAATCCTGGTACGTTCGGAGAACAACTGCTATATTCGTCCAATAAGAGTTCGCCCTTGTCATTCATCGGAATCACCTTGATGGTAATTCCACGCTTGGCGGCAAGCAGCTGCCAGGGAACAATGTTGCTATGGTGTTCCATCACAGAAAGAATCACCTCATCCCCCTCCTGCATAAATTCCTCACCAAAGCTGGAGACAAGCAGTTGATACTCTCCGTCGTACCACGGGTGAAGACAATCTCATTCGTGCTGCGAGCATTGATGAAACGTCTCACCGTCTCACGCGAGGCCTCGTGCAGCTCTGTAGCCTGCTGCGACAGGAAGTGCACTCCGCGATGCACATTGGCATTCACCGAATAATATTCGTCCGTAATGGCATTTACTACCTGGCGAGGTTTCTGCGTAGTCGCGCCGTTGTCCAGATAGACCAACGGCTTGCCATATACCTCACGGGAAAGGATAGGGAAATCAGCTCGAAGCCTCTCCCCCAGCCCCTCTCCCATAGGAGGGGAGCCAAGATACTACTCTTATTTATATCGTTGTTCATAATGAATCGAAATTATAAGCTATCACTTGCAGATGGCGCACCCCTGGCATTTGTTCAGTTCCCCCCGGAAACGCTTCTCTACCAGCAGATGCAGACGGTCTTTCAAAGCATCCAAACGGATGGTGTCGATAACTTCGTTGACAAAAGCGAACATCAGCAGCAGGCGCGCCTCGCGCACCGGGATACCACGCTGCCGCATATAGAAGAGAGCGCTTTCATCGAGCTGCCCCACCGTAGCGCCGTGACTGCACTTCACGTCATCTGCATAAATCTCCAGCTGAGGCTGGGTGTACATATGTGCATCTCGGGTGGCACAAAGATTGCGTTGGTCTGTTGCGAACTGGTGTGCTGTGCGTCAGGGCGCACTAAAACCAGACCGGCAAAGGCACCTACAGCCTGCTCGTCAAGGACATACTTATAAAGCTCATTGCTGGTACAGTTGGGCACGGCATGGTCGATTGTCGTATGATTGTCCACATGCTGATTCTTGTCTGCAATGGCCATACCGCACAGATTCAGCTCCGCATGTTCACCGGCAAGCGTCACACAGGTTGTATTCCGTGTAGTTCCGTTGTGCAAGGTCATACCATTCAGCAATACATTACTATTGGCTTCCTGCCTTACATACATATTGCTGATACGTACCGTACTGGTGTGTGTCTCTTCGAGTTCATAAAAATCGAAAATGGCATTCTCACCGGCAAAGATTTCTATCACCTGCGTTGCCAGGAAGTTCACGCCGTCCATCGCATGGTCACACACCAACAAGCGGGCTTGTGCACCCTCCTCCAGAATAATCAGCACACGGCGGTTCACCATAAAATTGACGTCACCACGCAGGATATTCACCAGCTGAATAGGTTTCTCTACCACCACGTTCTTAGGAACATAAAACAGAACGCCGTCTTGTGCAAAAGCGGTGTTGAACGCCGTCACCCCATCCTCTGCCGTATCAGCCAACTTGCCATAATATTTCTTCACCAAATCGGGATGTTTCTCGGCCACCTCCTTCAGGCTGCCGAAGATAACCCTTCAGGCAGATGGGACTTAGGCAAAGCCCTGCCATAAAAAGCATCGTTCACCACAAAATAAAGAGCAGTCTCATATTGGGAACATCGCACTTGAACACTTCATAAGGATTCACCGGAATTTCCAACCGGTTCAAGTTCAAGCCATAATCCGGCTCAAAGAACTTGCTGATATCCGTATATTTGTATTTCTCCTCCTTACGGGTGGGAAAGCCCAAGCGCTCAAAGTCAGCAAAAGCAGCGGCACGCGGCGCATTCAGCACCTCGGCACTATGCCGGCATATCATCGCCTCCGTTTGGGAGAAAAGGTCTATGTATTGTTGCTCTACACTCATGTTTTCAGATTATGAGTTTATAATTCACCTGCTTCTTTCCTTATCCAATCGAAGCCACGTGTTTCAATCTCCTTCGCCAATTCCGGTCCACCGGTCTTTACGATACGTCCACCCAGCAGTACATGTACCGTATCGGGTTTGATATAGTCCAACAACCGCTGGTAGTGGGTAATGACCATAGCACTGGTTTCCGCAGTCTTGAGTTTGTTGAAACCGTCGGCCACAATACGCAAAGCATCCACATCCAATCCGGAATCCGTCTCGTCCAAAATAGCAAAAGTCGGTTCCAACATCGCCATCTGGAATATCTCGTTACGCTTCTTTTCACCGCCGCTGAAACCTTCGTTCACGCTACGGTTGGCCAGCTTGTTGTCCAACTCCACAATGGCACGCTTCTCGCGCATCAGCTTCAGGAACTCACTGGCCGACAAAGCAGGCAGATGGCGGTACTTGCGTTGCTCATTCACAGCCGCACGCATGAAGTTCACCATCGACACGCCCGGAATCTCTACCGGAGCCTGGAAAGAAAGAAAGATTCCTTCATGTGCACGGTCCTCAGGACTCATGCAAGCAAGTCCTTGCCATTAAAGGTAATTTGAGCCGCGCGTCACTTCGTAAGCAGGATGGCCAACCAACACATTACTCAACGTACTTTTACCAGCACCGTTCTGTCCCATCAGTGCATGTACTTCTCCATCACGTATGGTCAAGTTGATGCCTTTCAATATTTCTTTGCCATTGATGCTGGCATGCAGGTCTTTTATCTCTAACATCTTTATATTTACTATTTGACTATTTACAATTTACTATTTATAAATCACCCCACGCTTCCTTCCAGCGAAATGGCAAGCAATTTCTGCGCTTCTACGGCAAACTCCATCGGAAGTTTATTCAAAACCTCTTTGGCATAACCGTTCACAATCAGCCCCACGGCATCTTCCGTAGAAATACCGCGCTGATTGCAGTAGAATATCTGGTCCTCACTGATTTTGCTGGTAGTGGCCTCATGCTCCACGATGGCCGTTTCATTGTGAATATCCATGTAGGGGAAAGTATGCGCGCCGCATTTGTCACCAAGTAGCAAGGAGTCGCACTGGCTGTAATTACGAGCATTGTCCGCTTTCTGTGCCACGCGCACCAAGCCGCGGTAAGAGTTTTCGCTCTTTCCGGCAGAAATGCCTTTGCTCACAATGGTGCTCCGGGTATTCTTGCCCAGATGAATCATCTTTGTTCCCGTGTCTGCCTGCTGATGGTTATTGGTTACTGCCACACTATAGAACTCCGCTGTCGAATTGTCGCCGGAAAGGATGCAAGACGGATACTTCCAGGTAATGGCCGAACCTGTTTCCACTTGTGTCCAAGACAGTTTACTGTCCACCCCTTTACAATGGCCACGCTTCGTCACAAAGTTATAGACACCACCCCGGCCCTCGGCATCACCGGATACCAGTTCTGCACGGTGCTGTATTTCACTTCTGCACGGTCGTGCACTACAATTTCCACAATGGCCGCGTGCAACTGGTTCTCGTCACGCATCGGAGCCGTACACCCTTCCAGATAAGAAACGTACGAATCATCATCCGCCACAATCAAGGTTCTTTCGAACTGCCCCGTATTGCGGGCATTGATGCGGAAATAGGTGGACAACTCCATCGGACAGCGTACCCCCTTCGGGATATAGACAAAAGAACCGTCGGAGAACACCGCCGAGTTCAGTGCCGCAAAGAAGTTGTCACGATAAGGCACCACCGAACCGAGATATTTCTGTACCAAGTCGGGATGCTCGTGTACAGCCTCGCTGAACGAGCAGAAGATGATTCCTTTCTCCATCAGTGTCTCCTTGAAGGTAGTCTTTACAGACACCGAGTCCATAACGGCATCCACAGCCATACCGCTTAACGCCATCTGTTCTTCCAGCGGAATGCCCAGCTTATTGAAAGTCTTTATCAACTCAGGGTCTACCTCATCCATGCTTTTCGGTCCTTCCTTCTTCTTCGTAGGGTCGGCATAGTAGGATATGGCCTGATAATCTATTTCGGGAATGCGGAGATGTGCCCATGTAGGCATCTCCAATGTCAGCCAGTGGCGATATGCTTCAGGCGGAACTCCAGCAACCATTCCGGTTCTCCCTTCTTCTCAGAGATAAGCCGCACTACATCTTCATTCAGCCCGCGCTCAATGATGTCTGTATGCACGTCGGTCGTGAAACCGTACTTATACTTCTCCTGAGTGAGTTCCTTTACATATTTATTGGGTTCTTCTTGTTGCATCACTTCTATAATTACAAATTATGAATTACAAAATCACGGTTCACGGTATCAGTCAAAGTCTCCGTTTACAATCTGCTCCGTAACCGCCTTTGCTGCGGGAAAGAATATCCCGGCAAACTCTTCCATAGGATAATATAACACTGATTCTTTCTTTTTTGTTTTGCTAATCAGCGTATTGTCTCCGTCTATAAATTCGATGACACCAATCAGCAGGCTCGTCAGCAGGAGGTACTTCAAAGCCCCTAGACCAGCCCCCAACCAATGATTGAGCCAGCCCAGCGAGACGGCCTCCATTGCCCGGGTCAGCAGAGAAGCCACCAGGGAGAAGAGCAAAGGAACAGCCAGCCAGATGAAGACAAATGCCAGTACTTGCGCCACTGTCATAGAGTCTGTCAACATGGGGCACAGCTTCACTGCCAACGAGGCATACAAAGCCTTTGCCGCCAGCAGACCGACAATCAGCCCCAGCAGAGAGGCCAATTGCTTCACAAAACCTTTCATGAAGCCGATGATTGCGCCCAAGCCGAAAGCAGCCAATATGATGATATCTATAATTGCCATAAAATTAATGTACCAATGTGACAATATGCTAATGTGCCAATATGCTAATGGGTCAATGAGCAAATAACTAATATGCAAAATGTGCCAATTGCCCTGCGGCATTTTCTGTACGCGCAGCCAATTGGCACATTAGCATATTTGCACATTATTCAATTATAATGTTTGCTTCACTTCTATTTCTTCGTAAGATTCGATAATATCGCCCACCTTGATGTCGTTGCAGTTTGTCAGGCTGATACCGCACTCGAAGTTGGTACCTACCTCCTTCACGTCGTCCTTGAAGCGCTTCAGGGCATTGATGGCACCCGTAAAGATTACGATACCGTCGCGTATCAAACGGGCCTTGTCGCTGCGTTTCACCTTTCCGGTCTTGACCATGGCACCTGCCACCAGTCCCACCTTCGTGATGTTGAACACTTCGCGCACCTCGATGGTTGCCGTTATCTGCTCCTTCAATGTCGGTGCCAGCATACCTTCCATGCAGCCTTCACCTCTTCGATGGCATCGTAGATGACGGAGTACTTGCGGATATCCACACCCTCCTGCTCTGCCATCTTGGCGGCAGCACCCGAAGGACGTACCTGGAAACCGACGATAATCGCATCCGAAGCGGCAGCCAGCGAGACATCCGATTCGGAAATCTGACCGACACCCTTGTGGATTACGTTTACCTGCACCTGCTCCGTAGACAGCTTGATTAAAGAGTCGCTCAACGCTTCCACAGAACCGTCCACGTCACCCTTCACAATCACGTTCAGCTCATGGAAGTCACCCAGCGCCAGACGGCGGCCCACTTCGTCGAGCGTCAGCATCTTCTGCGTACGCAAACCTTGTTCACGCTGCAACTGTTCGCGTTTGTTGGCAATCTCGCGTGCTTCCTGCTCCGTTTCGATTACGTGGAACGTGTCGCCAGCAGCAGGTGCACCGTTCAAGCCCAATATCAGGGCAGGTGTAGAAGGACCAGCCTCCTGCATGCGTTGGTTACGCTCATTGAACATAGCCTTCACCTTACCGTAGCTGGTACCCGCCAGCACGATGTCGCCCATTTTCAAGGTACCGTTGGAAACGAGTACCGTAGCCACATAGCCACGACCCTTATCCAATGAGGACTCGATAATGGAACCGGTAGCACGGCGGTTCGGGTTTGCTTTCAACTCCAGCATTTCTGCTTCGAGCAGCACTTTCTCCATCAACTCGGGTACACCGATACCCTTTTTGGCAGAGATATCTTGCGACTGATACTTACCGCCCCACTCTTCACCAAGAAGTTCATGCAGCCAGCTCTTCCTTAATCTTGTCGGGGTTGCAGTCGGTTTATCAATCTTATTGATTGCAAATACAATAGGAACACCCGCAGCCATGGCATGGTTGATGGCTTCCTTTGTCTGCGGCATCACGTTGTCGTCAGCAGCCACAATGATGATGGCAATATCCGTAGCTTTGGCACCACGGGCACGCATGGCGGTAAACGCCTCGTGGCCCGGAGTATCGAGGAATGTAATCTTACGTCCGTCGTCCAGCGACACGTGGTAGGCACCGATGTGCTGTGTGATACCACCCGCTTCACCGGCAATCACATTCGCCTTACGGATATAGTCGAGCAATGAAGTCTTACCGTGGTCTACGTGACCCATCACCGTTACAATCGGAGCGCGAGGTTCCAAATCTTCCTCATCATCCTCTTCCTCTACGATGGCCTGCGCCACTTCTGCGCTTACATATTCTGTCTTGAAGCCGAATTCCTCAGCCACCAAGTTGATGGTCTCGGCATCCAGACGCTGGTTGATGGATACCATCATACCAATGCTCATACAAGTGGCGATGACTGAGTAACAGAAACATCCATCATGCTTGCCAACTCGTTGGCCGTCACGAATTCCGTAATCTTCAGTACCTTGCTTTCTGCCATTTCCATGTCTTCCAATTCCTGCATACGGCTGGAAGCCATGTCACGTTTTTCCTTACGATACTTGGCACCTTTGTTCTTTCCTTTGGAAGTGAGGCGTGCCAAAGTTTCCTTTACCTGCTTTGCTACATCTTCCTCGCTAACCTCCTGCTTGATGACCGGCTTCTTGAAGCGGTCCTTATTGCGGTTGCGGTTATTATTGGCATTGTTTCCACCAGGCTGGTTTCCACCTTGCGGGCGGGCACCCTGACCTTGCTGGGCACCAGCGTGTCCACGGTCGTTGCCACCACGCTGGAAGTTGGAAGCATTGTTGATGTCCACTTTCTCCTTATTGATACGGACACGTTTCTTCTTGCCGTTGGCATCGCCGGCAGCGGTATCCTTCAACTTGCTGTCATCACGGCGGATTTCCTTGATGATAGCTTCCTTCATCTGCTTCTTCTGATCCTGCGAATCTTTTCCTTCTCTTCACGCTCCTTGCGTTTCTCCTCTTTCGATTTCTTCTTCGGGCGTGTGGATTGGTTCAGAGCCGCCAGGTCTATCTGTCCGATGACATTAATCTTCGAAACAAACTCAGGCTGATGTATCTTGAAGATTTCTTCTCCTTCTTCTTTCCCCTCTTTTTCAACCGGTGCTTCTTCAGCCACCGGTACGGGAGCAGGCGCTTCTATCATTTCTTCCTTTTTAGATTCTTGTTGAGCCTCTACAACCGGAGCAGGCTCTTCCTTGACAACGGGTTGTGGCTGCGGTTCCGAAACGGGCTGCGGCTCGGACTCAGATGCCGGCTGTACCTCCGGTTGCGGCTGTGGTTCCGGTTGGGGAGCAGGAGCAGGTTCCGGTTTCGGCGTTTCTACAACTGCCGGTTCCTCCACCTTCTTCTCCTCTACCGCTTTTTCCGCTTCTTTCTCTTTTTCCTGAGCAGGAGCAGGTCTACGGTTCAGTTTGTCCAAATCAATCTTGCCTACCGGCTTGAACTTCGGACGTGCGTCTTCCGGAACAACCGTCTTAATCTCCTCGGGCTTCGCTTTCTCCTGCGTTTCCCTATAGCCGTCAATAGACACGGACGCCTTGTTGCGGTCCTTGCTCTGACGTTCCTGGCTGAAACGCTCCGACTTTATCTTAAGGTCCTTATCTGTACTAAACTCCTTTTTGAGCAGTTCGAACTGTTCATCCGTAATTTTTGTGTTCGGATTTGCCTCAACGGTAAATCCCTTCTTTTGCAGGAACTCGACAGCCGTCGTAATCCCTACATTTAAATCTCTTGTTACTTTGTTTAACCTTATCGTCATACTAATTTAATGAATTAATGTGCCAATATGCTAATGTGCTAATTGGCTGAGAAAAAAGGAGTGTGCACTTCATCCGATATGCTATCTGCATTGGCACATTAGCATATTACCCACATTACCACATTACTGCTCCTCCTCTTCAAACTCCTGTTTCAAAATGCGCAATACCTCGTCCACCGTCTCTTCTTCGAGGTCCGTCTTCTCAATCAACATCTCACGGGGAGCGTTCAACACAGCCTTAGCCGTATCGATACCGATAGCCTTGATGGCATCGATAACCCAACCGTCTATTTCATCACGGAATTCGTCCAAGTAGATGTCTTCATCCTCTATGGCCTCATCCAACTCACGGAACACGTCGATGGTGTACTCAGTCAACATACTGGCAAGCTTGATATTCAAACCGCCTTTACCGATAGCCAGCGACACCTCTTCGGGTTTCAAGAACACTTCAGCCTTGCGTTCTTCCTCGTTCAAGCGGATGGAAGAAATCTTGGCAGGGCTCAAGGCACGCTGTATAAACAACTGGATATTGGACGTATAGTTGATAACGTCGATATTCTCGTTGCGAAGCTCGCGGACAATACCATGAATACGGCTACCCTTCACACCCACGCAAGCACCTACCGGATCGATACGGTCATCGTAGCTCTCAACGGCAATCTTGGCACGCTCGCCGGGGATGCGGGCAATCTTCTTGATGGTAATCAGTCCGTCATTGATTTCGGGTACTTCCATTTCGAACAGACGTTGCAGGAAGACGGGCGACGTACGGCTTAGGATAATCTTCGGATTATTATTCTTGTTGTCCACACGTGCCACTACGGCGCGGGCGGTCTCGCCCTTGCGGTAGAAGTCACTCGGTATCTGTTCGGTCTTGGGCAGCAACAGTTCGTTGCCTTCATCATCGAGCAGCAGCATCTCTTTCTTCCAAATCTGGTAGACTTCCGCATTGATGATGGTACCCACTTTATCAATGTATTTGTTGTAAATACTATCTTTCTCCAGTTCCAATATCTTGGAGGCCAGTGTCTGGCGCAAGTTCAAGATGGCACGGCGACCGAAGTTCGCGAAGATAACTTCATCCGTCACTTCCTCGCCCACTTCATAAGAAGCATCAATCTTTTGTGCTTCGGACAATGCAATCTGCAGGTTCGGGTTTTCCAAATCCTCGTCTGCCACTACCTCACGGTTACGCCATATTTCGAAGTCACCCTTGTCCGGGTTTACAATTACGTCGTAATTCTCATCGGTACCGAACATTTTCGCAATCACACTACGGAACGACTCCTCGAGTACGCTTACCATCGTGGTTCTGTCGATATTCTTCAGTTCCTTAAATTCCGAAAAATGTATCTATCAAGCTGACAGTTTCTACTTTTTTGGCCATAGTCTTATTTAAAACTGATTAAGTATTTAGTGTATTTTATCTCTTCATACGTAAAGGTCAAGTCCTCGTCCACCAGCTTGGGACGCTTGGCACCTTCCTCTTTCACTTTCTTCTGAATGGTCACGACGAAATGCTGTTCGTCGGCTTCCTTCAACACGCCGCTGAGCTTGCGGCCGTCCTTTGCCAGCACTTCCACTTCCTTGCCGATGTGGTTAATGTACTGCTGCAGTACCTTGAAGGGCTGTCCGATGCCGGCCGAACCGACTTCCAACTCATAATCCTCATCCTCACGGTTCAACTTGGACTCGATGTAGCGGCTCAGCTCTACGCAGTCCTCAATCCAAACACCTTCTTTGTGGTCTATTTCCACCAAAATCTTGTCATCCGGCTGATTGTCACCTCCACAAGGAAGTAGTCCTTTCCTGCCAGCCACTCGTCAACAATCTGACAAACAGTTTTCTTTTCTATCATAGATTAACCATTAGGAACAAAAAAGAGGAGCTTAATCGCCCCTCCACCTTTCATCCGTTTTCGGTTGCAAAGATATAAATAATCTGTTCGACTACAAAATATTAGAGAAAAAAAGATTGATTTAACGGTTCAAACGGGAATTATATTACAAACACACCCTTTCAACACTTCAAGATAAGGGGTAAAACATATAATCTTATGAGACAGAAGCTTATACTTTATGAAATGAATTATCACGTTCCATACTGCATGAGATGCACATGTCAAGCACAACGAGATGTGCATCTCGGACAACATGAGATGTACATCTCAAGCATACAATCTCTATTGTTTCAGGAAAAGAAGTAAGGAGATACAAACGGAAAGAAGATACTGTTGAAAGACAACGCGGAAAAATAAAAGGCCGATAGCTTGTTTCATGCTATCGGCCCTTTTACTATGGTTCTAAAGGTCTAAAAGACCTTGTCGTATCACTTATTCGGAGTCTCCCACTTCTTGGTATCCGTACAAACCACGTTCACCGTTTGGTCACCCGTCTGGATGCGGAAGTCACCTTTCTCCAAAATCCACTTGCCATCATAGCCTACGAAAGCAAGGTCGGAGCCTTTCAGTTTCAGAGTCACGGTCTTTGTCTCGCCCGGTTTCAGTTCCACTTTCTCGAAAGCGCGAAGACGGCGGGTATCGGGAGTAAGGGAGGCAACGAGGTCACTGCTGAAGAGCAACACGCTCTCCTTGCCGACACGGTCACCGGTATTCTTCACATCAACGGTGAAAGTAAGCACATCATCAGCGGTAAAGTCCGACTTATCCACCTTGAGGTTGCTGTACGCAAAGGTGGTATAGCTCAAACCGTAGCCGAACGCCCACTGTACGGACACCTGCGCGTCGTAGTTATAAGCGCCTTCCATCTGCTTGCCGATGTGTTCGCACGGTTTGTAGTCGTACGTAATCAGCGAGTTGATTTCCTTCGGATAAGTGAAAGGCATCTTTCCGCTGAAGTTGGCGTCGCCGGCAATGAGGTTTGCCAACGCATCGCCGCCGTAGTTGCCCGGAAGCATGGTGTTGACCACAGCCTTTGCCAAAGGCTCGATGTCGGCTATCAGGCGTGGACGGCCCTCGTTCAGCACCAGAATGACGGGCTTGCCGGTCTTGGCAAGAGCCTTCACCAGGTCGAGCTGGTTCTGTGAGAGGAAGAGGTTCGTCAGGTTACCCGGAGTCTCGCAGTAAGAGTTCTCACCGATGCAGGCAACGATGTAGTCGGCACCGGCAGCGGCAGCTACGGCTTTCTCTATCTCAGGAGCATTCTCTTCCCACCAGTTGCCACCTTGCTTATAAGTGACACCGGCTTCGTAGATGATGTTGTCCGCACCGAATTTATTGGTGAAAGCCTCGAGGATGGTATTATATTGGCCTGCATGCTCGTCTGCCTTGTCACCCTGCCAAGAGTAGGACCAGCCGCCGTTGAGGCAACGCATGGAGTTGGCATTCGGACCGGTAACCAGCAGTTTCTTGCCTTTTGCCAGCGGCAGTATGCCGTCTGTGTTCTTCAGGAGTACCAAAGACTCTTCGGCAGCCTGGAGTGCGGCGGCGGCATGTTCCGCACTGCCGAACAGCGGGAAGTCTTTCAAATCATAATAGGGTTTCTCAAACAGATTGAGGCGGTACTTCAGGCGCAATACGCGGCGCACCGCATCGTCAATGCGGCTCATGGGGACTTCGCCTTCTTCCACCAGCTCCTTCAGGAGTGTGCAGAACTTCCAGTCGTACGGTCCATCGACATGTCGATGCCGGCATTGATGGCGAGCTTGATGGCTTCCTTCTTATCCTTGGCTATGTGGTCGCGGCTATAAAGGTTGTTGATGTCCGCCCAGTCAGTCACAATCATACCGTCCCAGTTGAGGTCTTCTTTCAGCCACTTGGTCAGCAGCTCATAGTTGGCATGGAAAGGCAGACCGTTGTTCATGGCGGAGTTCACCATCACGGAGAGGGCACCTGCTTTCACCATTTCCAGATAAGGAGCGAAATGCTTCTCACGCATATCCTGCTCGGTGATGGAAGACGGCGTACGGTCCTTACCGGAAACGGGAACACCATAACCCATATAGTGCTTCATACAAGCGGCAACGTTGTTCTCGCCAATCAGGTTGGGGTTCTCGCCCTGGAAACCGATAACTGCTTCACGTCCCATTTCGGCATTGACGTAGGCGTCTTCACCATAATTTTCCCACATACGAGGCCAGCGCGGGTCACGTCCGAGGTCGGTCACCGGGGCATACGTCCAGGGAATGCTTCCCGCCTTTGTTTCATAAGCGGAGATGCGTGCACCTTCACGTGTCAGTTCACGGTTGAAGGTAGCTCCCATATTGACGCCTTGCGGGAAGAAAGTACCACCCAGCGTATAGGTAGTTCCGTGTATCTGGTCTACACCGTACACACAAGGAATACCCATCACCTCCATGGATTTCTCCTGAATGCGTTTGATGATTTCCTGCCACTTCTCCACGCTTTGTGCCACACCGTTAGGCACGTTCAAGATGGAGCCTACTTTGTATTTTCCGATGACAGAGTCGAGCATCGCCTCGTCCAACTGGAAGCCCTTGGCATTCTCAATACCCTGGATACGCATATAGAGCTGCATCATCACTTCTTGCGAAGGCATCTCCTTACCCAGCTTGAACTCTTTCTCTAACTTATACCTCTTGACGATTTTCTTCAAATCATCTACAGTTATATCTTTCGGATTGAGACCGGCAAAAGGATTGGCGCGTTTCTGCAGGAGGTCTATGGTGAGTTCGCACATCTGACCGACTTTCTCGTCAAGCGTCATCTTCTTCAGCAAAGTCTCAATCTGCTGTTCTATTTTCTCGTCTCTTGGAATGGCAGGCGCAACAGTGTCTGCGCCGTAGAAGTAAGTACTAACTGATAGGGCTAAAGATAAGATTAACTTTTTACTCATGGTTGTGATATTGGTTTATAATAGTTGCACTATCTGTTTATACGAGGCACAAAGATAAGAACATCCTGCCATACCAAAGGGTACAACAGGATGTTTTTTAGGGTATGATTTGTTATTTTTTCAGACAATCCAACTCTCATCTCTTCAAGAGGCTCATCGGTTCCTGAAGTTTCAGGATGTTGTTCGTCTTCTGCGTTGCGGCAGCTACTTCAGCCTCCAGCGTAGCCTTGATGTCGCGTGAGGAAGCCCCGACGAGGAACTTGTAGTTTCCGGGAGTTACCACCCATGCCGATGCAGCCTCATCGTAGGAAGCCAGGTCATCAGCATTCACTTTCAGCGTCACCACAACCGCTTCGCCCGGTTTCAGCTCCTTGGTCTTGGCAAAAGCTTCAGTTCCTTTTCGGGCTTGTTGGCAGCAACATCGGGAGCGGATACATAAAGCTGAACCACTTCCTTGCCTGCTACCTTACCGGTGTTCTTCACTTCTACAGACACGGTATAGACACCGTTGTCTGCCTTGACAGCAGCCTTGTCGTAAGCAAAAGTGGTATAGGAAAGACCGTAACCGAAAGGATAGGAAACCTGCTTGCCAAAGGTGTCGAAGTAACGGTAACCCACGTAAATGTCCTCTTCGTAATTGGTATAGTCCACGTTCTTCACGTCGTTCTTCTTCCCGCCTTTGTTCATGAGGTCGGTGCTCACACGCATGTCTATCGGGAAGTTGTCGGAAGAAGCGGCATCTTCAAACTTCACCGGGAAAGTCATTGTCAGCTTGCCCGAAGGAGAAGCCTTGCCACTCAGCACGTCAGCCACACTGTTTCCTCCCTCCTGGCCTGCCTGCCATGCACAAAGAATGGCATCGGGAGCAGATTTCCAAGAAGCAGTTTCAATCACACCACCGATATTGAGCACTACCACTACCTTCTTTCCGGCAGCGTGGAAAGCATCGGACACAGCTTTCAACATGTTCTGTTCCTCTTTGGTGAGGTTGAAGTCGGCTACCATACGGTCAAGGAACTCACCGGAGGTACGTCCCAGCGTCACCAGTGCCACATCGGCCTTGGCAGCCTGCTCGCGGATGACTTGTGCGGAAACAGCCATCTCAGCCGGACGGGTATCGGGCATGAACCACTCTTTCTTATCTTTGGACAGACGTTCTTTCTCGGTTTTCAGGTAAGCTTCATAGCTATTCTTCAGCGCTTCATCCACCACATAGCCGGCATTCTTCAAGCCGTCCAATAGCGAAACGGTATAAGCGCGGTTCACGTTGCCCGAACCTGTACCGCCTGCAATGAAATCGTAGGAAGTGCAACCGAAGAGTGCCACGTTCTTCACGTCGGCAGCCAGCGGCAGAGCACCGTTATCGTTCTTCAGCAATACCATACCTTCCGTTGCCGACTGGCGAGTAACGGCAGCATGCGCCTTCAAATCAGGCTTGTTGGAGTATTTATATCCCTTGAAGTGGGGAGTCTGGAGAATCATCTCCAGAATACGCTTCACATTCTGATTGAGGATGGCTTCATCTAACGCTCCGTCCTGCACACCCTTCACGATGGCTTCGTACTGCTTGGGCAGACCGGGCTGCAACATGTCGTTGCCCGCCACCATCTGTGCCACAGCATCTTTACCACCGAACCAGTCGGTCATCACCATACCCTTGAAGCCCCATTCGTCACGCAGCATCGTTGTCTGCAACTCCTTGTTTTCCGAAGTATAGACACCGTTCAGGTAGTTGTATGAGGACATCACGGTCCAAGGAGCGGATTCCTTCACGGCAATCTCGAACCCTTTCAAGTAGATTTCGCGCAAGGCGCGTGGAGATACATGCGCATCCGTAGCCATACGGTTGGTTTCCTGGTTGTTCACAGCAAAGTGCTTGATACTGGTACCCACACCGTTGCTCTGCACACCACGTACGTAGGCGGCGGCAATCTTACCCGACACCAACGGGTCTTCGGAATAATACTCGAAGTTACGTCCGCAAAGCGGGTTACGGTGAATGTTCAGCGCCGGAGCCAACAGCACGTCCGCACCGTATTCCAGCACTTCGTTACCGATGGACTGACCTACACTTTCCACCAGTTCCTGGTCCCAGGTAGAGGCGAGCAAAGTTCCGATAGGGAAATGAGTACAATAGTACGTAGCCGAATCCCCCTCACGCTTGGGGTCGATACGCAGTCCGGCGGGACCATCAGCCAGCACCACAGCGGGAATGCCGAGGCGTTCAATCGGGTATGTGGTTCCTGCCGCACCCGGCACCAGCTTTCTCGTTGCACCGATTACGGCACTGTCACCCGAGAAACCTGCCATACCAGTACCCACTACCAGATGCGCCTTTTCCTCCAAGGTCATGGCGCCAATCACCTCATCCAGAGAGGACTTTCCAAGCTGCGGCACACCCGGTCCGCAAGCTGACAAAACAGCCATTGCTGCTGCCATGGATATGATATTCTTCTTCATAATCTTATTTAAATATCTTCGGTGCGAATTCTGTCAGGTAAATACGCCAGTTCTTCCAGATATGACCTTCTCCGGTTTCATAATATTCATATTTGTAACCCTTCTCTCCAACATCTTGCGGTAGTCGTTATTGGCCTGGAACAAGAAGTCTTTATTACCGATAGCGATGTAATAGAGTGCCGGTTTCTTGGCAAACTGGGTTTTCAGTTTGACTTCAAGGTTGTCATAAATTCGGAGACTTCACATCTTTGTTGGGCATGATGCAGCCGAGAACAGCCCTACATAGTCGAACATGTCCGGATATTGCTTGGAGATGTGCATGGAGTGGAAACCTCCCATAGAGAGACCAGCAATGGCACGCCCCTTCTTGTTGGCCTGTGTACGGTAAGTCTTATCAATGAATTTCACCACGTCGGGGAAAGCCGTTTCGAAAGAACCTTCCATCGTCTTGGGCAGATTCATGCTGGGAGCGGCAAAACCCAGTGACGATTCACCCGGAGCAGCCTCCAACGCAGCGTTACCGTTGGTCATTACTACAATCATCGGCTTGGCCTTGCCTTGGGCGATGAGGTTATCCAGAATCTGTGCCGTACGTCCCAGTTCGCTCCATGCGTTCTCGTCGCCACCCATGCCGTGTAGCAGGTAGAAGACGGGATAGCGCTTGCCGCTTGTCTCATATCCGGCAGGCGTATAGACAGTCAGACGGCGGTCCATACCCAGCGTAGGGCTGTTGTACCATACCTTAGATACCGTTCCATGAGGAACTTTATTCACTTTGTAAAGGTCGATGCGCTCGTCACCACCGATGATGAATACATTCGTCACGCTTGCCACGTCTCGAATCATATAGACGTTGGCAGGGTCGTTAATCTTCAGTCCGTCTACCAGGAAAGTGTAGCTGTAGAGTTCCGGTTTCAGCGGTTCGGGAGTAGTGAATTCCCACACACCGTCCTTGTTCTCTTTCAAATCTGCCACACCCGGACCATCAAACTCACCAAAAGGAGTCTTGATTTTCTGCGTAGGCAGGAAGTCGCCGGTTACTTGCACCTTTACGGCTTTCGGCGCCTTCAAGCGGAAAGTTACTGTATTGTTGTCGTGTATCTCAGGTGAGACCACGGGAGCGCCTCCCCAGAGAGCTTGTTGCGCGAAAGTCATCGCACACATCAGCAACAGAGCTGACAAAATAGAAATTCTTTTCATGATACGTATGTTATTTTGTTATTAAATTAGTTATACCAAATCCTCTTATTTGAACAACTTCGGCGCGAACTCCGTCAGATAGATTCGCCAGTTCCTCCAGATATGTCCCTCGCCCGTTTCAAGATACTCGTACTTATAACCATTGTCGTCAAGCAACTTGCGAAAGTCGGCCACACCTTTATAAACAAAGTCCGTCTTGCCGCATGCGATGAAGTAAAGAGCCGGTTTCTTGGCAAACTGAGTCTTCAGCTTACCTTCGAAGTCGGTATAGACCGGACAAGTCGATTTATCGTTTCCGGTACTTGCACCGGAGAAAAGACCTACATAGTCGAACATGTCCGGGTAATACTTGGAAATATTGCAAGAGTGGAAACTACCCATAGAAAGCCCGGCAATAGCACGGTTCTTCTTATTGGCAAGAGTGCGGAAATTCTTCTCCACGAACTTCACAATTTCGGGAAACGAGAGTTCAAAAGCACCTTCCGCCACCTTCGCTCTTTCGTCGGGACGCATGGAGGGGGCAACAAAACCCTTGGGAGATTCACCTGCAGCAGCATCTTGCCAAGCATTGCCGTTAGTCATCACCACAATCATAGGTTTAGCCTTGCCTTGTGCAATGAGATTATCCAATATCTGCGAAGTACGGCCAAGAGCAATCCAAGCTTCCTCATCACCACCTGCACCATGAAGCAGATAAAATACCGGATAACGCTTGCCGCTGGTTTCATAACCAGCCGGAGTGTAAATCGTCAGACGGCGGTCCATTCCCAGCGAAGGACTATTGTACCACATGCGACTTACCGTTCCATGGGGTACCTTATTCACTTTATACAAATCGGCACGGTCACCACCGATGATAAATACATTGGTCACGGTAGCCACATCCCGAATCATGTAAACATTGCTCGGGTCCATCATTCTCAATCCATCCACAATAAAGGAGTATCCATAAAGTTCCGGCTTCAATGGTTCGGGAGTAGTAAATTCCCAAACGCCATCCTTCCCCTCTGTCAAATCGGCAATGCCGGTGCATCATAATCGCCACGAGGAGTCTTAATAGTTTGTGGAGGCAGAAAATCACCAGTAATCTGCACCCTTACAGCCTTAGGAGCTTTCAAGCGAAAAGTAACCGTGTTGTCATCATGAATATCAGGAGAGACAACCGCCGCACCTCCCCAAAGAGCTTGCTGTGCAAAAAGGGTGACACAGCAGACCAGCAGCATCGCTGCCGAACTTAATAATCTTTTCATAATTTCTTATATTAAATGAATTAGCTTTTTGTTATTTAGCAAAGCTGCGACTTACAAAAGGCAGGCACATATAAAGTGCCGAATGCAATATTCGCTGGTATGTCCGCCATCCCGCACACGGAACTGGCAAGGGATACCGGCATTACGCATCGCTTGGAAAAACTCTATATTACGGTCCAGCAGAAAGTCATCATCTCCGCAATCCACAAACCACTGTACTGTACGAAGCTGTGCCTTACGCGCATCATCTGCCTCAACCACATACCTGATGCAACTATGTTCCTGCACAGAACGCGTCAGCACAGCCATCTTGTTTGTGGGGTCGGGATCTTTTCCCACCTCCTCACCACTGACGGGGATGTTCATCAAAGCACTCATGGCATAGGCAGCACAATACATATCCGGATAGCGTTGTGCATAGCTCGTCGTTCCACCTCCGCCCATAGAAAGTCCGGCAATGGCACGATGCCGCTTATCACCTTTCACCCGGTAAGTCTTCTCTATATAAGGAAGGAACTCCTTATAGAAGAAATCTTCGTAAGCCCAGCCCGGCATGTTGAAGTAGCCGTTCCAGCAAGTAGCCGGATTGCCTCCTGCATTGGGGCTGACGATAATCATCTCGCAAGCCTCGCCCGATGCCACCAACTGGTCCATCACGTCCTTCACACGTTGGTCTGTAAACCAACTGGTATTCACCCCCGACATGCCGTGCAACAAATAGAGGATAGGATATTTCCTATCCGTTTCATTGCTATAGCTTTGCGGCAGATAGATGGTGTAGGCACGGTGTGCTTTCAATACCTGGCTGTAGATGCTGTCGGTCACTACCTTGCTTTGCGGTCCCCATGCAGGATTTTGTGCATTTGCCATCCACAGCAAGCAGACGGCTAAGAGAGAGAGTATCAATCTTTTCATGGTATCGATTTAAAAATGTACTACAAAATAAGCGTTTTCCATTCTAAAACTAATTGATATATATCAGTTTTTTCACGCATATCCCCCTCATCTCTTCACCATCGGATACACAGCCACAGGCACTTGCGCCCGCATGGCATCATGCACTTTCTGCTTGCGTGCCTTTGTCACCCTCTGTACCGCTGTGCAACGCACATCGGCCGAAGATGCGGCAACCATCCACTGATATTCACCCTTAGCCAACTCCCAAGAGCTGTTTTTCTCATTAAAGGAAGCCATGTCCATCACGTTCCAAGTCAGAATCAGTGTCTGGCTCTCGCCCGGCTGGAGCAAGGCAGTTTTGCCGAAGGCCTTCAACTCCTTGGCAGGCTTGTCAAGTCCCCCATTCGGAGCTTTCACATAGAGTTGTACAGCTTCACGCCCTGCCACCTTGCCGATGTTCTTCACGCTCACTTTCAACTCACAGCGGTCGGCATCCATTTTGGCGTTCTCTACCGCATAGTCAAAAGCAGTATAGCTCAAACCATGACCGAACGGATAGGAAACCTCTTTACCGAAAGTGTCGAAATAGCGATAACCCACATAGATTCCCTCTTCATAGTTGGTGAAATCCACATTTTTCTCCGGTTCCTTCGGTTTCTCCTCTTTCTTTTCGGACTTGAAGTTCATGCCGGTACCCATAGCAAACGACGGCATCTTGAACTCGTAATCAAAAGGGAAGTTAGCATCCGACGGCGCATCGCCATATTTCACGGCAAACGTCATGGGTAACTTGCCCGAAGGATTCACCTCTCCGGTCAGGATATCCGTGATACAATTGCCCACCTCTTGTCCCGGCTGGAAGGCACAAACCACTGCATCTGCCAGTCCCTTCCAAGAAGCAGTTTCCACCGGCTGCAGATGTTGAGAACCACCACCAGTTTCTTGCCTGCAGCATGATAAGCGGCAGACACCTGCTTAATCAGAGCCAATTCGTTCTCCTTCAGAAGGAAATCTTCCACACGGCGGTCACAGCCCTCCGCCACTGACACGCCCAGCGTAAGCACGGCAATGTCGTTGGCTTTCACTTGTGCAGCCAGTTCCTCGGCAGTGGGCAGGAACTCCTCGGCACGGGGCAGCGGAGTAAAGGCGAAAGGTGGTTTTCCGTGAGGAAAAAGCCGTTTCTGCTCGTCGGCCATATGCTTCTTGTAGCGGTTCAGCAATTCTTTGTCCACGGTGTAGCCCGCATTGCGCAAACCTTCTACCATAGAAACCGTGTAATAACCGATGCCCGTACTGCCAAAGCCCATGCCGGCAGGAACCATGTCATAGGAAGTAGTTCCATAAAGGGCCACTTTTTTTGATGCCGGCAGCCATGGGTAGCGCCTGCTTGTTATCCAGCAGCACGATACCTTCCGCACCTATCTCACGGTCTACTTGCGCATGAGCCTCCAAGTCGGTTTTATTGGGATACTCGTAGCCGGCAAAGGTATGGCTCTTGACCACAAACTCCAGCACACGCTTCACGCTGCGGTCGAGGAGTGCCAAATCCAGTGTACCACTCTCTACGGCTTTCAAAATAGCTTTATACTGGCGGTCCTGCCCCGGTTGAAGCATATCGTTTCCTGCTACGATGGAGGTCACGGCATCTTTTCCGGCATTCCAGTCGGACATCACCAGTCCCTTGAATCCCCATTCGTCGCGGAGGATGTCTTCTGTCAGTTCACGGTCCTCGCAGGTATATTTGCCGTTCACCTTATTGTAGGCGGTCATCACGCTCCAGGCTGAGACTCTTTGACAGCAATCTCAAAGCACTTCAAATACAGCTCGCGCAAGGGGCGTTGTGTCAGGCGAGAGTCGTTGTTATTGCGGTTGGTCTCCTGGTTGTTTACGGCAAAGTGTTTCAGGCAGGTACCTGTCCCCCGGCTCTGGATTCCGTTGATATAAGCAGCAGCCATTTTGCCGGTCAGCACCGGATCTTCCGAATAATATTCATGGTTACGTCCGCAGAGCACATTTCGCATCAGGTTGACACCCGGTGCCAGCAACACATCCAAACCATAATCCTTCACCTCCGTACCCAAAGTACGTCCCACCTTGTGGGCTGCATCCGGATTGAAAGTTGCTGCCACGTGGTGCTGGAAGGAAATTCCGTAGCATGATAAGTACGGCTGTCGAATTCCCGCTTGGCAGCCATCGCCAACCGGTGCGGTCCGTCGGCAAGATAGGCGGAAGGGATACCCAGTCGGGGAATGTCGTAAGTACGTCCCGCTGTTCCGGGAAACTTGGTATCACTTCCCATCGACATTCCACAACCGATAACGAGGTGTACCTTCTCTTCGAGGGTCATGGCACTGACTACTTCGTCGATATTATCGGCACGCAGTCTGACTGACTGATTCGAACCGGTCGTCTGTGCAGTCAAGGCAGATGCCAGACAGAGTGAAAATAAAGTAATTGACAATCTTCTCATATATATTATATTTAAAAAGCCACAAAAGAAGCCCCCGTACAATTAGATGATTTCCACGGGGGACTTCTTCTACAAACAATTAATCAGTTAGAAAAATCTAATTTTGTCTATCTGCATCAGATGACGAAGTTAGATTTTGATTCTTTATGCGCTTTACCAACCTGCATTTTGTTCCATATTCGGATTCAAGCGGATTTCCTTTGCCGGAATAGGCAACAAATAATGTCTTTCCTTGAAACCATAACGCGTTTTATCCTTGTTATACTGAATGTATTCTACCGCTACATTATCCGGCTCATCTTTTCCTGCCTTATTTGACAAGATAGGTGTTCTTTCACCCTGATCCTTAAGCAAAGCCTCCGCATCTTTCCAACGGATAATATCCTGATAACGGGTATATTCAGAACAGAGTTCCAGTCTCTTTTCCAATTTAATGGCATCCAAGGTAGCCGTCTTTGCATCCAATCTTGCACGCTGACGCACCTCATTCAAGCAAGCATCAGCTTCGGATTGATTGCCATCCTTCAGGTTTGCTTCAGCTGCCAGTAACAAGACTTCAGCATAACGCATCCAACGATAGTATTATATGAACACCAGAACCCAGCAGGAGATTCTACATTCGAGAAGCGACGCTTCCACATGAAATAACCTTCATTAATCAAACTCTGCCCTTTGGCAACCTTGACACCCAATTGAGAAATTTGGTCATAGGTTTTCATTGTCTGATTCAACCGATAACCATCTACACCCTCTTCCTGAACAAATGCATCATACAACTTTTTCTGAGGAACCATAAATCCCCATCCGGTACCATTAAACTGATTGTTAGAGCCAGACATATCCAACTTATCAGTGCGCCAATGATTCATCACCTCAAAGAAACTGAACTCATCCATGGAATTACTTGCATCAAAAATACGGTTACTTTCGAGCATACTTTCACAATTATACTCAGCCTTGTAGGTCAAGATATCCTCATAATTTCCATCATAAAGTTTATACTTACCGCTAGCTCTAACTTCATTCAAGACAACAGCAGCTTCATGGAATTTTTCTTGCCATAAATAAGCTTTACCCAATATAGCTTGTGCCAACTGCTTGGTAACACGCCATGTCGTTTTATCATCTACACTCTTCTTTTCCTCCAAGAGTCCTGAGTTGATAGCTTCAGTCAGGTCCTGCTCTATCAACGCCCAAATATCAGCCTTAGGCGAACGAGCCAACTGATATTCGGATTTATCAAGCTCATGGTCTACCAATGGTACATCACCCCACATAGAAACTAAATCAAAATAAGCAAAAGCACGGAAAAACTTGGCTTCAGCACAAGCCTTCTTCTTCAAATCAGTATCAGGCTCAACACGTCCCAGAATCACATTCGCCTTATAAATAAGCTGATAGTAGCTTTCCCATACGCCTCCGATAAAACTTTGGTCTGAGCCAAATGAATATTCATTACAGCCTTCCAGCTCTGCATTGTCATTACGACCACCACCACCTGCCCAAACATCGTCCGAAAGGGCATTCTTCATCATCGTATAGTTATAGTATGTACCCTTGAGTTGTATATAAAGCGCATCAGCTGCTGCTTGAGCTTGTTCGTCAGTTTTATAATAAGTGGAAAAGTCCAATACACCTTTTTGAGGTATATCCAATTTGTCTTCACACGAAGTGCCAGCCAATATAAGGAGCGCTCCGAGCATTAAAGAATATCTTAATTTCATATGTTTTTCATTTTAATAAGTTCATAAAAATCAGAATGTCACACTCAAACCAAGAACAACCTTCTTTGAATTAGGATAACTACCTTTATCCACACCTAATGAATTTCCGACACCGGTAACTTCAGGGTCAAAACCAGGATAGTCTGTAAAAGTAAAGAAGTCCTCAAGTGAGCCATATATACGTAGATTTTCAATTGCTACCTTCTTAATCAGTTGCTTCGGGAAAGAATAACCTAACTGAATCTGTTTAATTTTAAAATAAGAACCGTCAAATACACAACCGGAAGAAGTCAGATACTTGGTATAATCTGTAGCGCCTGATGCAGGAGTCTTCCCATTGCGATTGCTTTCTGTCCAAACGGTTTTTTGTAAAATAAGTCAGCTGATTCAAATTGTAATCCACACGGTTCAAGCCACAGAACACATCGTTACCTTGAGAACCCGTACCAAACAAGATAAAATCAAATCCCTTCCAAGCTGCATTCAAGGTAATACCATAAGTATAGTCGGCAATTCCCTTACCAATTTCTGTCTTATCATTATCCGTAATACCTTCTACACCATCAATATCTCTAAAGATTGGCTCACCGGTTTTTGAATCCACACCCATGAAATCATAACCATAAAAATACCACGCGGGCTTACCTACCTCAAAACGGGTAATGGCTCCATAAGTCACATAAGTAGCCCCATCAATACTTGATAAAGACTCATGCATCTTGGTCACTTTATTCTTCAATGTAGCAACGTTGGCACGGACACCATAAGCAAAGTCACCAATACGATCTTGCCATCCCAGTTCCAATTCAAACCCCTTGTTCGTAATATTACCGGCATTAACTGGCGAGAAACTGTTACCTACTACAGTTGAACTATGCCTAAACA
>ENA-OQAA01000248-OQAA01000248.1-human-gut-metagenome-genome-assembly--contig:-NODE-248-length-37870-cov-2.341308_pt1 | contig 37870 bp, 38 predicted proteins | sample MGYA00242489_ERZ504515 | MGnify/ENA primary metagenome ERZ504515 (study PRJEB26092, sample SAMD00036237) | human gut metagenome | host: Homo sapiens | study: EMG produced TPA metagenomics assembly of... | reverse complement strand
TTGTTCAATTCCGCCACGCTCTTCCGACCGGAATTGCCATTTCCTCCTAAAAACATTCCTCCATATTCACCCGGAGTGATATACATTAAATCACCGTTCAGATTCTTTACCTGAGTTCCGTTTTTCATATAGGGAACGTAACCGGAAGGGACATCTCCCTGTCCGTTGTGAGCAATAAAGTCGGTTATCAGATAACTGTCATATCCCAATGCGGATAGCCATCCTACTTCCGGATCTGTATAAATATTGCCCGACCAGTCCTTTATTCCTCCGGCTTGTGCCGCCATATAATCCGTTTGCGTATAATCGCCTAAATTACCTCCCATTGACATGTTCTTATAAAAAGACTTAGCCTTATGATAATTAAAGCCGAAATTCACATAACGCAAAGCCGTAGCATTGCCTATCTTTGAAGAAATAACAAAACCGGCATTATCAAATGAGGTTTCATCTTGTCTGCATTCATCTTACTTCCCATATAATTACTTTCAGTACTATAAGAAGAAAGACTGAATGACAGCATTGCATCATTACTGCGATAAATACCTATACCGCAGGGTTTGTAGCAATAGTGGAAATATCTCCGCCCAACGCACCCATAGCCCCGCCCATACTTACAAAGCGTGCTGTACCATTTAAATCCTTGTTTGCGATGTTGGCTGCATCGTACACGGTCTGTGCACTTACCGGAACTGCACCCAACATCCCCAAAACAGCTAAAGTTATAATTTTTTTCATATCCTACTCATCTTTTTCTATTGAATACTATACCTATCTTCTTCTTGAAGAACCACCACCTGACGAACGGGTAGCACCGCCGGAATAACTGCGTGAACTGCTACCGCCTCCCGAAGAATAACTACGGGTGGAAGAGTTGTTTTGCACAGGCGTATAAGAGCGACGGCTACTACTGTTACCGGTTGAATAATTGCGTGTTGACGATGCAGAACTGCCCCTGTTGTAAGTAGAAGGACTTCCGGCTGCGGAACGTCTTACACCTGTAGCATGTACACGGCTACTACTTCCCTGCACTCCTGAAGCTGAAGAACCCTACCCGCGTACTGCTTGGACGGTATATACCCTGCGCCGGGTAGAGGCGGCATCTGTACGGGTAGTTACCCCACTGCGTGTACCCGACGGACGTGTACCTACCACGCGTCTGGTGGTCGTACCGCTTTGTCCGTCTCTTCTATAGGATGACACACCTGAACGGGCAGCCGAACCGGTCCTGCGAACCGTAGAAGAAGAATTTCTATAACTGCTTGCTCCCGAAGAACGGCGATAGGTATATGTATTACGCGGCCAATAACCGCCACCGGGATAACAGTGATGATGATAGTGGTGATGTCCCCACCAGCCGCCTCCATACCAGCCGTCCCAGCTTACGCTCCAGCCAAAGCCCCAGCCCGGACCATACCAACTGTTCCAACCCCAGCCATAATAGGGATAGCCGCCCCAACCGAAAGAGTTATAGCGCCAATCCCACCACAAACGGTTGGTGAAAGTAGGAAATGCATATGCGTACAATCCGTCCGTATATACATTCCAGTCCCATGGATTCAGACCATAAACTACATCCCAGTAAAGCGGGCTGCTGATACTGATGGCATAGCGTGGATTGCGGAAGCGGATAATGCGCGTGGCATATTCATAATCATCTTCCGAACCGTCAAAACCGTTCACCCATTCTCCATCCAGGCCATCGTCTTCTTTTTCGTCTATATAAAGCGTATCATTCTCTTGTGAAAAGTCATAGTCTTTAGAGTCATACCGACGATTATACTCGTCTACATCACGAATATTCCCTTTACGATCTTTCACTACAATGGTCGTATTGCCCGGCGACGCATAAACCGTAGTCGGAGCATTTGTCTTTACTACAACCGCATCGGCAACCGGAGTTTTTTCTTCTCCGTCTTTTCCTCTTTTTTCTTGGAAGGAACGTAGTAAAGGTCGTCATCTACACTTTGAGCTGAAAGTGCCCACGGAAGACACAATGCAAAAAGCGATAAAAAACAATCTTTTTCATATTTATTTGGTTTATGGGTTTACAATTCCATACTTTTTCACACCACAAAGATAACGCAGGGATTTACTCTATACAGAAGATTTTCCCCAAAGATTTATAGGGATTTCCCTAAATGCACCTATCTTTGTATCCAAAACAAATATACGCAGAAATAGGATTTTCTCCTATACCTGCCTTTTGCATTTAACAAACAATTATATTCCAATGAAATATTTAGAATTTACATTCCATACCACTCCCTGCACGGAAATCGTCAACGATGTCTTATCGGCAGTGCTGGGTGAAGCCGGTTTTGAGAGTTTTGTAGAGCAAACAGACGGGATTGCCGCCTACATTCAAAAAGATTTATACAATGAAACTGTCCTCAAAGAAGCTCTTGCCGATTTTCCCTTACCTGATACACAGGTAGAATATGCTTACCAAGAAGCGGAAGACAAAGACTGGAATGAAGAATGGGAAAAGAATTTCTTCCAGCCCATTATCATTGGCGACCGCTGTGTCATCCACAGCACATTCCATCGCGACATCCCTCAAGCAGAATACGATATAGTCATCAACCTCAAATGGCATTCGGTACAGGACACCACGAAACGACCAGTCTCATTATCGGTGAATTACTTGATAACGATCTGCAAGGCAAATCTTTGCTTGATATGGGATGCGGCACATCCATTCTCGCCATATTGGCACGTATGCGCGGTGCTGCGCCCTGTACAGCCGTCGATATAGATGAATGGTGCGTACGCAACTCTCTTGAAAACATAGAGCTAAATGGAGTAGACCGTATATCCGTTTTTCAAGGAGACGCTTCTCTATTGAAAGACCAAGGACCTTTTGATGTAATCATAGCCAACATCAACCGTAACATCCTGCTGAACGACATGAAACGATATGTAAGTTGCATGCATCCGGGGTCGGAACTATATATGAGCGGTTTTTATGTAGATGATATTCCTGTAATACAGGCCGAAGCGGAGCATAACGGACTGCGCTTCGTACATCATAAGGAAAAAAACCGTTGGGTCGCAGTGAAGTTTGTATTATGACACAACGATAAAAGGAAGAAAACGGAAAGCAAGCTATTGCAAGGTCATACCAACCAATTCTTCCAACGTGCCGTTAAAAACATTCAGATCGACTTCTTCTTCAATGCCGGGGACATTACCTACATCGGTATGTTGCCAAAAATGCCATTTGCCCTCGTACTTCACGGAATCAACGTAATAATGGGCTATCCAGTAAGGATAAGCGTTGAATATGGAGTCGTTGAGATAACGTTTCTTAAATTTATAGGAAGTGTAAAGAATAGGTTTTACGCCGTAATGCGCCTCTACTCTGTCGAGCCAGGTTTTAACGGCAGATTTCAGTTCCTGAGGAGATCTCTTACCCGTAGTTTCCACATCAAGAACGGGGGGAAGGTCTCCTTTTGACAAGTGTACTGTACTAATAAAAAGTCAGCCTGCTTATGCGCATCTGTCTTGGGTAGGAAATAATGATAAGCTCCTCGGATAAAACCGTATTTCCGTGCCTGACTGAAATTTTCTACAAAAGTTTCATCGCCATAATCGCCCCCTTCGGTAGCTTTCATAAAGATAAAATGTATGGGAAATTTCGCTTCTTTATTATGAAGGAGCTTATCCCAATCTATAATACCCTGATAGTGGGAAATATCAATGCCATGCACCTCATAGTTGCAAGGCATGCATACACCGTAGCCTTTTAAACCGTAACAAGGTTTCCAACGATAAGCATAAGGACGGATAAAGAACCAATAGAATCCTGCTGAAAATACCGCTATAATACAAAATGCCAATAAATTACGCAACCATACAGGCATGGGACGAGACACCGTCTGCTTCTTTTTTCGAGAAGAAGTACGACGGGATACATGGTTGCGGCCGGGAAACTGTACTGTTTTTAGAAGGCATTCAAGTATATTGAAGTAACAAATATCTATCAAAAATAAAACACAAACTACACAGATTACACAAATTCGGATTTGCGCAACTCTTGTGTAATTTGTGTTCTACATAGCCAATTACTGCAAATGCAGCAATTGGCTATAAGATTTTATCTACCTTGTTCCAGTTGCAAAGTCTTGGTAGGCTGGTCGCAAACTTCGGCAGGACCGAAGTATTGGATAGGACCCGGATAAACATAGTCTGTTTCCACAGCCCAACGCTCACGCTGAGCGGCAAATGCCTTTGAAAGGAGCACCGTCCAGTCTTACCAAAGCTTTCTGGATAACCGGTTTCATTTCGCCGTGACGACGTTCCATATTCATCATCATTGTAATAGGTACACCACCTGCAATCCACTCTTCGGCAGGAGCTGTAGTATTACGTACGGAAGACATGTAACCGGTCTTACCGTTAGCAATCAGCGCAGATGCCGCATAACCCAAAGAGTAGCAGTAGTCGGCATCGAAATTAGACGGAGCAGCGCAACGTCCTTCATAACCGAAGAAGTGATGCTGTGCAGCGAACTTACCTACATATTTGCCTTCTTCTTTCCACTGAGCCAATTTGGCAGCTACCATTTCGGACAACAGTTTCTCCGTTTCAATGAGAGATACCTGTACGTTTCCGTGCGGGTCGCGGTCCAATGACAACTGACGCGCTACACCTTCGGGAAGACTGGCATAGATAGCGGCATTTTCCGGAGAAAGTTTGCGGATGATATAGTCGCGTTGGTGTGATTTCTTAATCTGAGAGAATTCCTCTGCATTGGCAGCCAGGAAATCATTCAACTCAGCGATAAGACGTTTCATAGCAGGGATGAACTCAACCAAGCCCTCGGGGATAAGAACCGTACCGAAGTTATTGCCCTGTGCGGCACGATTAGCCACCACCTGAGCGATACCTGTTACGATATCATCCAAAGACATATCCTTAGCTTCAACTTCTTCGGAGATAATGCAGATATTAGGCTGTACCTGCAATGCACATTCCAAAGCAATATGAGAAGCGGAACGTCCCATCAGTTTTATGAAATGCCAGTACTTACGTGCCGAGTTACAGTCGCGCTGGATATTACCGATTACTTCAGCATACGTTTTGCAAGCTGTATCGAATCCGAAAGAAGTTTCAATCATTTCGTTCTTCAAGTCACCATCAATAGTTTTCGGACACCCGATAACCTGTACACCGCAATTCTTCGCAGCATAATACTCAGCCAATACGCAGGCATTTGTATTAGAATCGTCACCACCGATAATGACCAGTGCTTTGATATTCAATTCTTTCAAGATTTCCAGTCCTTTTTCAAACTGTTCCTCTTTCTCCAATTTGGTACGGCCTGAACCTATGATATCGAAACCACCGGTATTACGATATTCATCGATGATATCGGCCGTCAGTTCCATATAGTTATGGTCTACCAAACCACCGGGACCAAGAATGAAACCGTACAGTTTGCTATCTTTGTTCAACTTTTTAATACCGTCAAAAATACCGGATATCACATTGTGACCACCGGGAGCCTGACCACCGGAAAGAATTACACCCACATTCATAGCAGGGAAATCAACGGTTTCATCGGTATTTTCAAACTTAATCAAAGGCATCCCATAAGTATTGGGAAACAATTTCTTGATTTCTTCCTGATCGGCAACCGACTGGGTAGCTGCGCCGGCCACTGCTTTTACAGTACCTGTCAGCCCTTTCGGAAGTTTGCTGATAGGCAGCCCTTGCAATTTGCAATGCACTTTTAGTCATTTCTCTTAAATATTTAAAGGTGTTAATAAAGTTTCGTTTAAAAGCGTCGCAAATTTCGCTCTTTTCCGCAAGAAATGCAAACTGAATGAAGAAATAATGCAAACTTATTCTTCTATCTGCCAGCCTCCACCCAAAGCCTTATAAACATTTACCACTGCTATCAGTTCGTCACGGATTGCATTGCTGACACCAATCTGGGCATCGAAATATCCACGCTGGGCATCAAGCACGTCCATATAATTAATAACACCATTAATATATTGCAACTGCGCTAAATCCACGTACGTTTTGGCTGAACGTTCCAATTTGAGACGTAACTGATACACTTCCTTTATTTTGTTGAAGTCCACAATTGCGTTCTTAGCCTCTTTAAAAGCATTCAGCACCGTTTTCTCATAGCTATGAACTTCCGCCTCAAACGAAGCTTTCTGTGCCTTTAGAGCAGCCCGGTTCTTACCCCAATTGAAAAGCGGAGTCAATACTGCTCCGTTCAACAATGAATAAGGCGACTGAAGGAAGTTTGACAAGACATCACTCTCCAATCCAAACTGACCGGTCAGCGACAACCGAGGGAACATATTGGTATAGGCCACTTTCACACGAGCATGTTCAGCTATAAGCTGCTGCTCCGCAGCACGAATGTCAGGACGACGTTCCAATAAGCCGGACGGCAATCCTACAGGTAAAGATTCCGGCACATCCAACTCCTCCAAAAAGCGGCTGCGCTCTATACGTGTAGGAAATTCACCGGCAAGAAAAGCTATGTCATTCTCCTTGATGGAAATCTTACGTTCCAGATCCGGAACAAGCGTAGCTGTACGCGCCAACTCTACTTGCGCCTGCTGATAAGATGTCTCCGAAGTAAGTCCGCCTTCAAAACGGATTCTTGCAAGACGCACACCTTCTTCACGAGCCTTTTGTGTCTGACGGACAATTTCCAATTCTGTATCGAGTGCTACCAGCTCGTAATATGCCTGCGCCACTTCCGCAACAATTGTCATACGCAAGGCACGCTGTGATTCTACACTTTGCAGATAATCGGCTACGGCAGCTACTTTTTTCCAACGCAGATTTCCCCAAAGGTCAAGTTCCCACGACAAAAGAGCCTTTGCTTCATAGCTGTTACCCACATCGCGGCTATGTCCGCCATAGTTTTCAACTTCACGCTCTGCCTCTATTTTCCCATTCAACTGGGGAAGTAGATTAGCTACGCTGATACGTTTCTGGGCCGCCATTTCTTTCACGCGAGCGGCCGCAACGAGCATATCTTTATTATACTCCAATGCGCGTGCTATCAGATTACGCAAAGTATTGTCTGTATAAACAGCCTGCCACTGCTCATCGGCAATGCTGATGCTGTCCTGCTGTTGCATCAAACTGTCGGGCAATGCCATTTCGGGACGGACATAGCTTTTGCCTACCTTGCACGATGCAAAAAGAACCGGGGCGAGCAACAGAAGTATATATATATTCTTTTTTTTCATAAGCGTGTAATCAGAATTCATTTACAATGTTATCATCAATCTTTTTTGATTTTGTGTTGCACTTTTTCCTTTGCCTTATAAATCAAAACAAAGAAGAAAGGCACAAGCACAATGCCGAATACAATGGCAAAAATCATTCCAAAGAAAACTCCCGTACCTATTGCCTGACGGCTTGCAGATCCCGGTCCGCTTGCAAGAACCATAGGAAGCATACCCAATACAAAGGCAAGTGAAGTCATCAATATAGGACGGAAACGGAGTTGGGCGGCATGAATGGCCGACTGCACCAAATCTCCTCCATTATCCACCTGTACTTTGGCAAACTCAACGATAAGGATAGCATTTTTTGCTGCAAGTCCCACCAACATTACCAAACCAATCTGGAAATAAATATCATTTTCCAAGCCACATACAGCAACGCCCAAATAAGCTCCCAATGCAGCTACCGGCAACGAAAGCAATACAGCAATAGGCACAGTCCAGCTTTCGTATTGTGCTGCCAGGAACAGGAATACGAAGAGGAATACCAACGTCAGCACCAGTCCGGTCTGCCCACCGGCTTTCTTCTCCTGATAAGAAAGTCCGCTCCACTCAACACCTATATTATCCGGTAAATGTTCGCGCGCTATCTGTTCCATAATCTCCATAGCCTGGCCGGAACTGTACCCCTGTGCCGCCGAACCGAGAATAACTGCAGTAGTAAACATATTGAAACGTTTAATACTACCCGGACCGGTTGTATAGGATGCATTACCCAACGAGGTTAACGGAACCATCGCACCATTAGCTGCTTTTACAAAGAACAGATTAATGTTCTCTTTGTGCTCACGATACGGAGCTTCAGCCTGAATATATACCTTATATATACGATTGAACATATTAAAGTCATTCACATATACGGAACCCGTATAAGCTTTCATCGTAGAGAACACATCTGCCAACGCACTCCCAGCATCTTCACCTTGTCACGGTCTACATCAAAATAGAGTTGCGGAATCTCAGACTGCAAAGAAGAAGAAAGCCCTGTCAATTCCTTGCGTTTCTGAGCATAATACATCAAAGTATCCGCTGCCTGTACCAGATTTTCAAAAGTAGCTTCCCCACGTGCCTCAAGCTGCATTTCAAAGCCACCGGATGTTCCCAATCCCGGGATTACAGGAGGAGTAGAAAGATAGACTCTACATTCGGGGTATTCCCTCAAATCCTTTTCCACTTTCTCCATAATCTTATTGATAGTGGTATTTTTGCGTTCCTCCCAGGGCTTCAATATAACAGTTAACTCACTGCGCGCTGATTGCTTCCTACACGCGGACTGCTACCCGTTACATTCTGCACATAAGCCACATACGGATTCTGCTCCAGATACTGCACGGCACGATCGGTCACGATACGGTACGTTCCAAAGTAGAACCTTCCGGCAGTTCCAACTCCACTTTAAAATATCCCTGGTCTTCCACCGGCAAGAAACTGGTAGGAATCAGACGGTGAATGATGAAAATAGCTATCAATACCATACCGAATGCACTCATCAAACGTCTGGGATGCTTGATAACGCGGCTGATAACACCAATATACTTATGATTACTGATATTCAACCATTCGTTAATCTTACGGAACACGATATTCTTTTTCTTTCCGCTGTCGGGCTTCAGGATAAGCGAACACATCACGGGGCTAAGCGTCAGTGCCACAACTGTAGAAAGCAATACCGATACAGCAATGGTAATAGTAAACTGGCGATATAATTGTCCGGTGATACCGCTCAGGAAGCTTACCGGAACAAATACGGCACAGAGCACCAATGAGGTTGCAATCAAAGCACTTGCCAAACCGTTCATTGCTTTTTTCGTTGCTTCATAAGGAGAGAGTTTTTCCGTTTCCATCAGATGTTCCACATTCTCCACTACCACAATAGCATCATCCACGACAATACCAATAGCAAGAATCAATCCCAACAATGTCAATATATTCAGCGAGAAACCGAAAATAAGCATGAAACCGAAAGTACCGATCAAAGAAATAGGCACTGCAACAACAGGTATCAAAGTAGCACGCCAGCTTTGCAGTGAAAGGAACACTACCAATACCACAAGAACCAATGCTTCGAACAATGTCTTATACACCTCGTGGATAGACTCCGAAATATAGGTAGTCATGTCAAAAGGTATCTCGTAACTCATTCCTTCAGGAAAGTTCGCACTGATTTCTTCCATTGCCTTCTTCACATTGTCCGCCACTTCCATAGCATTGCACCCGGAAGCATATAAATGCCGAGAACTGCCGCATTTTCACCGTTAATACCACTTTCCGTACTATATGAGGAAGCTTCAAGTGACACTCTGGCCACATCGCGAAGACGAATAATAGACCCATTGGCATTGGCACGAACCACAATATCCTCAAACTGCTTTGCCGAGCTCAAACGACCTTGCGTTGTAATAGGAATTGTAATGTCCAAACCTTGCACCGGCTGCTGTCCCAAAACACCGGCAGCCGATTCGCGGTTCTGGTCTTTCAAAGCATTCTGCAAATCCTGAACAGTCAATCCGAAATTTGCCAGTTTGTCTGGCATGGCCCAGATTTGCATGGCATAGTAACGGCTACCGATATTAGACACACGTCCCACACCGGGAATACGCGTAAAAGGTCGAGTACGTTAATAGTAGCAAAGTTGCTCAGATAGATTTCGTCGAATTTCGGATCATTGGAAGTCAAACAGATTGTCATCAGCTGGCTGGGAGCCTGCTTTTCTACCGAAATACCATTCTGAATGACTTCCGCAGGCAAACGGCTTTCCGCCAGCTTTATACGGTTTTGAATTTCCACGGCAGCCAAATCCGGATCGGCAGATACATCAAAGGTCACGGTTGCCGAAAAGCCACCGGAATTGGAACTGTTGGACTCCATGTACAACATACCCGGAGTACCGTTTATTTCCTGTTCGATAGGAGTCGCCACTGCTTGTGACACAGTCAGCGCACTTGCCCCCGGATAGGATGCACTGATTTTCACAACGGGCGGTGTTATCTGTGGGTATTGATCCACCGGAAGCATAGTCAGACCGATGATACCGACAATTACAATCACAATCGATATCACCGCCGAGAATACAGGGCGGTCTATAAAGAAACTTACTTTCATACTGTTATTTTACTTTGAGAGATTCTTATCCTTTTCTTTATTCTCAGAAGCGGCTTTCTTATTCAGAGAATCTGCCGGCTGCTCATCTTCCTTTTTGGGAGCAGCTGCTTGTGCACGCACTTTCATTCCCGGAGTAAGTTTATGGAAACCTTCCGTCACTACCTGCTCGCCTGCCGCCAGTCCGCGTTCAACAACCATATTGTTACCAAACTCAGGTCCTAATTCAATGAAGCGCTTTTCAACTGTCGAATCGCGGCGCATTACATATATATAAGCACCGCCTTTCTCAATGGTAACGGCCTTTTGAGGAACTGCCACAGCACCTTCGCGTACGTCCAACAACAGTTTTACTTTCGTAAACTGTCCGGGCAGCAATACTCTGTTCGGATTAGGCATTTCGGCACGAACGGAGAACGTACCGGTTTGCGGGTCAACCTGCGGTTCTGCAAAATCGACATACCCTTTGTAAGGATAAACAGTATTATCAGCCAAAGTAATCGTGATATTAGGCTGCCAAGAGCGGGTAGAATCCTGACGGCCTATCTCTATATTGCGCTCTTTGCTTTTAAGATAGTCCAATGCGGTCATGCTGAAATCGACCAATACCGTATCACTTTTTACTATGGTAGCAAGCAATGACTTAGCCCCGGGACCTACCAATGTTCCCAAGTCCACATTTCTTTCACTGATATGCCCTGATAGCGGAGAACGCACAATGGTATACCCCAGTTCCAATTCCGCCTGGTCCAGATCGGCCTGGCTCATAGCAACAGAAGCCTCGGCTGTTTCATAAGCAGCCTGCGCATTATCCAAATCCAGCTGACTGGCAGCATTCTGTGCATACAAAGGACGAATACGTTCCAAATCCCGTTTGGCTTTCAACGCCTGCGCCTCATCTTTCTTTAACTGTGCACGGGCTTGTCAGCCTTTGCACGGTATTGGTCTTGATTGATAACAAATAAAACCTGGTTTTTAGTTATATACGTCCCTTCGGCAAAAAGCATACTCTCCAAATAGCCTTCCACACGTGCACGGACTTCCACAAACTGTTGTGCACGTATACGACCTACATACTCACCAAAAATTTCCACATCACCCACTTCGGCAGGTTCTACAATAACAGTAGGTAATTCCGGCTGAATTTTCTTGGGCCAAGTCAATATCAGATAACCGGCAAGCAGCACTGTCATGCAGGCTATCATCATTATCACCCGTTTCTTTCTCAGCTTTAATTCTTTTTTTGTAAAAATAGTCTCATGCTTGTTTGTTTATTTAATTTAACCCTATTTCCCATTTCAAAGCAAACGCAATGCCAAAGCAGGACAAAGGGTATTCTTTATTATATAATAGTTTAGTTATCAGATATGAACATATATATAAGTAGTAATATTCCACCTGCTTTCCACACTCACATTGTAGAAAATCTCCACAAATGTAGAATTATTCCACGAACTATTTCTCATTAAAAACACATAAATTTTCATTTTTCCACTCAACTCATGAAGAAAAACACTATCTTTACCGAAAATAACACTATTCATTCACATAAAAAGTAAAGATTATGGCAAGTAGAAAAGCATTGAAAAAGAACGTCAATTATATCGCCGGTGAATTATTCGCCGAATGCCTTATGAACAGTCTGTATGTACCCGGAACAGACAAGAAGAAAGCTGATGAACTAATGGGTGAAATTCTGAAAATGCAAGATGAATTCATCAGCCGTATCAGCCATACCGAACCGGGAAATGTAAAAGGTTACTACAAGAAATTCCGTTCTGATTTTAATGCAAAAGTAGACTCAATCATTGAAGCTATCGGCAAACTTAAATAATAAGAATGAAGAAAAGACTATATAGTTTTATCTATTATCGCCTGTTAGGTTGGAAAACAAATGTAACAGTGCCCAACTATGACAAATGTGTCATTTGTGCAGCGCCACATACATCCAACTGGGATTTGTTTATCGGCAAACTGTTTTATGGTGCCATCGGACGAAAAACCAACTTTATGATGAAGAAAGAGTGGTTTTTTTCCCTTTGGGATTGATATTCAGAGCTATCGGCGGCATACCGGTAGACCGAAGCCGGAACACATCTTTGGTAGACCAGATGGCAAACAGATTTGCCGGAAGCAAACTGTTTCATTTAGCCATTACTCCGGAAGGTACGCGCAAATCCAACCCTAACTGGAAAAAAAGGTTTTTACTTCATTGCGTTGAAAGCACAAGTTCCTATCATGCTTATCGGTATAGATTATCCTACCAAGACTATAACTTCCACCAAGGCAATAATGCCAACAGGAGACTTTGAGAAGGACATGCATGAAATAAAGCTCTATTTTAAAGATTTTCGCGGAAAGATTCCTGAGAATTTCTCCGTTGGAATAAATTAAAAGACAACCGATAGCAACTGTTTACTAAAATGAACCGACTGCGTGTCAGTATCCTACAAATGGATATTGCTTGGGAGAATAAACAAGACAATCTTCGCCGTCTTCGCGAAAAGCTGGAAGCTCTTCGCGGAGCGACGGAGATTATTGTTTTACCGGAAACCTTTTCTACCGGTTTCAGCATGAACACCGACACATTGGCAGAGCCGGTAACAGGTAATACAATTACAACACTACGCCAATGGGCTTCAGAATATCAGATAGCTATTGCCGGAAGCTACATAGCTTGTGAAGAGAATTTTGTTTCATCTGAAAGCAATCCATTATCCTACAAAAACTCTACCTATTACAACCGCGCCTTTTTCCTCACTCCCGAAGGGGAAGCTTATTTTTACGATAAACGACATCTGTTCCGCATGGGCAACGAGACAGATAATTTCACGGCAGGCAGCCGTCGTATCATAATTTCGTATCGAGGTTGGAATATACTGCTACTCGTCTGCTACGACCTGCGCTTTCCGGTATGGAGCCGGAATACAGGCAATGAATACGACCTCCTGATTTACGTTGCCAACTGGCCTGTACCCCGACGTAAAGTCTGGGACATACTTTTACAGGCACGGGCATTGGAAAATATCAGTTACGTTTGCGGTGTAAACCGTATCGGTAAAGACGGTAATAGCTTCTCCTATAACGGCGGCAGCGCAATCTACTCATACAAAGGTGAAATGCAGATTCAAGTGCCCGACCATGAAGAAGGAACAGCTACGGCTACTCTTGAACTTTCCGCACTACAAGAATTCAGAAACAAATTTCCGGCATGGAAAGATGCGGATTCATTCACTATCGTCTCAGATAGTAATTCACAGTAGTCACTACCCGTATACTTTTAATATAAGGCGTATTGGCATCTCTGTCCGATATGGAGAATTGTCCCTGCGAAGCATTCCGTATCTTCCCCAGGCTACTGTCTGAGTCTTTTGCAAACTTTTCGGCAGCGGCACGGGCATTTTTCGTAGCTTCTTCTATCATTTGCGGTTTCACATCATTCAAGCCTGTAAATTCATACACCACATTATAGCGATAATCACCTCCACTGATAGCAATACCCTGTTTCAACAGTTCAGCCTGTTCCGACATCAGTTTCCGTACCTTATCTACATTTTTTGAAGTAACCGTAATGACTGATGTAGCATTATACCGATAAGCAATATCACGATTTCCATAGCGTTCGGCCTGCATATCTATCACTTCCGGAGGGGCAATACTGATTTCTTCCTTAGCAATGCCGTTGCTTTCCAAAAATTTCACAATTGCCTTGTTTTTCTGTTCCATATTGGCATAAAGCAGCGACGGATCATTCCCTATATCTTTATACATCAAGGGCCATATCACCTTATCAGCAGGAACTTCCATCTCAGCCAACCCTTTTACACTGACAATACGTTCTTTATCTATAAAATCATTTATACCCCATTTAATTATCACTCCCAGCAGTACCATACCAACGGCAATAATAGCCGCTTCTACTTTCCATGTTTTCATAATCCATCGTTTTATTAAGTTTATCATAAGTAAAACAAAATAACGAAAATAAAGTTCCCGCTTACCATCATCCTGATTAAAAGATATTAAACAGGTATTTCTTTAAACATTACGTATTAAATTTTAGAGTATTTAATAGAAATACCTAAATGTATGGAGTGCATCTTACCTAAAAAGTAGTTATTTTTGTCCTTTGAAATAATGTCTGACGACTGAAACATTTAATTTATTAACACTAACCCCTAAATCCTATGTTGACTCAACTTATCAACGCACGTATTCTGACCCCTCAAGGTTGGCTCAAGGACGGTTCCGTACTCATCAGAGACGGAAAAATTTTAGAAGTAACCAATTGCGACCTCGCCGTTATCGGTGCACAACTGATTGATGTAAAAGGAATGTATGTACTGCCCGGCGGTGTAGAGATCCATGCACATGGCGGTGGCGGACGCGATTTTATGGAATGTACCGAAGACGCTTTCCGCGGTGCGGTCCAAACCCACATGAAATACGGAACTACCAGCATATTCCCTACTCTGTCCTCTTCTACCGTACCGATGATTGAACAGGCGGCAGAGACTTGTACGAAGATGATGGCGGAAAAAGACAGTCCTATACTGGGTCTGCACCTCGAAGGCCATTATCTGAACATGGCGATGGCAGGCGGACAGATGCCCGAGAACATCAAGAATCCCGACCCTAACGAATACATTCCTATCGTGGAAAACTGGCACTGCATCAAGCGTTGGGATGCTGCTCCCGAATTACCCGGAGCCATGCAGTTCGGAAAATATATCACTGGAAAAGGCATTTTAGCTTCGGTAGCCCATACACAAGCCGAATTTGAGGACATACGTACAGCCTATGAAGCCGGATACACACATGCTACACATTTCTATAATGCAATGCCCGGATTCCACAAACGCCGTGAATACAAATACGAAGGCACTGTGGAGAGCATTTACCTCATGGACGACATGACTGTGGAAGTTGTAGCTGACGGTATCCATGTACCGCCCACAATCCTGCGCCTGGTCTACAAGATAAAAGGTGTGGAACGGATGTGCGCCATCACCGATGCCTGGCATGTGCGGCCAGCGACAGCAAAGAAGCTTTCGACCCGCGTGTCATCATTGAAGACGGAGTCTGTAAGCTTGCGGACCACTCCGCCTTGCCGGCAGTGTGGCTACTATGGACCGGCTGATACGTACAATGGTGCAGAAAGCCGATATACCTCTGGCAGACGCCGCACGAATGGTATCCGAAACACCGGCACGCATCATGGGTGTATACGACCGTAAAGGCTCGCTCCAAAAAGGGAAAGATGCCGATATTATCGTAATGGACGAAGATTTGAAGATTAGAGCAGTATGGGCAATGGGTAAATTAGTGCCTGAAACCGATACTTTATCATAAAATTTATCCCAACATCATGCGGATGAACTTTGTTTTTCGTATTTTTGTTAAGTTTTGAACAAGCGAACAGCTTTAATCATTTATTAATAACCAAATATTGTATGAAAACCAATCTTAGTTCTCAAATTACTCTGAACAGAGTATCCCCCAGGTACTACAGACCGGAGAACGCCTTCGAGCGATCGGTACTGACACGTCTCGAGAAAATTCCGACAGACATTTACGAGTCTCCCGAAGAAGGAGCCAACCAAATTGCATTGGACATCGCACAGATGATTCGTGACAAGCAAAAGGCCGGACGCTTCTGTGTATTGGCACTGGCTGGCGGCAACTCACCGCGCAATGTCTATTCGGCCCTTGTGCGCATGCATAAAGAAGAAGGACTGAGTTTCCGCAATGTAGTGGTATTCAACCTTTACGAATATTATCCGTTGGCTTCAGACGCTGTGAACAGCAACCTCAATTCTTTAAAGGAAATGCTGCTCGACCACGTAGACATTGACATGCAGAACGTATTCAGCCCCAGCGGTACTATCGCCAAAGATACTATTTTCGAATATTGCCGTTTGTACGAGCAACGTATCGAAAGTTTCGGCGGCATTGATATAGCTGTATTAGGTATCGGACGTGTCGGTAATATCGGTTTCAACGAACCGGGCTCACGCCTGAACTCCACCACCCGATTGATTTTGCTGGACAGTGACTCACGCAACGAAGCATCCAAAATGTTCGGAAGCATTGAAAGCACACCGGTAAGTTCCATAACAATGGGTGTAGCCACGATTCTCTCCGCCAAGAAAGTATATCTGCTGGCATGGGGTGAGGAAAAAGCCAAAATGGTAAAAGAATGTGTGGAAGGTAACGTAACGGATACAATTCCTGCCTCTTATCTTCAAACCCATAACAATGCCCATATCGCCATCGACCTTTCGGCAGCCGCCAATCTGACACGTATCCAACGTCCCTGGCTGGTGACTTCCTGCGAATGGAACGACAAACTGATTCGCAGCGCCATCGTCTGGCTGTGCCAACTGACCGGAAAGCCGATTCTGAAACTGACTAACAAAGATTATAACGAAAACGGTCTGAGTGAGTTGCTTGCCCTCTACGGTTCTGCCTATAATGTAAACATCAAGATTTTCAACGATCTGCAACACACCATCACCGGTTGGCCGGGCGGCAAGCCGAATGCAGACGACACTTATCGCCCCGAACGTGCGAAACCGTATCCAAAACGTGTCATTGTATTCTCTCCGCATCCGGACGATGATGTCATATCCATGGGAGGTACTATCCGCCGACTGGTAGAACAGAAACATGACGTACATGTGGCCTATGAGACTTCCGGCAACATTGCCGTAGGCGATGAAGAGGTAATCCGTTTCCTGCACTTCATCAACGGTTTCAACCAACTCTTTAACAACAGTGAGGACCAAGTTATCAACGAAAAGTACACCGAAATCCGCAACTATCTGAAAGAGAAGAAAGACGGTGATATGGACACCCGCGACATCCTGACTATCAAAGGACTGATTCGCCGCGGTGAAGCGCGTACGGCATGTACCTATAATAATATCCCGTTGGATCACTGCCATTTCCTCGACCTGCCGTTCTATGAAACTGGTAAGATTCAGAAGAACCCCATCAGCGAAGCCGATGTGGAAATCGTACGCAACCTGTTGCGTGAAGTGAAACCCCACCAAATCTTCGTTGCCGGCGACCTTGCCGACCCACACGGCACACACCGTGTTTGTACGGATGCCGTATTCGCAGCTATCGACCTTGAAAAGGAAGAAGGAGCCAAATGGCTGAAAGATTGCCGCATCTGGATGTATCGCGGTGCATGGCTGAATGGGAAATCGAGAACATTGAAATGGCAGTGCCCATCAGTCCCGAAGAATTACGTGCGAAACGTAACTCTATCCTGAAGCACCAAAGCCAGATGGAGAGCGCACCATTCCTGGGCAACGACGAACGTCTGTTCTGGCAACGAAGCGAAGACCGCAACCGCGGTACAGCTGCATTGTACGACAGCCTGGGTCTGGCATCCTACGAAGCTATGGAAGCATTCGTAGAATACATTCCGCTGTAAATGTTTGCTAAATAGAAACAAGAGAGTGGGAAGTGATGAACTTCTCACTCTTTTTTTATGTATTTTTGTACGGTACTTAACCATCGGACATGAAAAAACTATATTTATCCATATTGTTCCTGCTCGCAGGAGTTGGTTCCGTCTTTTCACAAGACGTAGAACAGGCCGTTCGGGAACGGCTGCAGGCCTTTTTCCAAACGTATATCCCTGTCAATGTCAATATCGGTACATGCCGGCTCGACAGTGTACTTATCGATTTCCACCGAAAAACAATCCGCATCTATGCCGATAATACATTCTCCTACCAGCCCTTCCGGCCGGAAACGGTGAACAGAATTTACCGGGACATCAAAGAAATTCTTCCGGGTCCCGTAACTTACTTCGACATTACTGTCTTTACAGACGGACATTCCATCAACGAACTTATTCCCAACACATACAGAAACGGAAAAAAAGACAAGAGCCGCCTGTTTACCGATATACACTATAAAGACGCTCCCTGGGTGACCCGTACGTCCCGTCCTTTTGAAATAACCCGCGGACTGGAGGGACGCCATATCGCTCTGTGGCAAAGTCACGGAAAATACTACATCAATAACAAAGACAAATGGGGTTGGCAGCGTCCGCGCCTGTTCTGTACCTCCGAAGACCAATTCATACAATCGTTCATCCTGCCTTACCTCATCCCGATGCTGGAAAATGCGGGAGCCAACGTATTCACCCCTCGCGAACGGGACACGCAAAAACAGGAAATCATTGTAGATAACGATGACAACCGGAACACCACAAACTCCCTCTATCTTGAGGTAAAGAGCAGAAAAGCACAGTGGGAAAAAACCGCTCTGCCTGGATTTGCACAACAGAAGCGTATCTACACGGAAGGAGAAAATCCTTTTCATGACGGTACAGCCCGCTTTGCACAAACTGAAAAGAAGAAAAACAAAGCCTTTGCCGAGTGGGTTCCCGACATCCCGGAAACCGGAGAATATGCTGTATATGTTTCCTATCAAAGCCTGCCCAACAGCGTGAGCGATGCCAAATACCTTGTATTCCATAACGGCGGTGTCGCTGAGTTTAAAGTAAACCAACATATAGGCGGCGGCACATGGTATATCTCGGCACTTTTACTTTCGACAAAGGAAGCAACGACTACGGCATGGTAGTATTAAGCAATGAAAGCCGGGAAAAAGGAGTGGTATGCGCCGATGCCGTGCGCTTCGGCGGTGGTATGGGCAACATTGCGCGCGGCGGCCAAGTCAGCGGTCTGCCCCGTTATCTGGAAGGCGCGCGTTATTCCGCCCAATGGGCCGGTATGCCCTACCCCGTATATGCCGGATACAAAGGACAGAACGACCTTTCGGATGATATCAATGTACGTTCGCGTACAATCAACTACCTGTCGGGCGGTTCTGTATTCAACCCCAAAGAACCGGGATTGGGAGTTCCTCTTGAGATGAGTATGGCACTGCACAGTGATGCGGGTTTCAGGACAGACGACCGGATTGTAGGTACACTCGGCATCTACACTACCCATTTCAACGATGGCAAGTTAGCGGCAGGAACAAACCGCTACGCTTCGCGCGACCTTGCGACCTGTTCCTCACCCGTCTGCAACAGGACATCCGTTCCACTTTCAATGCAGACTGGACGCGCCGCAGCATGTGGAACCGTAACTACAGCGAGACCCGCCTGCCTGCTGTTCCTTCCACAATCGTAGAACTTCTGTCGCACCAGAATTTTGCCGACATGCGCTTGGGACACGACCCCAAATTCAAGTTCACGGCAAGTCGTGCCCTATACAAATCCATCCTGCAATATATCTGTACCCAGCATAATAAAGAATACGTCGTACAGCCCTTACCTGTCAACAATTTCTCCGTCCGCTTCGGTAAGAAGAAAAATACCCTGGAACTTTCCTGGCAAGGAGTGGATGACCCGTTGGAACCGACTGCCACACCCCGCGAATACATTGTCTATACACGCATCGGGCGAGGCGGATTTGACAATGGTGTACGCGTAAGCAATCCTTTCCACACTCTGAAGATAGAACCGGGCATCGTCTATTCCTTCAAAGTAACGGCAGTGAACCGGGGTGGTGAAAGCTTCCCGTCCGAAATCCTTGCCGCATACAAGTCCAAGCACGAAAAAGCACGCGTTCTCATCATCAACGGTTTCGACCGTATCAGTAGCCCTGCTGTGATAAACACACCCGACGAAGCCGGCTTTGACTTGACGAAAGACCCGGAGTACCTTATCTATATGATATATCACTCTGCGGCAGCCAGCTGAATTTCGACCGCAAAGAAGCCGGAAAACGTTTGGGAGAAAGCGGCAATGAATACGAAGGGATAAAAATAGCCGGAAACACATTCGACTATCCCTTTATACACGGTAAAGCCATACAGACCGTCGGCGGATACAGCTTTACTTCATGCAGTGATGAAGCCGTAGAAAACGGTAGTGTAGCATTGGAAGAATATCCAATAGCAGACTATATTCTGGGACTGGAAAAGACGGACGGCAATCTGTCACGGGCAACCTATTACAAAACTTTCTCTTCGTCCATGCAGCGTGCTTGACAGCTTACTGCCGGTCGGGCGGCAATCTACTGGTCAGCGGTGCATACACAGGCAGCGACATGAACGACTCGCAAGGCAATCGGGAATTCACCCAAAACATCCTGAAATACCGTTTCGACAGCAGCTTACAGGTATCCGGCGAACATATCGGCATACAAGGTCTGGGGCGCATCCTCAGCATTCCCCGCCTGCCCAATGAACGGGCTTATCCCGTGACGACCCCCGATTGTATCCGCCCTATGGCAACCGCCTTTCCCGTAATGACCTATACCGGGGGAAATCTTCCTGCTGCCGTAGCTTATAAAGGTAACGACTACCGCACATTCATCATGTCATTTCCCTTTGAAAGTATCCGGGAAGAAGCCGGCAGAACAGCGGTTATGGCATCCATTCTGCATTTCTTTTCCGCCGATAATGCAGGTGTGCACAGAGAATAACGGCAATCTTGATAAATAATCCGGTGAAATAGGTATAATCTGTGGTGAAAAACTTATCTTTGCTTTTACAGAAAATATGAATCACTGAATATTAACCATTAAAACATTAATGCCATGTACACTATACAAGCCAATCCCAGCGGAACCCGCAACTTGGAAATATCGGAAGAAAACCTTGCCACTATCGAAAAATACGGTCTCTTCCGTCATCTCATCGACAGTAACGGCATCGTGGACGAAACCGTGCTCGACAAACTCAAACTGAATATCCGTTCCCTCATCGCCGCCCAGGAAGAGGACAGCAAAGACCTGCTCGACCTCTGCATCGATGTTATCTACCACAACAATATGAAAGTCTTCGGATTACAGCAGCTTATCAAGCTCTACCTGCAATGGCTTTCCCAACAAACAACCATAGAAGAGGAAGAAAATAAATGAGAACCATCGACACACGCGGACAGAACCTGTACAGTCCTCTTATTCCGGCCATAAAGGCCATGTGCGAAGCCGGAAAAGGCGAGAAACTGGAAATCATTATGGACGATGCAACCGCCTTTAATGACCTCAAAGAGTATCTTGCCGAACAGGGAATCGGCTTCCGGGAGATTTATGACGGAGAGGAAATGCTGGTACAATTCTGTAAATAATTAAAACTTTCCGTATCTTTGCACCCATGAAAGAGTACAGACTGACTGATTGGTTGCCTACAACCAGGAAAGAAGTGGAACTTCGCGGGTGGGATGAGCTGGACGTTATTTTGTTCAGCGGTGATGCGTATGTGGATCATCCGTCATTCGGGGCAGCCGTCATCGGGCGCATCCTCGAAGCGGAAGGTTTGCGTGTGGCGATTGTACCCCAACCCAACTGGCGAGATGACTTACGGGATTTCAAGAAACTGGGACGTCCCCGTCTCTTCTTCGGTGTCAGTGCAGGCTGTATGGACAGCATGGTCAACAAATACACTGCCAATAAACGTCTGCGCAGCGATGATGCCTATACTCCCGACGCACGTCCGGACATGCGTCCCGAATATCCTTCGATTGTCTATACCCAAATACTGAAAAAGCTATATCCCGATGTACCTGTCATACTGGGCGGCATCGAAGCAAGCATGCGCCGGTTGACACATTACGACTATTGGCAAGACCGTGTGCGCCCAAGCATCCTCGTGGACAGCGGTGCCGATGCACTGATATACGGCATGGGTGAAAAACCCATTATGGAACTTGTACGAAAACTGAAACAGCAACAACCGGTCCTTGACATCCCCCAATTGGCTTATCTTACGAAAGAAGTGCTGCCGCAAGAAGGAGATATCACCCTATTCACACATGAAGAATGTCTGAAAGATAAGAAGAAACAGGCTTCCAACTTCCGCCATATCGAAGAAGAGAGTAATAAATATGCTGCTTCGCGTATCTTGCAGGCCGTAGGCAGGCAAACTGTCGTTGTCAACCCGCCTTATACGCCCTTGACGGAAGCGGAACTCGACCGTTCTTTCGACCTGCCTTACACGCGTCTCCCGCATCCCAAATATAAGGGCAAACGCATACCCGCATACGATATGATTAAGTTCTCCGTCAACATTCATCGCGGATGTTTCGGTGGTTGTGCTTTCTGTACCATTTCGGCACATCAGGCAAGTTTATCGTCAGCCGCAGCAAGGAAAGCATATTGAAAGAAGTAAAGGCAGTAATGGAATTGCCGGATTTCAAAGGGTATCTTAGCGACTTGGGCGGTCCTTCTGCCAATATGTACAAGATGCGGGGACGTGATGAAGCCATGTGTAAGAAGTGCAAACGCCCGTCGTGCATCCACCCCAAAGTATGTCCTAATCTAAATACAGACCATAGTCCGCTACTCGATATTTATCATGCGGTAGACAGTCTGCCCGGCATCAAAAAATCATTTATCGGCAGCGGTGTACGCTATGACCTGTTGCTGCACCAAAGCAAAGACCCCAAAACCAACAAAAGCACGCAGGAATACACCCGCGAACTCATAGTCCGCCATGTCAGCGGTCGCCTTAAAGTTGCGCCGGAGCATACCTCGGAACGGGTGCTCAGCATCATGCGCAAACCACCATTCAGCCAGTTCGGAGAGTTCAAAAAGATATTCGACCGTATCAACCGCGAAGAAGGTCTGCGACAACAGCTCATCCCCTACTTTATCTCCAGCCACCCCGGCTGCAAGGAAGAAGACATGGCGGAACTTGCCGTCATCACCAAGCGTCTGGACTTTCATCTGGAACAGGTACAGGACTTTACTCCTACCCCCATGACCGTTGCTACCGAAGCATGGTACACTGGTTTCCACCCCTATACACTGGAACCCGTATTCAGTGCCAAGACCCAGCGCGAGAAATTGGCACAACGTCAGTTCTTCTTCTGGTACAAACCCGAAGAACGGAGAAATATTATCAATGAACTGCGACGGATAGGACGAAAAGATTTGATTGACAAGCTGTACGGGAAATAACAGCACCGACAACCGGACCATCCATATCCTGTGACAGGCAACTTTCAATAAGTTAAAACATTCTTTTCTATTAAAATAAACTTACTTTCATAAAACAAATGAATAGTTATCGATGTTGATAGATGACATTGCCTGATAACTATTTGTAAAAATTAGTATACAGGCATATCATTAGAAGCTAATTGTTCCGTTTGCAATAATACCATCCGACCAATTAAATTTCTCTTGAACTTAGTAATAATAAAAGTACGAAAACGGACATCGTATCCGGCTTTCCGGACTCTAACACTCTCTTAAAAGCAATCGGTTGGTAACAAAAAGTCAGTAGCAATGATACAGCGTACAATTAAAAACAGAATCCAATACTCAAAATATAAACTTCTGCTTATGTTCATAGGGGTATTATCGGCACACTCTTGGACACAAGCGCAAAACAGTCCGCCGACCAATGAAGTGATGATCGACATCGACACAACCGCCTCATGGGAAAAAATAAAAAAGAAAAAGACACATTTGGCTCTCAAAACAAATCTCCTGTACGCTGCTACCTTAACTCCCAATCTGGGTTTGGAAATAGGAATAACCCCACAGATAAGCCTCAACATAGTCGGCAGCTATAATCCATGGAACCGTGAAGGGAAAAAAAGGCGATAATGACAAGCTGGTACATTGGTTAGTGCAACCCGAAGTGAGATACTGGCTTTGTGAAGCATCAAACGGACATTTTATCGGCATTCATGGCATTGCCACAAAATACAATATCGCCGGGTATAGCCTATTCAGCATGCTCGATAAGAACTATCGCTACGAAGGTTGGGAAGCAGGAGTCGGAATCAATTACGGATACAGTTGGGCATTCTCCAAAAGATGGGGCATAGAGGCTTACCTTGGAATAGGAGTCGTGCAATTCACATTCGACAAGACAGATAACAGGGACTGATGCTGTAACAAGTCCGAACATGCTGAAAAGACCTATTTCGGGCCCACCCAAATAGGCATTTCATTAATCTACAACATTAAATAATCCGGAGAAATATAAACCTAATGAATCCTATTATTATCATCATTTCATTCATTTCACTACTGATACCTGCCTATGCCCGGGCATCAACAGAAAACGGGTCTCAGGGGAGACACCTGTCCATCACTCAAATTCAAGTGCGGAATACAGGTGACAGTATAGAGCTCAGCTTCAGTTGTGCTCCCGCCCGGTTCAATACCCGAAAGCCGGAACGCATTACAGTTACTCCAGTAATTTCCGATGGCGATCATCAAGCACGGTTCCCCTCTTTTGCAATAATCGGCAAAAGGAAGAGGATGTCCCCTGCATTACAGTACAATGCAACCATGAAATACGAAGACTGGATGCGAGGAAGCATACTTGCCTTTGAAAGCAACATTAAATTATGCGCCAAACAAGCCATACTGACAACAGCCGTTGTCAACAACAGAATACTTCAGGACCCGGATGTGGAAATCGTACAATTTACCGATACCGCCGAAACTGTCATACCTGTTCTTACTACTGCCGAAAAGCTGGCTCAAGACTACGATTTTCTGGCTGACGAGTCCACGAGAAGCGAATTTGATGAAGAAAACCGGAGCAATGCTGTTTCCATTTTATTTAAAACTGGTTCGGCAACCCTGCTTCCCGAATACCGGAACAACAGTCGGAATCTGGATTTACTGGTCGATATCATCCTGAAGATTAACCAGTCTCCCGACAGTCGCATCAGTCATATCCTGATTGCAGGTTATGCGTCTCCCGATGGCGATATCCGCATAAACTCCGACTTTGCAACGCTTCGCGCCGCTGCATTGAAAAAGTATCTGATGCGGCACACCCGGCTCGACTCCGGTACATTCGAGGTAATTAACGGCAAGATAGACTGGTACGGTTTGTCCCAGATGGTCGGTAAATCCGATATGCCGGATAAGGAAACGGTACTCAATATTCTCAGTGTCACTCCCGTCGAGGGAAGCTCGGGCAAACGTGGCAGAAAGAACGAACTTATGTACCTGAAAGCCGGAGTCCCTTACCGTTATATGCTGAAGAACTTCTTTCCGGCACTCCGTTCAAGCACCTGTATCAAGGTATTTTACGAAAAAAATAAGAATATAAAATAAAAAGACTCCCGACAGGGAGTATGCAATTCACTTTTCTAATAACTTAACAAAACTTTAATTATGAAATTAAGAAATCTTTTGGCAGTTTCCGCAACTGCATTCACATTGCTGTCATGCAATGATTCAGACAATCATCCGACTCCCGGCAAAGGTGAGTTACCCCCCATTACCGTCAATATAAAAGGAAATGCCGACACCCGTGCACTGACAGGAGAAGAAACGGGCGCAACCAACGAAAACGACATCAACTCATTGGAGTTCTTTGTTTTCAACAGCGACGGTTCTTTCCAGAAGTATTATAAACCGGCAAGCGTGGCATCCGACAATCAATACACATTCCTTGTCAACGCCGGCAGTCTGACCATCCTTACTGCCGCCAACCAAAACTTAGGTGAACCCTCACCCGCCCCTGCCTCTTTGGCAGATTTCAAAAAGAGCAGCTCATACAAAGAGCTTTCTTTGGATGGCACAAACTCCCGTTCGGACATCAGTACTTCCCTCGGGTTTGCCATGGCGGCAGAAGGGACGGCCAATGTAGTGGAAGGCGAGACAAACAAATTAAGCCTTTCCATACGCCGTTTGCTGAGTAAGGTTGAAAGCCCCAAGGTAGCCCCTACCAACGAAATAAAAATACCCGATGCCGAGTTGCTTAAAATATTGGGACTCGGCACTTCCGAAACCGTTCCAAACGATTTGAAATGGACATTCAAGGGTTACATGGTAATCAACGGCATCAACCAATCACTGGCTTTTGAATACGAGAACCTGACAAACTGGGAACGTTTTGCCACTGCATCCAACTTCAAAACTACATTCAGCCCCGACGGTGCAACTGTAGAGACCGTATATTCCGTAAAAAGCGATGATAACAGCGAAACATCAAACGGCTTCCTGCCGGCTGGCTACGACAAACCGGTCTATGTATACGAAAACATTCCTACCATGCTGCAAGGCAGCAACGGACAGGCGGCAACGGTATTCGACAAAGATGAAGTTGTGGCTTTCATCATCAAGGGAACATTCTCTGGCACAGGAGTTTCAGATGTGACCCGCTACTGGAGAGTCAATCTTCTGAAAGACGACGCTTGGAAAATATTCCGTAACAGCATTTACCGCATCACGATGCAGGACATCACTACCGTAGGATGGGGTACTCCGAAAGAAGCCGAAGAAGAAGGACCTGTTATCGACCCTTCCGAAAGCAGCATTACAATAGACATTGAAGTAGCCAAGTGGGATGTCAGAACCCAAGATGTAGACCTATAAACGTACAAATATCGTGAAGAAAGTAATTCTAATAATATCAATGGCATTATCCCTCACCGGATGTACCCATGAAGGTCCTCACACAGGTTGTGACGAGGCTCATTGAATCTGCTCTTCACGTATGACGGCAACACGGCCGGCTTTGACCAAACCATAGCCGAAGACATAGAATTATATCTGTATGACGGCAGGGAAAAAAGATGGATGAAAGGCATATCCCCTATGAAAACATCAAAGGGGGTAAGCCTTACCCTCTTGAGTTGTCCTATTCGGGAAATGCCTATCTTGTGGCATGGACATTGACAGGCAACGAGGATATCAAAAAGACTTCCCCCGCATTGCATGACGATGAAAGCTATTCCACCGCCAGGTTCAGTATGGGCGAACATGCCACGAGGCTGTCATCTGCCTATAACGGTTCCATGCAGGAACTCTTCCTGAGAAGTATGGCGTTTACCCACAACCGACAGGAAAACCGTATTCTCAGTGTCGATGTCCAAAAACAGTTATGCAGCATTTCCGTCACCATAGAAGAAGGAAGCAGCTTCGCAACCCGATACCCCGGAACACTCAGCATAGCCATTTACGGTTCATCCCATTCATACAATATTGCTGAAGACAAACAAAACGGCAGCAGGATTGTGATAGAAGACAGCTTCGCCTATATAGAGAGCAGCAATGAATACGTTGCGGAGAACAAGGTCATGCCTGCTTCCGTCGATTCGGCAACCGGGCAGAGAGACAACATTGTTGTCACGATTCTTGAAGACGGAGCAGCCTGCCTGAGCGTAGATACGGAGACTCAAGCGCAACGAGGCGCACAAATCAATGTTGTAATCAGACCGACGAAAATGGAAGCAATTATTACAGTCGGCTCATGGCAGATTCGTAAGGCGGTGACTGTACTTTAATAAAAAAAGGGTAAAAATATGAGAAAATCATTTATACTATTAACAATGTGCGCATTGGCGGGACTTTGGTCGTGTCAGTCAAGGATTGAAGACGAAACTCCCATTACGTACGCTTCGGACGAATCCGAAGTGGAAATTACTGTTGCAGCGGACAGAACGCCCCGCAATGTCGCGTCAGCCACTCCGGACGAAAACATCATCGACAATCTGGATATATTGCTTTTCGATTCCAACGGAAAGTTTATATGTTGGCGGGCGACTTTCAAGATAAACGGAAAGTTGCGGACGACTCTTCCCGTAGGCAAAGACTACAATGCCTATTTCTTGGCCAATTGCCGTAGCTTCATCGGGGAAATGCTTCCCGATAAAGCCACGGAAAAACAATACAGGCAGCAGGCGGATTGGGAAGTCTTTCGAAAAACCTTGGTTGATGCAAACCCTCAAAGGCTGCTTCAGGAAAATACAGCTTTTACCAGCCTGCCCATGTGGGGAATGCTGAAGAAGCAGGATGTAAACGACCGTGTAATCAATTATTGGCCGCTACTGAGCCTAACCCGTTCGGTCGCATCAGTAGATGTGTATGTAGCCAATGGCATCGACTATTTTACATTAAAAGACATCACCCTGTTTCATGTGCCCGACAAGCTTCTTAGGCAACGTCCCTGCTAATGTTACAGATGGGCAGGCTCTGGAAGCCTCCTCACCCGCAGATATGCAGACCGGCCTGACTTTGGAATCGGACAGCTACAACAGCACCAACCGTTCCATTGCCAACAAGCTTTATCTGTACGACAACGATACGGAGAACGCAACTGCAGACAAGAAGCATACCCGCCTCGTCATCGGAGCCGAATACAAAGGAACGAAAGGCTATTACCCCGTTGATTTTGAAGATACCGATGCAGACAAGCTCATCAAATCATACGGAACAAGAAGTACGTATTCAATATCAATTCTGCCGACGGTCCGGGATATGCGGATAAGGAAACAGCCGCCAGCCAGCCTTCCGTCCATATCAATGTCAACATCATAGAATGGGACATGACGGAAGGACAGATGGGAGCAAGCGGCAATTACTACTTGTGGACGGAAAAGCGTGAAGCGGTATTATACCGCAAGGCAAACTCTGCTGTTACTATCAGCATGAAAAGCAACATCCTGTCAGAAGCTATTACCATGGCTTTTAAAACGGACCTAAACGGGCCTGCCACAAACATCGCAAACGGCATCCGCAACAACCGCTTCGAAGCCCTGTTTGTGAACGATGCGACGGCTATCCTGCCGGACTGAAAATAACGGCTTTGGGAGACTACGATAAAAACTCCGCCGGTACCAACTCCGATACAATCGTGCTGCTTTCCGGACGAATCAGACTGGAAATACAAATACACCTGTATAATCAAGGGCAGAACGACTGGGAACTGGATGGCGACATCAGCACCGATTTAGGAGAATAATTATATAACATCATTACAATAAAAACAATCAACATAATGAGAAAAATATTATGGTATGCTTTTCTTCTGATACCGGCCGTTTTCACGTCTTGCAATTTGGAAGACGATAGCGGGCTCATTCCACAAGAAAACAGAAAACTGACTATCAGCTTCAGTGTACAAGACCCCGCCAGCGGATTGGCTACACGTGCGGCCATCGCACCGGAAGCCGGGGAAGAGAATATAAAAACGCTCGATTTGATTTTCTTCGAATCAAACGGTAACGGTACCGGCACATTCAAAGGCTGGAAAGAACTGACCTCTGCATCCGGCTCTCCCTTGGAGATGAATACCGACATTGTGTTCGACTTTTCGGATATAGGACTAAAAACGACAGATGCTTATGATATTTTAGCTGTAGCCAATATGGGAAGCAACTATCTGCCCACAGACGGTTCGCAAAGTATGGACGACTGGAAAAACGCCATTAAGAACAGCAACTTCAAAACAGCCCGGGCGGAAGTACAGGCTTTTATGGCAGGTACATCCGCAGATATCCCCGAATATATTACAAAACCGATAGTGAGCGAAGCATTGCTTATGAGCGCTTCGCTTAGAAAAGAATCGGAAGATACTAAAATCAGCATAGTATTGCAACGTTCCGTTGCCCGTTTCGACGTGTATAACTCGGCGGCAGGATATACGCTTGAATCCGTTTCCGTATGGAACGGATACCCTTCCCTCTTTGTGTGGAACGGAGAGCCTACTGCTTTCGACAAAGCGGCGAAACGAATTGCAAGACTCTACGGAGTGGAGAGCGAAGCCGGTGCCGACATTGTAGGAAAACTATACGCATACGAAAACTATGTACCCGCCCCCAAACAGAACGACCAGGTGACTACCTGCCTCATCATCAAAGTAAGAAACAAGCAGAGCGGTACGGCATCGTATCACCGCGTCAATGTACACCCGCTGGAATCGGGACAGTCGCTCAAACGCAATAATGTGTACAAACTCACCGTCAATTCCGTAAAGAAAGAAGGATATGCCACCGAACTGGAAGCCTATAAAGGCGCACTGACTTCTTTAAGTTACTCCATCAACTACTGGGATATGGACAGCCACGGCACGGTGCAATTCGATGGTGACAACATTCTGGCCATACCTTCCAAAAAAGTTCTGTTCACCCCCAATGGCGGCAGTTATGATTTGGGCATATTCACTTTTGGCGAAGGGACGTTATCCGTCAGCAAAAAGGTGCTGGACAACGGTCTGTCCGCCACTCTGAACGGCAAAACACTGACCGTATCGGCCACTGCACTGGACAATGTAAAAGACCGGTGCAGCGGAATCGTAGAACTCTCTTTCGGCAATCTGAAAGCGACCATAGACGTGGTACAGTTGGAAGGCGGAGACCTCTATCTGGAACTGAACCCGAAAACCATTTCCCATTTTGGCAATACCGCCGGTGTGGCTGTATCTCCCATTGCAGTAAAGAGTTCGGGAGAGTGGAGCGCAAGCATCTATCCCCCGGGAGCCGGTGCATTCTTCTCTTTTGCCCAAACGGTTCCGCCGCCGTAACCGATTACGACAGTAGTAAAGCTGTAAACAACATTATTCCCATCTATACCCATACCGACAACACAGGTATCAGTCCGCGTTATGGTTTTATGGTGGTCAGCTTGAAAGAAGACCCTTCGGTACAAGGCACCATGTTACTGATTCAGGACGGTGTGCCCGGATTTACGCTGACACCAGATATTGCTTCCATCGACTTTGAATACGATGGTGAACTGACAATCACCGGCAACAATACCAATTCGTTCCTTGTCAACCCCAGATTGACGGCAGACGGCTCAACCGTCAACGAATGGGAATACGTGCTTGAAGGCAACGATGCAGCAGCCTTTGAAGTAAAGGACACGCACGATGCGTCCGATCCCAAGCTCAACCGTATCACCGTAAAGGCCAAAAGTCATAATGAAGGCAACGGTATCCTGAAAGCCCGGCTCTATCTGGCTTTGAAAGCCTCTCCCGGAGTGAAGTCTCATGTAATCGACATCAGCCAGCAACCGATGTCATTCGGTACAGGAGTTCCGGGCAACACGCTTTACATATCCGAAAATGCGGACGAGACCCAACTTATAACTCTGCAAGGCGGTAGCGGGATGCGATGGATTGCCGAACTGGAACAACCCGAACCGGCAACGGCTCATGCGTACAATATAAAAATGACCGGCGAAAACGGTACGGAGATGTCTTGGGGAAGCGAATACACCATGAGTACCAAATTCAAGGTCAATTTTCCCAAAACACTGTACAAGGACGCCAACCGGAACATCACCTATAATGTAAAACTCACTTTGGCCGGAACGGCAGTAACAATCCGTCTGGCTATCGTAAGAACGGTGCTTCAGCCCATAGCGATTAACACCGCCAATCTTTCCGGTGGCTACGGTTCACTCGGCAACGGCATTTTCAGCACATTCCGCGAATACGGCAATTACGGCACATTCTTCGGTCCTCAAGGAATAGTCTATACTCCGGCAGTACCGACTTTGCCGAACAGCGGCAATAACAATGCGGGAGTAGGCGCAGACATTCCGGACAATGTGAACATTCTCTTCTCGGGAACATACACAAGCAGAATTGCAAATTATTATGACAACCTGCTTACTTGGCTCAAGAGCAGTCCCGGCAAGAACAGAATTGCCGTAATCACTCTTGACAACAGTGTCGCGGATAATCAGCCTTGTTCACCAAGATCGCCTCATTGGGATATACCTACAAGAGCAACAGTAGCGTATCTGCAACTTGGGTCGGAACTCATTCCAACGATCCTGTATGGGATTATATTGTCAAAAACGGACCGTTCAGCAATTACAAGCCGTCGCAATCCATTGACTTCACCGCCTTGTTTTATAGAGACGGGATAAGCGGAAGCTTTGACACTCCTACCGGAGTAACCCATGTACTGGAAGTGCCCGGTTACGGATGTTCCTTGTCTGTCGACCTGCAAAGGCGAATTATAGTTATCGGCGACAGCCAGCATACCAATACCTGGACACCGACTTATAGTGCGCTGGCAAGTACCACCGACAACAAATACTACGGCCGCGGAATACTATGGGCTTCATTGTGGGCAATCATTTACAATACCGCTCAGTACGGAGACCATTTTACGGATGCACTCAAATAGTTGAGGATATCCGGTTACCGCTTATATACAGAGAAGTCCTCAAGAACGGAGCATATCGAATCCGTTTTTGAAGACTTCTCTCATTATATCAATAATAAACAAAGATATATTCTCCACGAGCATATTGCTCCTTTGCCCGCATGGCCGATGTCAACTCATGTTCCGGAATTTAGAATAAAGTCGTAAGCCAATAGAATCATTCTTCCACCTGCATCGCCACAATCTCCTGTAACACCGACACAGCCTCTTCCACGGTAGTGACATCTTTCACCACCATGCTCCGCTTGCCGTTCTGCTCACGCAGGTCGCAACGGCGGGTATATTTCATCATGTAGGCGATGACTTTGCCGAAAGCCAGGCTCTGATAGTAAGGGCTGTCCGGATTGGAAACAAAGAACAGCGTCATGCGACCGCCTTTAAGGAACACCTTTTCCGTTCCCAGACGCGCTGCAAGACGGCGTAGGGGAACGATACGGAGCAGTTCCTCCGTTTCGGGCGGAACAGGTCCGAAACGGTCTTCGAGACGGGCACGGAAAGCATCTACGTCTCTGTCCAGCGTCAATCCGTCCAATTCGCGATAGAGCAGCATACGTTCGCTGCTACCGGTGACGTAGGCGGCGGGCAGCAACAGTTCGAGATCACTTTCCACCTGGCATTCGTCAACAAACTGCTCGCCGCTGATAGTACCGTCGCCTTTCAATTCATCAGCATAGAGGTCGGCAAATTCGTCTGTCTTAAGCTCACGTACGGCTTCGGACAATATCTTCTGATAAGTTTCGTAGCCAGATCGGCAATAAAACCGCTTTGCTCCGCGCCGAGCATATTACCCGCACCGCGGATGTCGAGGTCCTGCATGGCAATGTGGATACCGCTACCTAAATCGGAGAAGTTCTCGATGGCCTGCAGGCGGCGTTTAGCTTCTGGAGTAAGCGAGGACAAGGGGGGAGCAAGCAAGTAGCAGAAAGCCTTTTTGTTGCTGCGCCCCACACGGCCGCGCATCTGGTGCAGGTCGCTCAAACCGAAATTCTGTGCCTGGTTGATGATGATGGTATTGGCGTTCGGTATGTCGATACCGCTCTCGATAATGGTGGTGGCGAGCAAGACGTCATAATCATAGTTGACAAAATCGAGAATAATCTTCTCCAGTTCGGCAGGTTCCATCTGTCCGTGACCGATACAGACACGGCAATCGGGAATGTTGCGCTCTATCATCGCTTTCAGTTCCGAAAGATTGGAGATACGGTTGTTTACAAAGAACACCTGTCCGTTGCGGCTCATTTCGAAGTTAATGGCATCAGTGATAATCTCATCACTGAAAGTATGCACCTCCGTCTGAATGGGGTAACGGTTGGGAGGCGGCGTCTGAATAACGCTTAAATCGCGCGCACCCACCAGGGAGAACTGCAAAGTGCGGGGAATGGGAGTGGCGGTCAGGGTCAGGGTATCCACGTTTACTTTCAACTGGCGGAGTTTCTCCTTGACGGAAACACCGAACTTCTGTTCCTCATCGATAATCAGCAGGCCGAGGTCTTTAAACTTAACATCCTTGCCCAAGATGCGGTGCGTACCGATAAGGATATTCACCTCCCCCCCGCAAGACCTTTGACAACGGATTTAGTCTGTGCCGCCGTCCGGGCACGACTCAAATATTCCACACGGCAAGGCAAACCTTTCAGAACGCTCCTTGAAAGTCTGGAAATGCTGGTAGGCAAGGACAGTGGTGGGAACGAGAACGGCAACCTGCTTGTTGTCCGCCACCGCCTTGAAAGCGGCACGTATGGCAACCTCGGTCTTGCCGAATCTACATCGCCGCATACCAGCCGGTCCATGGGACGGGCACTTTCCATATCCGCCTTTACGTCGGCAGTCGCCTTGCTCTGATCGGGAGTATCCTCGTAAATAAAAGACGCTTCCAGCTCCCGTTGCAGGAAACTGTCGGGACTGTATTGGAAGCCTTTCTCTTCGCGCCGTTGCGAATAGAGCTTTATCAGGTCGCGGGCTATATCCTTAATCTTGGTCTTGGTACGGTCCTTCAGTTTCTCCCACGCACCGGTTCCCAATTTGTTGAGACGGGGAGCTTCGCCTTCTTTGCCTTTGTACTTGGAAACCTTGTGCAAAGAGTGGATGGAGACAAAGACTACATCGTCATTCTGATAGACCAGGCGCATTACTTCCTGCGTAGTGTCTCCGTTGGGAACACGTACCAATCCCGTAAAACGCCCCACGCCGTGGTCGGTATGTACACGTAATCTCCGGGGGTAAACGTGGTTCGATGACTCCTTCAGGCTCAGGGCCACCTTGCACTGCGGGCTTTATCGCTTTTCAGGTTGTATTTATGGAAACGGTCGAAAAGCTGGTGGTCGGTAAAGATGCAGAGACGCAACGTATCGTCGGCAAAACCCTCATGCAGGGTACGTTCAACGGGTGTGAAGGAGATATTATCTCCCCGGTCTTCAAAGATAGCGCGGATACGGTCGGTCTGCTTCAGACTGTCGCTGCATATATAGAGGGTATAGTTGCGGGAAAGATAGTCGCGGAAACTTTCTGCCACCAAGTCGAAATTCTTATGGAAGATAGGCTGTGCAACGGTGCTGAATGCAACTGTCGCATCCGGCGTTCCGGTGGGCTTCGTACCGAATTCCATGCGGCGGAAATCGAGGGCACGCAAAGTAAACTCTCCTCCATCAATCAACTTACCTTCCAGAGAAATTGCACCGTTTTCTTCGGCTTCGCAGGCTGCAATAGCCTGTGCGGTAAGCGATTCATCGTGGACGACCTGAATACGCTCCCGCAACCAAAGGAAATCACGCATCGCCAGCAAGGTATCCGGCCGCAGAAAATCCAAGAAAGAAACCATGCCGCCATTCCCCCTTTCTCCAGCTACGGCTCAAATCGGGAACAATGACAATCTCCTCTTTCTTCTCTTTGGAAAGCTGGCTTTCCACTTCAAAAGTACGGATACTTTCCACCTCATCTCCAAAAAAGTCGATACGGAAAGGAAACTCGGACGAAAAGGAAAAGACGTCGATAATACTGCCGCGCACAGCATACTGCCCCGGCTCGTACACATAATCCACATACTCGAACCCATAGCTGCGCAGCACTTCCGTAACAAAGTCCATATCCACCTTTTCGCCGGCATGAAGCTTCAAGGTTTTATCTCCCAGTTCCTTACGGGATACAACTTTTTCCGCCAACGCATCCGGATAGGTAACTACACAAAGCCCCTCTTCTCCCTTTTGCAAACGGCTCAGCACTTCCGTACGGAGAATCTCGTTAGCCGCATCTTTCTGGCCGTACTTTATGGCACGGCGGAAAGAAGAAGGAAAAAACAACACCTGTCCGGTTCCCAAAATCTGTGTCAGGTCGTGGTAGAAATATCCCGCCTCTTCCAAATCGCCGAGGATAAAGACAAACGGACATTCCGCCCGCTGCACCAGCACGGATGAAAACAGTGAGGCGGCAGAGGCGCACAAACCACTGCAATAGAGATGACGGACGGAATTGTCCTTTAGCAACTTGCACATGCCTTCTACATTGGGGTGGGTGGCGTATAATTGTTGTAGTTCGGTAATAATCATTGCTGTCTTTTTTAGTTCACCGTAGATTACACAAAGTCACACAGATTAAGAGAAACCGATAATCTGTGTAAACTCATAAATGTTCCATAACGAATTTCCGTTGCAAAAATACATAAATAATCCTTAGTTTTATCTGTAAGTAATAGAAAAGCACTACTTTTGTTCCCAATAACAAGCTCCATCTATTTTCAATGAATATGCAGACATCAGACAGTATTGTCATCATCCCCACCTACAATGAACGGGAAAACATCGAGAATATCATCCGTGCTGTTTTTGCCCTGGAACACGGATTCCACATACTTGTCATCGAAGACGGTTCTCCCGACGGCACAGCCGCCATCGTAAAAGACTTGCAACGCGAATTTCCCCACCGCCTGTTTATGGTGGAGCGTAAGGGAAAACTGGGACTGGGTACAGCCTACATAGCCGGATTCAAATGGGCTTTGCAACGCGACTACCAATATATATTCGAAATGGATGCCGATTTCAGCCATAACCCCAAAGACCTACCCCGCCTCTACCGGGCTTGTACCGAAGAGGGAGCGGATGTGGCCATCGGCTCGCGCTACGTCAGCGGCGTGAATGTGGTAAACTGGCCTATGGGACGTGTGCTGATGTCTTATTTCGCTTCCAAATATGTACGGTTTATCACGGGATTGCCCATACATGACACTACCGCCGGCTTTGTATGCTACCGCCGCAAGGTATTGCAAACCATCAATCTGGACGGCATCCGCTTCAAAGGGTATGCTTTCCAGATAGAAATGAAATTCACCGCTTACAAATGCGGAGCGAATGTAAAGGAAGTGCCGGTTATCTTCATCAACCGCGAACTGGGAACATCCAAGATGAACAGCAGTATTTTCGGAGAAGCCGTGTTCGGAGTTATCCGGCTGAAATGGAACAGCCTGTTCCATAAATATCCAAACTTAAAAAACTAAAGATATGAAAAGAACACTGATACACAACGCTACGATTGTCAACGAAGGACAAAGCGTACAAGGCTCGGTAGTGATAGAAAACGGGCGCATCGCCGAAGTACTTACCAACTGGAAGCCTCTTTCCGCCCCTTGTGAAGAAGTGATTGATGCAACAGGCTGCTACCTGCTGCCCGGCATTATCGACGACCATGTGCATTTTCGTGATCCGGGTCTTACCCATAAGGCAGATATTCTGACGGAAAGCCGTGCAGCGGCTGCCGGCGGGGTGACTTCCATTATGGACATGCCCAATACCAATCCGCTGACCGTAACGTTGGATGCCTTGAATGCCAAACTCGACTTGCTGAATGAGAAGTGTATCGTCAACCATTCCTGCTACTTCGGAGCAACCAACAACAACTATACAGAATTTGACAAGCTGGACAAACACCGCGTTTGCGGCATCAAGCTGTTCATGGGCTCCAGTACCGGTAATATGCTGGTGGATAAAATGAACAGCCTGCTGAATATATTCAACGGTACGGATATGCTGATTGCCGCCCATTGCGAAGATCAGGAAACAATAAAAAACAATATCGAGAAATACAAGCAAAAATATAAAGGAGCGGATGACATTCCCGTCAGTGCCCACCCCAGTATCCGTTCCGTTCCGGCATGTTATGCCTCTTCCGAACTGGCTGTCCGTCTGGCAAAGATTGCCGGAGCGCGCCTGCACATCCTGCATGTTTCCACAGCCAAAGAACTGCAACTGTTCAGTGACGAACCTTTGGCAAACAAGAACATCACCGCTGAAGCATGTGTAGCGCATTTACTTTTTACGCTGACGCACTACAACAGTCTGGGCGCACGCATAAAGTGTAATCCTGCCGTTAAACGAAAAACAGACCGGGAAGCACTGCGGACCGCTGTCAACTCAGGACTGATTGACGTTATCGCCACCGACCACGCCCCTCACTTGTTGAGCGAGAAAGAGGGCGGGGCTTTGAAAGCAATGTCCGGTATGCCTATGATACAATTCTCCCTTGTCAGTATGTTAGAACTGGTGGATGAAGGAGTGTTCTCACTGGAAACGGTTGTTCAGAAAATGTGTCATGCACCTGC
>ENA-OQAA01000247-OQAA01000247.1-human-gut-metagenome-genome-assembly--contig:-NODE-247-length-37931-cov-6.707809_pt1 | contig 37931 bp, 38 predicted proteins | sample MGYA00242489_ERZ504515 | MGnify/ENA primary metagenome ERZ504515 (study PRJEB26092, sample SAMD00036237) | human gut metagenome | host: Homo sapiens | study: EMG produced TPA metagenomics assembly of... | reverse complement strand
TCTGTATTGAAAAGGGAATTCTTCGGGATGTACTGGTGAAGCATAAAGCGGAGGTAATCAGTATGGTTCTGACATCATTTAATCAAAAGGCTTATGAGAAAGATTTATATGAAGAGGGCGTTGAGGAGGGCATTAATCTTGGACAAAAAGAAATTGTTCTCCATATGCTTCATTCCGGCAACTCTCCGGAGAAGATTGCTCAGCTGACCGGAATTGATGTTGAAGTTGTAAAACAGTGGATTGAAAAAGCAAAATAAACTATCTTTTTTCAAGGGGCTGCTTTTCTGCTCTGCAGATTGCCCCTTGGTTTCACATTTAGCTGTCGTCTGTACAGCATTGGCTTCTGTCTTTTAGAAGCTGTCTGTTTTCCGGCGTTTCGCCAGATTTTCAGTTGATTTTAACCGAACACAAGAATAAGAAGATTGCATCTACACGATAAGTTTTTTATAATGGAGGAAAGTACATGCGAAAAAATAAAAAAAGAAATCACCAGAAACACCCTGTCCCGAATCACAAATATAAGGATCGGCTTTTTCGCCTGGTTTTCAATAACAAGAGGGATCTTTTGGACCTATACAATGCATTGAATAATACCTGCTATGAAAATCCGAATGATCTTGAAGTTAATACACTGGAGGACGCTGTTTATCTCTCTATGAAAAATGATATTTCATTCCTGATCGGCGGGACACTGAATCTCTATGAGCATCAGAGCACGTATAATCCAAATATGCCATTGCGCGGACTGATCTATCTCGCCAGGTTGTATGATGGATACGTCGAGACGGAAAACATCAATTTATACAGCAGCACTTTGAAGAAGCTGCCGATTCCTCAATACTTTGTGTTCTATAACGGCACAAAAGCACAACCGGATGAGACGATTCTTCGATTGACGGATGCGTTTGAATCTGTATCCGATAATCGGCAGCCTTGTCTGCAGTGCACCGCAGTGATGCTGAATATCAATTACGGACATAACCTTGCGCTTATGGAAAAATGCCAGCGGCTGAAAGAGTATTCTATTTTTGTGGATACGGTAAGGATTCAGTGTAAGAAAACGAGTGATCCGAAGCACGCTGTCACGAAAGCGGTGGATATCTGTATTGAAAAGGGAATTCTTCGGGATGTACTGGTGAAGCATAAAGCGGAGGTAATCAGTATGGTTCTGACATCATTTAATCAAAAGGCTTATGAGAAAGATTTATATGAAGAGGGCGTTGAGGATGGAATTAAGGAAGGATTAAGGAGGGGCTTGATCTTGGTCGTACTCAAATGGCTCAGGAAATTGCCTTACGTTTATTCCAGTCCGGCAACTCCCTGGAGCAAATTGCTCAGCTGACCGGGATTGATATTGAAGCTGTAAAACAATGGATTGAAAAGGCTAAATAATTTTTGCAAAACACATCCCCCGGATGTCAGGCTTCTTTCTCCTGAAATCCGGGGGGATCTATTCATTTTCTCTATTTTCTTAGCAGATCTCTGCTCCTGCCGGCATTGTTTTCTCCGGTGTCATCAATGCGAGATTTCCTTCTGCATCTTCTGCGCATAACAACATTCCTTCGGATAATACTCCGGCCAGTTTTGCCGGTTTCAGATTTACAAGAACCATCACTTTCTTTCCGACCATTTCTTCGGCTGTGTAATGACCTTTGATTCCGGATACGATCTGTTTTACCTGGCTTCCGATCTTCACCTGTGAGCAAAGGAGTTTTCTGGATTTTTTCACTTCTTCGCAGGCAATGATTTCTCCGACCTGGAACTGCATTTTTCCAAAATCGTCAAATGTGATCTCTGGTTTTGCTTCGATATCGATCACATCTTCCTCTTCTTTTTCTTCTTCAACCGGTGGATGCAGCTCTTCTACTTTTTTCAGAACTTCTTCCAGATCCAGTCTTGCGAAGAGGATTTCCGGTTTTTCTGTTACATGACCATTTCCAAGCTGTTCCAGAATCTTCTTGCTTGTAGAAGGCATAAAGGATTCCAAAAGCTCTGCCCCGCGGGAAATGCTCTGAATGAGGTTCCAGAGAACTGTTTCCAGACGGTCTTTTTTTGCTTCATCTTTTGCCAGTACCCATGGCATTGTCTCGTCAATATATTTGTTGCAGCGTTTGAAGAGATTGAAAATTTCTGTCATTGCATCTGCCACACGCAGCTCTTCCATCTTGTCTTCGACTGCTTTTGGTGTGCTTTCTGTCACTGCCTTCAGATCTGCATCAACCTCTTCTGCCACACCTTTGTCTGTTACAGTTCCGCTGAAATATTTATTTGTCATGGAAACGGTTCTGTTGACAGATTTCCCAGTGTGTTGGCAAGATCAGAATTCATGCGCTCTACCATCAGTTCCCATGTGATAACTCCATCATTTTCAAATGGCATCTCATGAAGAACAAAGTAACGAACTGCATCAACGCCGAAGAAATCTACCAGTTCATCTGCGTAAAGGACGTTTCCTTTGGATTTACTCATTTTTCCGTCTCCCTGAAGCAGCCATGGATGTCCGAATACCTGTTTTGGAAGCGGAAGATCCAGTGCCATCAAAAAGATTGGCCAGTAAATTGTATGGAAGCGAATGATATCTTTTCCGATCAGATGCAGATCTGCCGGCCATAATTTGTGAAACTGCTCCGTGCTGTTTCCATCGCAGTCGTATCCGATTCCTGTGATATAGTTTGTAAGCGCATCCAGCCATACGTAAGTTACATGTTTCGGATCGAAGTCTACCGGGATTCCCCATTTGAATGATGTTCTGGAAACACACAGATCCTGCAGTCCCGGAAGCAGGAAGTTGTTCATCATCTCGTTTTTACGGGATACCGGCTGAATGAATTCCGGATGTGTGTTGATATGCTCGATCAGTCTGTCTGCATATTTGCTCATTTTAAAGAAGTATGCTTCTTCTTTCGCAGGCTGTACTTCACGTCCGCAGTCCGGACATTTGCCGTCTACAAGCTGTGATTCTGTGAAGAAAGATTCACATGGAGTACAGTACATTCCTTCATAGTGCCCTTTGTAAATATCTCCCTGATCGTACAGTTTTTTAAAGATCTTCTGTACCTGTTTTTCATGATCTTCGTCTGTTGTACGGATAAATTTGTCATAAGAAGTATCCATCAGATCCCAGATTTTCTTGATTTCTCCGGAAACATTGTCTACGAATTCTTTTGGTGTTACTCCCGCCTCTTCTGCTTTGAGCTCGATCTTCTGACCATGCTCATCGGTTCCTGTCTGGAAAAATACATCATATCCCTGACTTCTCTTGTATCTTGCGATCGCGTCAGCCAGAATAATCTCATAAGTGTTTCCAATATGCGGTTTGCCTGATGTGTAGGCAATCGCTGTTGTGATATAATATGGTTTCTTGTCTGCCATCTCTCTTCTCTCCTTCATAAAAAATCCCGTCTTCCTGCTGCCAAGAAGACGGGTGAATACCGTGTTACCACTTCTGATTTATCTCAGCCTCACGGCTGAAACCTCTGTGAGTGCTGCCAAAAACACTCTCTCGCTGTAAAGGGCGAACCCATCGCAGTTCACATCATGCTTGCTACGCCGCTCGGGAGCCATGTTCGATCATCTTCCGTTCATCCCTCTCAGCATCGGATCCTTTCTCGGATCTTCCGGGAATTCTCTGTAAAATTTCGGATAACCTACTCTCTCCGTCTTTGCATTTTCCGTATGATTTTTCTACCAGATATGTGTATAAAATACACACTTTCTCGTTGAAAATCGTATCACAGCCGGAATGATAAGTCAAGATTGCACCTTTTAAAAATTTGTCTTATTACGATCCAGCGGCCACTTCGACCAGAAATTTTTTCTGCCGTAATGCCTCTTCGATCAGATCCAGTGTCTCTTCGGAATCTGCCTCGATCAGATGATAATGATAATTGGAGGTAATATTTTTCAGAGGACTTGATTTTCCCCGCTTAATATCCTCTACAAATTCCATCACTTTTCGTCTGGATGTGATGTTAATCTCTGCCTCCATGTGACCGTACACCCTGTGATTGACCATCACGTTCACCACTTTTCCGCCCAGATCCACTACCGTACATAGCTCGTCTTCCAACTCTTCATCCGTGTGATTCACTTTGAAGATCCGGTTCACGGAATGTGGAGTATTCAGAAGATATCCCCTGTTTGTGGATATGATCTCATGTCCCGCTGCCCGGATCAGTGCGATATCCTGCACGATCACCTGCCGGCTGACATCAAATTCTTTTGCAAGCTGCGCCCCAGATACCGGAATACTGCTTTTTTTAATCTGATTTATGATTTGATCTCTGCGTTCAGAACCTGTCATAAATACTGTTCCTCTCTTTCTTTTTCTGCATCTTTATTCCACTGCATGCAGATTCTTTAAAGAAATATCCAGGATCGGAGCGGAGTGTGTCAACGCACCGCTGGAAATATAGTCAACTCCGATCTCTGTCAGACGCGCGATATTTTCTTTTGTCACATTTCCGGAGCACTCTGTCTGGGCTCTTCCGTCGATCAACTCCACTGCTTTTTTCATATCCTCCGGTGACATATTATCCAGCATGATGATATCTGCGCCGGCTTCCACCGCTTCTTTTACCATGTCCAGATTTTCTACTTCTACTTCAATTTTTCTGACAAACGGCGCATACTCTTTTGCCATCTGCACCGCTTTTGTCACGCTTCCCGCTGCTCCGATGTGGTTATCTTTTAACAGCACACCGTCAGAAAGGTTGTAACGGTGGTTGTATCCGCCGCCTGCACGAACTGCATATTTCTCAAAAATACGCATATTCGGTGTTGTTTTTCTTGTATCGAGGAGTTTGATCTTGCTTCCTTCCAGAAGTTTTGCAACAGAATTGGTATAGGTCGCGATTCCGCTCATTCTCTGAAGATAGTTCAGCGCAACTCGTTCTCCGGAAAGAAGAACACGGATGTCTCCTTTGACTTTTCCCATCAGCTGTCCGTTTTTCACTTCTTCTCCGTCTTTGCAGTATAACTCTGCCTTCGTGTCCGGATCCAGAAGGGTAAACACTCTCTCGAACACTTCCAGTCCGGCAATAATTCCATCCTGTTTGCAGATCAGTCTACTTCACCTGCCACTGCCTCTTTCATCACTGAATTGGTTGTCACATCTTCACTGGAAATGTCTTCTTTTAACGCTTCTAAGATCAGGTGATCTGCCTGAAGCTTCATTGTAATCTGATTCATCTGGTTTCTCCTTTATTTTTCATCTATTCTTTCATTTTATACAGCCTGTTCTTTTTCCAGGCACCATTGCTCTTTGATAAGATTTGCCGCTCTTTTTGCAAATACAAGACTCTCCAGAAGAGAGTTGCTTGCCAGACGGTTCGCTCCGTGCACACCGTTGCAGCTTGTCTCTCCCACTGCAAACAGCTGCGGCATGGACGTGTGGCTGTTCTTGTCTACCCAGATACCGCCCATAAAATAGTGCTGCGCCGGAACGACCGGAATGCACTCTTTTGTAACATCATAGCCTTCCTCCAGGCAATGCTCGTAAATATTCGGAAAATGACTCAATATCGTCTCTTTCTCGATCGGCGCCATGGACAGCCACACAAAATTTGTTCCATCCTTTTCCATCTGTTCCCGGATTGCCTTTGTCACCACGTCTCGCGGAAGCAGTTCATCTACGAAACGCTCCATGTTTTTATTATAGAGAAGTGCGCCTTCCCCACGGACGGATTCGGAGATCAGGAATCTTCTGCCCGGCTTTTCCGAATACAATGTAGTCGGATGGATCTGTACATAATCCAGATGCTCCAAACGAATGTGATGTTTTTTCGCTACTTCCAGTGCATCTCCTGTCAGATGAGGGAAATTTGTGGAATGCTGATACAGCCCGCCAATTCCTCCGCTTGCCAGAATGGTATAATCTGCATAAATAGAGGACTCTTCACCACTTTTCGTCTTCACGGTGATTCCCGCACATTTTCCGTTTTCCTCAAGAATGTCTGTCATGGTCGTATATTCGTAAATTGTTACGTTATTCTTTTCCCTTACCCGCGCCAACAGCTTACTGGTGATCTCTTTTCCTGTCACATCTGCATGAAACAGAATTCTCGGTCTGGAGTGTGCCCCCTCTCTTGTGTAGGCAAACGCTTCTCCGTCCTTTTCAAATTCTACTCCATATCCTACCAGATCTTCAATGATTTTTCCAGAACTGCGGATCATAATATCGACAGATTCTTTCCGGTTTTCATAATGACCGGCTCTCATCGTATCTTCAAAATAACTGTCATAATCCTGTTCATCCCGGAGTACACAGATTCCGCCCTGTGCCAGAAATGAGTCACTGCTCTCGGCATCTGATTTCGTGATCATGATGATTTCTTTGTCATCCGGAAGATTCAATGCAGAAAACAGCCCTGCAACACCTGTTCCAACGATAACAACATCTGCTTTTTTATTCATAATACTCTCTTTCCTTTCGGCAGGCCTCTCTTTTTATGAAAGACACTCTATTTTGCCAGCTCCAGCATTTTTTCCAATGGTTTTCTGGAGTCAGTTCTCAATTCCTCACTCAAATGAACTTCATTCTCTCCTGTTTTTAAGACGTGAAGAACCTTTTCCAGTGTGATCAGCTTCATATCTGTACAGACAGGCTCTGTCTCTGTAAAATAAAATTTCTTATCCGGATTGTCTTTTTCCAGCTTGTAGCGGACGCCGTTTTCGGTACAGATGATAAACTCTTGTTTCTCACTTTTCGTTGCGTAGTCGATGATTCCGGAAGTACTTCCTACATAATCGGAAATTGCAAGCACTGCCTTTGGACATTCCGGATGCGCCAGTACCTCTGCTGCCGGGTGCTGTGCTTTCGCTGCTTTGATCTCCTCAATCTGCATGTGTTCGTGAATCGGACAGTATCCCTCGTTGTATACAAAATTCTTTTCCGGTACCTGCTCTGCAATAAAATGTGCCAGGTTCTTGTCCGGAATAAAGAAAATGTTCTTGTTCGGAAGTGCTTTTACGATCTTCACCGCATTTGCTGATGTAACGCACACATCAGAATGTGTTTTCAGCTCTGCTGTAGAATTGATGTAGCATACAACCGCCAGATCTTCATATGTATCCCGCATTTTCTGAATGGTTTTGGCATCTGCCATATGTGCCATTGCACAGTCTGCATGCATATCCGGCATCAGAACTGTTTTCTCCGGGTTCAGTACCTTCGCACTCTCTCCCATGAAAGACACGCCACAGAATACGATGGTCTGCTCTTTCAATCCAACTGCAACCTTACTCAGATAAAAAGAATCTCCGATGTAATCCGCAATGTCCTGAATCTCCGGTCTCACATAATAATGTGCCAGAATAACTGCATTTTTTTCCTGTTTTAATTTCTGGATTTCTTCCACAACTGTCATATTGTATTCCCTCACTTATCCTGAATTGTTAAATTTTTATCGTTAATTGCTGACAATTATAGCACAAGACTTTACATGTGACAAGACAGTTGTGAAATTAAAAAAGAAGATACAATCCGATTTAACAGACTGTACCTTCCATATTTTATACACTTAATTTCTTTTCAGCCAGAACACTGGAAATCACAAATAGTATAATGCATGCAACAATATAAAATGCGCATTCTCCAATTCCTATATAGAGTCCGCTATGGATTCCCATAAGTCCGTATTTGGCAAACAGATTGTAAATATATTCCACAATTCCATTGATCACAAAGAACAAAATGAATGAAACAATGCCCGCAAATCTGGAATTGATCAACACCGTTCTGGATACAATGACTGCCAGAAATCCGGTTGCGATCACACAGGTCCATGCAAGGAAGAAAAACAGAAAGATTGCCATAAGTGTGATCCAATCCATATTTCCCTGGAAAAGCCACTCTGCACCAATGCGAAGCCCTTTAAAAAGCTCTTCCCATGCATCCATTTTTGCAATCAAACTCAAAATGCAGGCTATTGCTGCCAGCACGTATGCTGCTGAAATAAAGAAAATCTGTAAAATTGCTGCAATGTACTTTGCTCCCAGGATCTTCCAGCTTTGCATCGGCACCATCCAGAGCATATGACTCTGCTTTGTTTTCAGGTCACGGTTCAATATCAACAGACTTCAATTCCCATATAGAAAAATACAAACATTCCGACAAACATTTCCAGCATTACACTGATTCCAACTGTATTCCCGTTCTCTGTAAAGGTTCCAACTACAACTGCCAGTAAAAATACCAGAAGCAGCGCCAGTATGATGTTTCTGGATGTCTGCTGTTTTTTCAGCTCATATTTGATCAAGCGTCCCATTTTGTTTCCTCTCTTTCTCTTTTCTCATTCTGCCTTTGTTCTTCCTACATGATCTCCAGATAAATATCTGCCACGGATTTTCCACTTTGCATCCGTTCTTCTTCCACTGACATCCGACGCACAACTTCTCCATCTTTGATAAAGATTGCCTCATCGATAAAACTTCGATCTCATCGATCATATGTGTGGAAATTACAAAGGTATTTTTTTCATTTGCTGACTCCAGGATCATCCCGAGAATCTCTTCTTTTGCTTTATAATCAATTCCATTGAACGGCTCATCCAGAAGATACAGCTCTGCTTTGCGGCTCAGTGTTGCGATCACCTTCAGCTTTGCTGTCATACCGGTGGACAGTTCTTTGACCTTCATCTTGCCTTCCAGGGACATCCTTCTTACCATCTCGTGAAATTTCTTCTCATCAAAATCCGGGAAGAAATCTTTATAGTACTGTCCGACTCCGTTCACATCCAGAAAACTGTAGAAAAACGGCTCTGTAGACATGTAGGCGATCTCTGCCTTATCTCCATAGAACCACGGATGTTCCTTGAACAAAATCTCTCCGGATGTAGGCTTTGTCAGACCGGAGATGATCTTCATCCATGTGGTCTTCCCGCTTCCGTTCTCCCCGAGCAGACCATAGATCTTTCCGCCTTCCAGTTTCAGCGAAACTTCATTCAGCGCCTTTTTTGTGTAAAATGATTTGCTTAAATCACGACATTCTAAAATCATCTTCTCTCCTCCTTGTAGTCTGCAATTTTTGAGATAATATCATCTTTTTCAAATCCAAGATCCTGCATCTCATGTATAAAGCTGCTCAACAATTCTTCTGCCATTTCTTTTTTTATCGTCTCGAACATCGTCTCTTCCTCCATCACAAATGTTCCAATCCCCCGCTTTGTATAACAATATCCATGAGTCTCCATCTCTCTGTAGATTCTTGCTGCAGTGTTCTGATTGATCTTATAAAGGACCGCCAGCTCTCTGTTGGATGGAAGCTTCTCTCCGGGAAGTATCTTTCCCTGTATCATCTTTTTCTTCAAGTCGTGAATGACCTGCAGATAGATCGGTATCTCTGCATTGTAATTCATCTTCTTCCTCCTTCCGCCTCGTGTATCAGTGCTATAGTTAGATAGTACACTAGGTTTTTAGTTTTGTCAAGAGGGTAAAAAAACAGCCGCATGATTTTTTCTCACACGACTGTTCCGCTTATCTTCTTAACACTGCCCACTTCTGCTCTCCGTCATCCTTTAAATCTACATCCGGAAAGCTTTTGACATACTGCTGAAACTGCGAATATCCATAATCTCTCACTTTAAAATTCCCGAACTTATTTCGAATCTTATTTCCGAGAGTTCCCAGAGATACTCCCTGACATCCCGCCTGTTTCAACTGGTACATAATATATTCTTCAATACGTTCCTGCTGACTTTTATCTTCATACAATGTCACGGATACTTTTGTTCCATCCTGTAACAGCTTCAGTTTTGGAAATGTTTCCAGAAACTTGGACAACAGACTGTATCCATATCTTCGCACATCGAAATCCGGGTACAGTTTGACCAGACGGCTTCCGACCTCTCCAAGTCCAGTCTCCTTATCGTTGTTTTGATTTTCTGTAATAATCTTCACGACCGCTTCTTCAATCTGACTCTTGGAGACTGCACCGGCAGACTCTTTTTTGGACTCTTTTCCTACAACTGCATGTGCCGCTGCTTTTTCCGGTTTTTCAAGCATGCTGTCTTCTAACAGCAATTCCAGTACGGTAAAAATGTCACAGGCTTTTCGAAACGGCGGCGGTGTCTTATCTTCTCCCATTCCAATCACCATTTTTCCGCTTTCCCGAAGTCTGCTTGCCAGCTTTGTAAAATCGCTGTCACTGGACACCAGACAGAATCCTTCCAGCTCGCTTGTGTACAGCATATCCATGGCATCGATAATCATTGCCGAATCGGTCGCATTTTTCCCATGAGTATAGCTGAACTGCTGGATCGGTGTGATTGAGTTCTGCAAAAGCACCTCTTTCCAGCTGGAATTGTAGGTGCTGGTCCAGTCCCCGTAAATCCTCTTGTACGTGACATTCCCATACTTGGACAACTCATCCAGTATCGGTTTGATATATTTTGCTGAAACATTGTCCGCATCGATCAGCAACGCGTATCTCTCTTCCATATTTGATAACCCTCTCCCTCTAAATTTTTCCATTCAAACACACCATTCTCACAGATCATGTAGCTGTGCTCTGAATTTTCTTTTGGAATCGACACAGAACCCGGATTCATGTACATGACACTCTGATCTGCTTCCGTATGAATCTTTTCACATGCCGGTATATGTGTGTGTCCGTTCAGCAGAATATCCCCTGCTTTCAGCATCGGCAGCTTTCCCGGATTCCACACATGACCATGTGTTGCATAAATATTCTGTCCATCCAGATTCAAAAAACAATAGTCCGCCAGAATCGGAAATTCCAGAACCATCTGATCCACTTCCGTGTCACAATTTCCTCTGACACATAAGATTTCCTGTTTTCTTGCATTTAACATGGCAATGACTTCTTTCGGCGCATATTCTTTTGGCAGGTCATTTCTCGGACCGTGATATAAAATATCTCCCAATAAAAGGAGCTTGTCTGCTTTTTCTCTGTCGTAAGCTTCCAACATTTTTCTGCAGTAATATGCAGAACCGTGAATATCTGATGCGATCATTAATTTCATATGTGATTCCCTCTTTTCTCTGTATTATCTCAGCAGAGATCTACCTCAATAAAACTCTCCTGTTCAATCCCTCTGCCTTCCTGAATAATAAGTTCCAACAGCTGTTTGATCTGCTCATTTCCATCTTCCAGTTTTTTCAGTTTTCTTTTTGTCTCTTCCCGAATCGGATACGAATACTGCTGATGCTGTAAATAAGTATCTGCATCCATCTGTAATGGTTTCAAATCCGGGAAAACCTGATTTCTTTCGTATTGAAAAATGCGGATTCCGCCATAATCCAGATCCCCACTGTGATATACATCTATATGGCGCTGTCTCTTTTTCGAAATCTTATTTAGTTTATGTAAAATCCGGCAAACTTTCGGTCCCGGATATCCACCCACAAATAAATATAATGTTCCTTCTTCATAAGGCGCCATCACAAAATTCATTTTATTCTCAAAGATAATCACTTTTTGTATCTGTGGCTGCTCTGGTTCCAGCTCTGCATGCAATAATGATTCTCCCTCCAGAATTGTTCCATATTTCCAAATCTTCGTATTAACAGCGGCTGTTCTTCCTCTGTCATCTACAAAATACAGCAGCAATTCTCCTTTGATATACATACTCTGATAACAGTCTCGAATCAATACAATCTCTTCCAAAACTTCTATATCATCCAAAAGCTTTGTTCTGTCTGGATTGGTTTTTCTGGCCTGACGGATGACATATTGTTTCATCTCTTTCGTGAAACTTTTGGATCCCTCCAGAGAATTGCTCGCAAATACTTTCGCATAAGTCAGTTTCTGCAATTTATCCAGTTCCCGAAAGCATTTTGCATACTGCCGCACTTGTTTCAGTCTTTCATCCGGTTCCCAGTTTCCATTATTTTTCTCAGATTTTTCCAGAAGATCCACATAGTAGCTCCGGATCCATGGTTTTTGAACCACAGACATTTCTTTTCTCAAAAATTCCTGATACTTCCACAATCTCTGTTGTTTGGGAATAAACCTCGGTTTTACGTTTTCACGATACAACTGATAGAACTGATCTCTGTCTTCCAGATGAAACACCAGACTTTTGATATCGCTCCCTCGGATCAGCCAGTTGATCTTCACCAGTCCTTTTTCCTGCAGATCAATCGCTTCCTGTATTGCTTTTTCCCGTGAACAGCCTTGATACAAAGGTGGTATTTCACTGGCGCTTTTGGCGCTGTTATTCAATGTTTTTCTTCCGCATTTTTCTGTACGCCAGTTTGTTTCACCACTTTCCAGCAATTCCACAATTTTTCCCAATATCCACGTCATCATTCTTCCCCTTGCAGCTGTTCAAACTCCATTCGTTCAAATTCCTGTATCGAAATATGCTTTTTATTCGGATTTGCATACACAAATGTCTTGTCTACATTTTCCAGATAGTTCTGAATCTTATCATTTGTTGCACTGATAATCGCCTGAAATCCCAGTCCCCGGATCAGAGAAATACAACTTGTTACTTTCTCTGCATCCATTTTGGAAAATGCCTCATCCAGGACAACCAGACGCAGGGTTGGCGGACGCTTGATCTTCGGAGACAGATTGATTCTGTAAATCTGTGCAAAGCTTGCCAGAAGCGCGATATAAAGCGGGTTCTGACCTTCTCCACCGGAATTTTTCTTGATCATCTTGCTCAGACCGATCCGCATATCCTTTTCTCCCTGCACGATCTGCTGCATATCAAAGGAAAGATACGTGCGATAATCTGCATATTTATCCATATTTTTTCTGGCTTCCTCCAGCTCTTCCCTGGTGGCATTCTCCGGCGGAATGAAAATCTCGATCAGCTCATTCATCAGATCTCCGTATTCTTCCTCATGCTCCATGGTAAACAGGTTCATCTGATTTTCCATGTGGTCACTCAACTGAGACGGATTGATATCCAATGCGTCATCCATAAACATCCGATAGAATCGTCCGTCCGGACCTTTGTTTTTCGTAATGACAAACTGATACTTGTCCTTTCCGAAATCCAGACGGCTGATGATCCGGTTCAATTCATCTTTTTTCTGATATGCCTCTTTGATTGCATAACGAATCTTGGATACAAAATCAACTTTAAAGTGTTCCACTGCTGCTCTCGCCTGTTCCTGTGCTTCTTCCCTGTATTTTTCCAGGTTATCGCACTCAAGATTTGAAAGCTGCTTTTCGTACACGTCATTGTCACGGATCGTTGCAGAATAGGTTCTGTTCGGATATTTTCGAAGATATGCACTCCTTGCTTCTACCAGTTCATATGCTTTTTCCTGCGCATCTTCCAAAGGCTGTTTTTTCTTGATACGTTCCCGCATCAGGTACTCATAATTGCGGCTCTGTCTGCCCTCCAGATACTCCTGAAATTCCGGCTCATATTTTTCTCTGTCCTGCTGCCGGAATTCATTTTCTTTCTGCACTAACTGTTCATTAAAATCTACCTGCATGTTCTGGAATCGTTTTCCGTTTTCCTGATGATTCCAGATGGTTTTCTGAACTGCCTCAATCTCTGCTTTCTTTGCTTCCTGCTTCTGCTGGATTTCCTGTTTCTGCTGCTCCCACACCAGAACGGATTCCTCTCGCAGCTTCTGCATTGTATCCAGAAGTCTGGCCTTTTCTGCCTCCTTTGCCGGAATTTTCTGCAGATCAGACAGCCATTGTCTGTAATCCTCCAGAGGCTGTGTCAGTCCTTCCAGCTGAGAGATCCTGCGAATTTCTTCCAGCATTTCCTGCAGCGGAATCCGTTCCTCCTGAAGACTCTCACATTTTTCTTCCAGACGGCGGATTCTCTGACGCATACTGGTCTCTCCGATATATGCCCTTCTCGTATAATTTTCCGGATTGATATGCTGCAGACGGAAACTGTGGTACAGCACACAGTCTGCAGTGATTCCGATCCGGTTCTGACGAAGCTCTTCGATACTTTCACATTTGATGACATTTCCGAGGAAGAAATTGATGTATGCCTGCACATACGGCTCTTTTGCGATCAGTTCCTGTGCCAGGGCTCCTTCTTTTACTTCCCATTCTGTCTCCTGTACTTTTTCTGTATCCAGAACTGCTGCCCGGAAAAATTTCTTCTTATCCATGTCCTGATAGATTTCCATGGCAGTTTTCGCGTACTTTGGTTCCACGACCAGAAGCAGCTTGTTGTTTCCGAGATATCCTTCAATGGCATTGTGCCAGCGTTCGTCCCGCACATCCAGAAGATCTGCCAGAATCTGCACATTGACAAACTTGCCGCACTTCTCATGCAGCCGGTTTCTCAACTCATATCTCGCTTCTTCCAGTTCTTTTGGATAGGCTTTTCTTCCCTGTTTCAGCTCTTTTAATTCTTCCCGTGCCGCTTTTTCTTCTTTTTTGACTGCGCGAAGTCTGGCATCTGTCTCCTGACGCTCTTCTTCCAGTTCTTCCCGGATCTGTGTCAGACTTGTCTGCAGCCGTTCCAGCTCACCTTCCGTGATCTTTCCAGAAACAAACCGGTCAATATCCACAAGGTCTGATTCGGCGTCACATCTTTTTCTTTCCACTCTTTGAGACCATCTGCAGTCTTTTTCCATCTTGCCTTACTGTTCTGCAGCCGTTCCAGGGCTTCGTTCAGACTCTCCAGATCTTTTTCCATGGCTGCATAACCACTGTCCGCAATCTTCAAAATTATTGCTTCGTATTCTTTCTGAAGTTCTGCCTGCTCTTTCTCCAGATTGACTCTTTTCGCTTCCTGTCCTGCAATCTCCGTCTGTGTCTCTTTCATCCGGTCATTCAGTTCCTGGATCTTACTCTGCAGATGCAGGATTTCCAGCCTGAAAATCTGATAGGTACAGGACGCCGTCTCTTCCTGTTTTTCTTCATACTGCCGATAGGAACCCCGGATTTCCTGAAGATACCCGATTTCTTCCATGGTCTCTTCGATTTTCCCGCGCATTCTTCCATACTGCATCACACTTTCCTGCAGCTCTTCAATGTGCATATCCTGTTCCATGCAGATATATTCTTTCACGAAATCTTCCAGTTTGATATTCATACGGAACGGAATGGCTCGCTTGAACAAACGAGGAAATTTTTCGATATCCAGACCGCCCAGATAAATGTCATACATCTGTCTGCGGAATCTCTCATTGCTCGGACCACAATAATACTCTTCCTTTGAAAATGTCCGCTGCAGATATTCTTTGACTTCAAATGTCGTCAGGCAGCGCTTATCCGCCCGGTACTGATTTTCCAGAAGCCCGCTTTTATGCCAGAAAAACAGGCGATTGATCTCATTTGTGGCTGTCTCAACATCAAATATCACTCCCACGCACTGCTTTTCTTTCGTATCTGTCTGCTCCAGCTCCAGAACGATCGTACTGGAGAAATTCTGGTTTCTCAAATACTGGGATTCGTTATTTTCCCCGATGTTCACCATTCCCCTTAAATATTCGATCAGAGAACGGTCAGAATCATCTGCTGCCGCCTTATTAAAAAATCCTCTTCCGTCCGTGTTCGCGTACAGTACGATCTGCATGGCATCGATCACTGTAGATTTTCCACTTCCGGAATGTCCGGTAAAGAAATTGATTCCCTGATTAAGAGTAAGTACTTTTCTGTCTATGTAATGCCAGTTATTCAGGCAGATTTTCGAGAGCGCTTTGAACGCCTGTTTTGTCTCCACTGTCTTCCTCCTCGCTGAACGTCTCTAATAGTTCTCTGATATCATCTCCAAACAGCACTGTATTGATGCACGGATAAATAACAAGTCTGCTGTTCTCATCCAGCTCCTCCATCACATCCACAGGTTCCACAATCTGATATTTTTTCAAAAATGCAACGGTCCTCCGCATCTCTGTCGGGGACGGCAGGCCGCTTAACACATGGAATTCTCCCGCTTTTCCGTTCACTGCCCCAAGAGTGGTCACGATATGGCTGCTGGATGACACTGCTGCCATCTGCTCATCATAGATCAGCTTTAACACCAGAATATAGATTGTGGCAAGTCTGGAGAGCTTTTCTCCCCATAGTGTCTCTCCCTGGATGTACATGACGCCCATATGCAGATTTTCCTGCAGTGTGATTCCGGCAACTGCAAAATATTCCTCCAGAAATTCCCTGTGCTTGCTGCATACACGGTACTCCCTGACCGGAACCATCCGCCCGGTCCGTTTTTCAAATTTTCGTTCCAGAAGAAAGGTCTGACGATATAATGTCTGGATCACATGTTTGATATCGTCCTGCTCTTCTTCCGAAAGCTGTTCGTAATATTCGATCATTGCGGTCTCCTTCGCACAAATTTTAATGCCGGATATTGATACTGTCCACTTTGGATGACTGTCTCCTCCTCATTCAATACCCGATATTTACTGTTCTTTCTGGTACTGTAGTCATATGCCAGGATCAGTTTTTCAAATGCTGTCTCTTCTGTAATATGAAGTGTTCCGGCGTCCATCACTTCGTTTTCCATATGCTCTTCGATAAAATCCTCAATCTCCTGTCTGCTGTAGCGCATCTGAATCCGGTTTAACTTCAGCACATCCTCCCGGTTCAGATCTTCATATTCTTCATCCTGTCCCATCTGGCTGATAAAGTCTGTCCTCTGTTTTCTTCTCTTATACAATGATTTTTCGGAAATCATCTCAAACAGAGACAGGTTCATCCGTTTTCCCGCTTCTGTAAGCAGCTTCTCCGGTTCTTCCTGCGCAGATATTTTATTCAGAAGCTGCACCACCAGCCTTTGGTATCAGTCTCTCCGCTTAACAGATAATTCATCCGGCTCACAGTTGCCCGCACATATTTGGAATGCTCTCTGTCCATATTGGAGATTCTGTGTTCAATGTCATCAAATCCCCGTTCGATCAGATCCAGCAGATCTAACACATCCTCTTTCGTATCTCCTGCTGCTTTTGCTTTCTGCCGGATGCTTTCAATCCATTCTTCATTTTCCCGCATATCCCGGAGACATTTTTTGATGTCCATCTTGTAGATATAAAAATTGTCTGAGGTCTTTAAGATATGATACTTTTTCTTGACAATCTCTTCCACATACCCGTCCAGATGCTCCCGCAAAAGTTCTCCGTAAGACTCCTGATCCAAAAGCCTCTCGAAAAACTTGTCCATATTATGAAGCATATCCTGCAGCGCTTTGTTCAGCTTTCTTGTATTGATCAGGGCCGTCCTGAGCATATTCAGATTTACTCTGGAATTATTCTGAAAGGAAAACAGCGTAGCATATACATTCTGAATATATAATTCTGTTTCTTCCAGCTCTTCGGACGTGAGTCGCTCAAATGCCTCAATAAAAACCGCCGCATAATCCGGTATCACAATATTTGTGGTCATCGTACTGTAATCTTCGATCTTCTTCAGCCATCCGGTCTTTAAAAGCCACCGTAAAATGCGGGATGCTGTCGTCTCCAGCATGTCAAAGTCCGTCTCGTTCTCCTCCCGCTGAAGCAAAACCTGTTTCTGTGCATTCATATCACTCAATACCTGCACACAGATTTCTTTCGTCAGAAAATAATTACTGTACTGATATTCCTCATTGATCACCAACAGCGACTCCATGTAAATCTCCCGGTTTACCGAACGGAACAAACTCCAGAATGTGTCCGGGATCTCGTATCGTAACTGCATAATTTTCTCCGTATCTCGTTGATTTGTGTCTGTCATATTATAGCACGAAGTCGGTTTCAGGTACAAATAGTTCTGTAACACAATATGCCCCCTCCCGGGAGAACAGTCTTGTTATTTTAACTGCCTTCCCGAAAGGAGCATATCTGATGAAAGGATATCCCTTCTATATGTTTACTTTTTCACTTTTAGTGTGCTTTAAATTCATCCGGCACCTGATCGATCGTCTGCCATTTCTGCATTGCGTTTTCTACGCTCATTCCTTTGCTGATCGCATCCTTACGCACTGCATTGATCGCCTGAATTTCTTTCATTCTTGCACCGGTCAGTTTATATCCGCGCATTGCGATCAGTGTTGCGATCCATGCAAGCATTGGAACAACACAGAATAAAATGATTACAATCGTATGCATTCCCTCTGAATAAGGGGTTGTTCCATCCGGAAGTGTTGACAGTCCGATGATTGTCACCGCAATTCCTACTACTGTAGATCCCAGAGAGCTTACCAGCTTATCCACAAGTGAGAATAAGGTTCCGATAATTCCCGGAATATAGCGTCCGGAACGGAATGTTTCGTAATCTGAACAGTCTGCAACCATTGGAATCGGCATATCTGCTGTTGCATAGTATGCTCCGTATCCGATTCCGAAGAAAAGGATAAACAGAATCGTATAGAGATTCAGGTTTGTCAGACTCAGATTCATCGCTGCAACTTCCGGTTTCCACAACAGAAGCAATGCTAAAACACCGATGTACATAACAAGTGCAACGCTGATATAGAGCATTAAAGATGCCTTCTGTCCTTTCTTCTGTGAAGTACGTACTGTCAACAGGAAGAATGGAACGGAAAATACATATCCGACGATCATCATCGGAAGATACAGACCTTTGTAATCTCCCATCATCGCTCCGTAAAGCATCGCCAGAACCGTCATATTCGTTGCGATCGAGAATGCAAGCTTACATCCTGCACCAGCGATCATCAATCTCTGTAATTCTTTGTTTGCTTTTAAAATAGCTACATATTCTTTTATTTTAACTTTTTCTTTTCCGCCTTCTCCACCAAGTCCAAAGAATTCCGGACGGTCTTTTTCTGCAATACCGATAACAGCCAGTGCAGTCATGATCGCTGATACGATCATCGCCAGAGGAATCATGATATTAAAGAATTCTTCTGTTCTGTAATTTCCTCCGGTTACGATCGGCGCAAGAAACTGTACAAGCCCCATACCGATCAGGCTGGCAATCGTATTAAAGATTGTAAACAGAGGTCTCTGTTTCGGGTCATTTGTCAGACATGTCTGTCCTGAACGTGTAACCGATGTCTGGAATGTATATCCAACCATATTCAGTGCGTAGAATAAAATAAAGCATAAATAACGCAGCCACATCATATCCTCAGAAATGATACGGGTTCCAAAATACAGTAAAATTGAGGATACGATCATAATCAGGTTTCCGATTACCATAAACGGTCTGAATTTTCCCCATTTGGTAGAAGTTCTGTCCATGATTGCTCCGATGATCGGGTCAATGAACGCATCTCCTGCACGCATCAATGTTACCATTGTAGTTGCAAACGCCAGCAATAAGCCAAGAACTCCGTTTGCATAATATGCAATAAAGTTCATTGTCAAAATATAATAGACATTTGTCGCCCCATTATTCATAGGGAAAAGAACAAGCTGATACATCTTTGCCCTGTTCAGAGCATTGACAGATGTTGCCTGAGTAGATTCCTGTTTCATATTATTCTCCATTCTCCCGCCCGGATGCGGCGGTCTGTCTCTTTGCCTAAAACAGCACCTCTGCTTTGTAAAAGCAGAGGGCCATCCGATTTACTCGTTTCTTATTTCAATTTCTTCTGCAAGATTTGCAGTTGCTTTTTTCTTATACCCAGTTCTGGCTCTTTCCTTTGCTCTTTTTGAGCTTGTAATCCGGATTTGGCTGGCTGACACGGCGAATTGTGCTCGTATCTTTTGCCTGACCGGACACAGCTTCCAGATGAACTTCTCCGTTTAACGGAACGCGGAATTCAAAGACTTTATTGCCTGTCTTTTCTTCCAGCAGCTTGCCGTTTGCATATAATGCAACTTTTGTCTGGTTCGAATAAACCTTAACTGTAGTGACTGCTTCCGTTCTGTCTACGTAGCGACTTCCGCAAAGATGTACGAAAGGCTCTTTGCTCCAGTACGCTTTGTAAATGTAGAAGCTGTCTTTTTTTACTTTCCGGTCGAATGTCATAAGTCCCTTATGATTCATTCCCGGCTCTCCACCCTGATCTCTCGCATCTGCCGCAAAATCGAACATGTTCCATACGTGGGTACTCCACATATACGGATGACGCTCAAAACATTTCAGCATAAATTCATGGTAGAGACTCTGATATTCTTCTGTATGGTCTCCTCTTCTTGGACGTGAGGAATGTAAATTCGGCATTCCTTCACAGCCATACTCAGAATATCCCAAACACCTGTTAGGGTACACGCGGTGGAAAAAGCTGATCCACCAGTCATTTAAAAACAACCCTGGAACATACCATCCCAAATACAAGTTCCAGCTTACTAAGTCAGACAGATGTGCTACCTTGTTGAAAGGACCGCACACTGCATAGCAGGCCAGTGTTGTAGGACGTGTGGAATCCATTTTGTGACACAGATCATTGAGTTCACGGTGATTATCCAGCATATCCTTATTATCCTTTGTGGAAATCGTGATCTCATTGGATATTCCCCATGTAACGATACTTGGATGATTGTAATTCTGTACAATCAGCTCTTTCATCTGGCTAATGGTATTTTCCCGTCCGTTTGGCATATGTTCTGAGATGTATGGAATCTCCGCCCAGACAATCATTCCGTACTGATCACACAGATCATAGAAATACTGATCATGCTGATAATGCGCGAGACGAACTGTATTCGCCCCGATCTCACGGATAAATTCCATATCTTCTCTGTGGTGTTCTTTTGTTAATGCATTTCCGATTCCCTTCCGATCCTGGTGTCTGGATACTCCATGCAGAGGATAGGAGCGTCCGTTCAGGAAAAATCCTTTTTTCGGATCCACGCTGAATGTACGGACACCAAATGGAATGCGAACGTCGTCTTTGACTTCTCCATCTTTCATCAACTCTACTACTGCTGTATATAAATATGGATCTTCTACTCCATCCCAAAGATGTACATCCGGTATCGTAACCGTCACATCTTTTCCTTCACCTTTTGCTACAGGATTTCCCTGTGCATCAATTAAAGTTACTGCTACTTTGGCATTTTCTGCCTTATGAAAACTCTCTACATGAACCTTTCCATCTTTTCCTTCTACTGTCGGCGTTACCATTACACCGTCTCCGCCGTAGTAGTCCATCTCAAAATGTTCATTTGATACAATACGAAGAAGAACATCTCTGTAAATTCCACCATAAAATGTGAAATCTGCTTTTTGAGGATATACCCTGTCGTTGACACTGTTATCCACTGCTACTTCTAACTTGTTTTCTTTTGTTAAAAACTCTGTCACATCTGCACGGAATGTGGAATATCCGCCGTCATGACTCATCACCTTCTGACCGTTTAACACCACCTCGGCAGAGGAATTTACTCCCTGAAACTCCAGATATACTCTCTGGGTCTTGCTGTCAAGATCCGGGGCTGCAAATGTAGTGCTGTAGTGACAGGTTCCTCGATAATAGTCATTTCCTCCATCCTGTCCGTCCACTGCATTCCAGGTATGCGGTAAATCCACTTTGACCGCTTTTCCGTCACGCCCTGTGAACACCCAGCCTTTCTTCAGTTCAATTTCTCTTCTCATTTTACTGGTTCGCATAGTAATTACTCCATGTTTTTGTTATTTCTTACACTTCTCAATTTATTTCGAAATGATTATATCTGCAATAATTTGCAAGTACAACCGTTTTTGTTCAGGTGGTATTTCTTGTGGTGTAAGTGGGTAAATTTTTTTACAAAAAAGAGCCTGGCTCACTGACCAGACCCTTTGTGTCTCTTCTACTTTTTGTTGGAATCTCTTTCAAGAGGAAGCATAACGTTGAAATAAAAACATCCATTTTTTACCTCTGTTGTCAAATGTCCCTCATATTTTTGAATGGTATGGAGCATGCTCTTCATTCCATATCCGTGATATCCGTTCTTCGCCTTTGTCGTAAGCGGAAGTCCATCCTCAAACTTCACTTCTCCGCACATCGGATTGACTATCTGCAGCATCAGAAAGCTTTGTCTTTCGTACAGCATGATATCAATCACTCTTTTTTCTTTGCTTTCCAGCTTTGTCACCGCTTCAATTGCGTTATCCAGAGCATTTCCAAACAATGTATACAAATCTACCGGATTCATAAAAGCCAGCAGAGATCCATCTGCCACACAGTTGATATGAATCCCGCTATTTTCACAGATCAGACTTTTTTCTGTCAAAATGGTATCCAGAATTTCATTTCCTGTTCTCACGATAGCACTGTAGATCTGCACGGATTTTTCAATTTTTTCGAGATATGTTTCCCTCTCTTTTTCATCTTTGACAGCACGTATCGCCTGTACCTGATGCTTCAGATCATGACATTTGTGATTGATCAGCTCTATCGTCTCTTTGGACAGCTGATACTGCCCTTTTTGTTGATGCCAGAGAAGCTGAATGGTTTCCAGCTCTTTTCTCATACTGCTCTTTTTAAACAATGCACTTTGCAGATACAATAAGGTGATACAATAAAACTGCAACACAATGTTGAATAAAGCAGCCCCCGGATCGACCTTTGCGTAAATAAACAAATTTTCTGACATAATACAAAACACCCATGCAGAAACCATCTGTCTCGGGCCAATCTGATATTGCCCCTTTTCCGGCATCCAGCGAGCCAGTGTCAGTCCTATGGCCACATTTACTGCCACCGAAAATAAAATTTTCAAAAGCCAGTTTCCCAAATCTCCCAGCAGTGGACTGCAAAGTACATAGCTGGTTTCCAGTACCAGCAAAAATGTCATCGTTCCCCATACACCACAATACCAGAGGTCAAATCCCTTGCCCTTCACACAATTGTAAAAAATCAGAACCGCACTAAAATACGTAATAAATAAAAGGGGAACCTGCCCCCAGTAGCTCCAGTCTGTAAGATTTTCTATCAAATAATATACTCCGGACAAAATTAAAACACATACTGCTCCCGATAGAATCAGTCTGACTTTAAAATGTGTCTTTCTTCTCAGCGGAAGCAGAAACACCAGACAGGATATCCATAAATTAATCCCATACCACAGGCTCTCCATTCCCAGCTTTAGATTTTCACTCATCGTTTCCCTCTTCCCTTTCCTGCATCAGCCTCCCAGAAAATCTACCACTGCACTCAGAAATGCAGGTCTGTTTCTCCTGCTGATTTCCAGCTCATCTCCACCCACAACCGCAATGTTTTTTCTGATTTCGGAAACATACTTCAAATTTACCAGATAACACTGATTGCATTTTACAAAATGCCAGTCTTCCAGCTCTTCCTGCACGTCCTTTAATGCTCCGCGAATCGTAAATACTCCTGCTTTCGTGTGATAGTGGAGCATCCGGTTATGGATCTCTACATAATAGATCTCTCTGCTGTCCAGAAATTTCGCCCCATCCGGAAGATTCAGACAGATCCTTTTTCCTTCCCGGTTTTTCACTCTTCCCACAGCTCTTGTAAAACGCATGGAAAAGGTATAATAGTTGAGCGGTTTTAAAATGAAATCCAGCGCATCTACTTCGTAGCCCTTGATCGCATACTGCGCCATATTCGTGATAAAAACAATCACTACCTCCTTATCCAGCCCCCGTATCTTCTGAGCTGCCTCCATACCATTTAGATGAGGCATTTCGATATCCATCAGAAGAATATCAAATTTTTGATAATTCTGAACCAACTCTCTGCCGTCCTGAAATGCTGTAGTCTGAATCTGGAGATCATATTCCTTTGCATATCTGCCCACCATTTCCTGTATCAATCCACGATACTCTGTTTCATCTTCTACAACAGCTACATGCAGCATCCTCTGCCTCCTTTGCTATAAAATATCATTTCCTGACTTGGTTTCTTATAAGAGTATTATTATACCACAATCTTTTTTGAAGATGTACCCCCTAAATATTGCCGGCATGAATTCGTTTTCATCCCACTTGACATCTATCGGGAAACCCGTCACAATAAAGGTATACCCATCCGGGCATCCCGTAATACATGCCTGCGGCGGGCGGACTTTGTCCGATAAGGTATCAAAAACGATTTAGATGCGTGGCTCACATTTCTCAGCGAGTATAATCCGGAAATAATCGTCCAGCTAATCAAACAATATCCGAAGTTTATTTCTATGTACCGGGAGATTTATGAGCTTTGCAGGAATGTGGAGAAAGTTATGGGATTGTTTTCAAAAGAATTACAAATATTGGATAAGAATACCGTGCAGTACATGATCGATCAAATGCAGGATACGATCGATGAACAACAGAATACTATTGCTCAAAAAAATGAGTTGCTTGCATCTCAGGAAGTTCTTTTGCAACAAAAAGAAAAAGAACTTGAGCAGCTTAAGAAACAGTTAGAAGAACAACGTAATTTGTAAGGAGTGCCACTTTTATGGATTTTTACACCGCAAAAAGACAATTCAACAATTATTTAAAAGACTACGACTGCCACAATGACAAAATCCGTTTAAAGATCGTACACACTTACGGCGTTGTAAAAGAAAGTACTGACATTTCAGCCCGTATGCGGTTATCTGAGGAAGATACCACACTTGCAAAGATGATCGCCCTGCTGCATGATATCGGACGTTTTGAGCAGTTAAAACGCTTCGACAGCTTTCTTCCGGACACGATGGATCATGCCGCTTACGGTGTGAAAATTCTGTTCAATAATGATAATGGAGAAAACCTGATCCGCAGGTTTGTTCCAGAATCAGATTTTGACGAAATCATCCGTATTTCCATTGCCAAACACAGTGATTTTAAGCTGGATGGAATTTCCGATGCACGTACTTTACTTCATGCAAAGATCATCCGGGATGCCGATAAACTGGACAACTGCCGTGTAAAACTGGAAGACAGACTGGAAACTTTTATGGATACTTCCGCAGAGGAAACAGGCGCCTCTGCGATTTCTCCAAAAGTAAGAGATTCTATTTTACGTCATGAATGTATCCTGTCCTCTGACCGGGTAACACCGATGGATTACTGGATTTCTTATCTTGCTTATTTTTATGATATTAACTTCCGGGAAAGTCTGGATATCATCGAAGAGCAAAACTATATTCCCAAAATCATTGCCAGGATCCCTTATACCAATCCGGAGACAAAAGAAGTGATGAAACGCGTGGAAGAAGAATTGATCGAGTATGCCCGGATCGGACTTATCTCTTCCTGTCCATAATCTTACAATACACCATCCCGGCCAGCGTACTCACTGTTGTCGCCACAATCCCCGCACCTACAATTGCCGCCGGATTCACACTTCCATACTGACTCCGGTAGGCGATCACATTGATCGGGATCAACTGCAGCGAAGAGATATTCATGATCAGAAATGTGCACATTTCATTGGATGCCACGCCGGGCTTTCTTGCCTTTCCCGGCGCTCTTTTCATCCTTCTTTCCTGTTCTAATTCGGCCAGTGCCTGCATTCCCTGAAGTCCGGCAGGCGTTGCCGCCCAGCCAAGCCCCAGAAAATTTGCAATAAAGTTTGTTGTAATATACTGATTCGCCTGATGCTCTTTCGGAATATCAGGAAACAAAAATCGGATCAGCGGTCTCATTTTTTTCGATGCCATCTCAATAATTCCCGCCCGGGACGCAATTTCCATGATTCCCATCCAGAATGCCATCACTCCCACCATTGTAATACACAAGGTTACTGCATCTTTTGCAGAATCCAGAGCTGCATTCGTGATATCGGGCATTTTTCCGGTGAATGCACCATATATGATTCCGATTATAATCATTCCTGCCCACAGATAATTCAACATCTTTTATTTTTCTCCCTGCCACATATATTTTTCTACCAGTTCAAACGGTGCCGGTCCTACATCCAGTACTGCCTTATGAAATTCTTTCTGGGAAAAATTCTCGCCTTTTTTTTCGACCCATTTTTTCTTTAATTCCAGAAATTCTACATAGCCGATATAATACTTCAGATAATTTCCCGGAGATCCAATGATCAGATCATAAATCTGATTTACGATCTCCGCACTTCCGACTCCATATTCTTTGAAAAATTTTACAGTATCCATCCGATTCCACCCATCATAATGAATGCCCATATCTGCCAGCGCATACAATGCCAGCAAAATGGAACTGTTTTTCTGAAGCAGAACCGCCTGCTCTCTGGTAAGAGAATCTGCCAGATAGTAGGAACCCATTTCCGCATACGTTGCCCAGCCTTCTACATATCCGCCAAAATTGAAAATACTGCGCAGTGGATCCGGCTTTGTCGATGCGTAATAAACCGTCTGATACAGATGCCCCGGATACCCCTCATGGGCCAGTGTTGTATACAGTGTCAGCTTATTACCCATCTGGGCCTGATTGACATAGATGACATTTTCTTCTGTGTCATCCAATGCCGGTATCATATAGAATGCCGGACTTAGATGTGCTTCCATGGCTTTTGGCACATATTTTACTTCTACACTCGTCTGGGGAAGTTTTGGGAACGTCTTCTGAATATCCAGACTCAGGCTGTTTAATATTTCTTTTGGATCGGTAGATCCATCACTGCTGTTTCCTTTGCCTGTTCTGCTGTCAGTCCGATCACAGCTTTCATTGCCGCCAGATCATCTTTCATTTGATTCTTTGTCAGTTTCTGTAATTGAGGAACTGTTCTTGCAGATCCTGTGGACGCCTGCACTGTCAGTTCATAATATTCTTTTCCGTTTGGCAGATAACAGAGTCCTTCTTCGTTCTTACCGGAATCTTTCAACTCCACCACGGTTTTAATCAGCTGCTGATAGGCCGGCAACACATAGGTCTGCAGCATATATGCATTTTTCTGGATATAATCACTTTTCTCCGATTCGGACAGATCTGTAAGCTTCTGGATCCGATCAACAAACGTGGAAATCAGATAGTTGGAGTCTCCCATATCAATGAATGCCTGACACTGTTCAATTACGGTGTCCGCCGTATAGCTTGCCATAAAAAGCCCTTTTTGTGCCTTTTCCTGTTCAAATGCGATCAGGGAATTAAAATAATCGGGTGTTGTTTTCATCAACTCCAGATAAGCATCCACATCTTCTTTGCTTTGAAACTGATATTCTGACAACAGTACCGGAATCTGTGTCTGCACACCGCTGACTGTCCCCATGGGCTCTTCATACAGCAGATAATCACTTTCTTTTTTAGATAACTCCAGATAATAATCCAACACATCATATGTAAGCCTGTTTTCCCTTGATAATTTCCGATAGGAAAATCGTTTCAATGCCGCCTGTGTATTTTCTGTGGAAATTTTTCGGGTTCCTTTATCCGTATTAAAATATCCGAATGTAACCGGGGAATCCTGAATCCCATACTGACCGGGATCTTTGAGTGTATAATGCAGACTGACCGTATTTGACGCCACTTCCTGACAAAATAAGGTTTCGGTAAACTTTCTGAACTTTTTATTCTGGATTTCTGAAGACTGCCCGTGACATCCTGACAATATCACAGACAACAGCAAAGTAAGAACAAGAATGATCGAGATGACTTGCTTTTTTGTGCTCTTTCGCAAACGATCTGACATGCAAACTCCCAAAATCGATTTTGTTTTATCTTATGAGTCTTGAGGGATGTTATTCTCTGAAACCGCATATAGATTTAAAAATCTGATTTTATTTTGGAGTCAGCCATGAATCTTTTTCTCTACCTCACCAATTTTATTGTCCCGTTTCTGATCCTTGCCATCATCGTCTATGGACTTCTGATGAAGATCAACGTCTATGAACATTTCATCAAAGGTGCCCGAAACGGATTTTTAACCGTTCTCAAGATCATGCCCACACTCATCGGACTTATGGTGGCAGTGGGTATTCTCCGCGCTTCCGGGTTTCTGGAGATGATTTCCTCCTGTATCGGGCAGTTTACTGCTGCCATTGGATTTCCCGGAGAACTGGTTCCTCTTACGGTTGTCAAAATGTTTTCTTCCTCAGCCGCTACCGGACTTCTTCTGGATCTCTATAAAGAATTTGGTACGGATTCTCTGATCGGACTGATCGCATCCATTTCCATGTCCTGTACAGAGACCATCTTTTATACTATGAGTGTCTATTTCATGACCGCAAAGATCAAAAACTCCCGCTACACACTGACTGGAGCGCTGATTGCCACCTTCGCCGGACTTGCAGCCAGCGTGGTCCTGTCTCAATTCATGCTGCAATAGATTGTTTTGCAGGTTTGAATATGGTACACTGATGTTAGACATAAGGAGGTGTTCTGATGGCGAGTATTACTCTTGAAAATCTGAACAAGACATATCCCAACGGATTTGTATCTGTCAAAAATCTTTCTTTGCATATAGAAGACGGAGAGTTTGTTACCTTTTTCGGACCAAGCGGCTGCGGAAAATCCACCATACTTCGCATGATCGGTGGTATGGAGGATATTACATCCGGTGAAATCTATCTCGGAAAAGATCTGCTCAACGATATTCTGCCCCGTGACCGTAGTCTTGCCATGGCGTTTCAGAATTATCAGCTCTATTCTCACTTAAACGTGTATGACAATATCGCGCTTGGACTGCGCCTTCGCAATCTTCCGCGGCAGATTATTGACAGCCGTGTGAAAATGGCAGCACATTTTTTCAATATCACGGACATTCTTGAGAAAAAGATCCGGGTGATCAATGAGGCGCAGAAACAACGCGTTGCACTTGGACGTGCTGTTGTATGCAAACCAAAAGTCCTTCTGGTCGATGAAGATTTTGCCCGACAGAACGAACATCGCAGAAAAGAAATGATGCGTGATATCCGGCGCATCAACAAAGAGCTTGGCATTACAGTCCTCTATGTAACTAACAAGCGGGGAGAAACTGAGATTGCAGGACAAAAAGTAATCTCCATGAGAGACGGAGAGATTGTGGATATCAAAAAAATCTGAATCACATAAGCTCATCGTACAAAAAAGGAACGCAGAAATCTTTCCTGATCCCTGCGTTTCTTTTTTATTTTCTGCTTTCCAGATATTGGTAAATATCCCGCTTGGACACTCCCCTGTCCTTTGCGACAGCTTTCATTGCTGATTTCTTATCCATTCCCTGTTTTGTGTATACTTCCATGTGATCTTCAATGGTCATTTCTTCCCACTGTTTTCTCTCCTCTTCCCGGGCTTCTTCCCGGCTCTTCCCCTCGATCACCAGAACACATTCCCCTTTTGGAGGATTTGCCTCATAATGAGCCACTGCTTCTTCCAAAGTCACTGCAAGAGCTGTCTCATGACGTTTTGTCAACTCCCGGCATACGGTAATCTTCCGGTTTCCAAGCCGCTCCAGAAACAATTTCAGAGTCTTTACAAGACGATGAGGTGCTTCATATACGATCATAGTCCTCGTTTCAGTCTCCATCTCCTTTAAAATCTGTTCCCGCTCTTTTTTATCCGATGGCAAAAATGCTTCAAATGCAAATCGTCTGGTAGACAGCCCGGAAATTGTCAGCGCCGTAATACAGGCTGCTGCCCCCGGAAGAGATGTTACCGAAATTCCGGATTCATAGCACATCTTCACGAGTTCCTCTCCGGGATCCGAAATTCCGGGCGTTCCGGCATCTGTGATCAAAGCGATATTCTGTCCTTCCAACAGCTTTTCTACCAGCTTTCTTCCTTTTTCGTATTTATTGTATTCGTGATAACTGGTCATTGGTGTCTGTATCTCAAAATGATTTAACAGCTTGATACTGTTTCTTGTATCCTCCGCTGCGATCAGATCCACTTCTTTGAGTGTACGGATCACACGAAAAGTCATATCCTCCAGATTTCCGATTGGAGTTGCACACAAATATAACGTTCCTGTCATGCTGTTTCCTTTCTCTCACCCTCACCGGGTATACATAATTATAGGCGGTTCGATCGTTACCCTCGGTTTCCGCCTCGAAGACCTTCGATCAGCACCATCGTAGGTTCCTTATCAATATAAGGATGCACAAATCGGATCCGCTTCGGTTCGATCTTATATTCACTCATCTTCGTCAGAATCTCTGCCAGACGAAACGGTTTGTGTATCATATAAAACCGCCCTTTCCCGTCCGCAAGTAATTGTTTGCTCTCTCGTAAAATATCATCCAGAGTACATAAAATCTCATGCCGTGCGATCGCTTTGGCATCTCCCGGATTCTGCAGACCATGCTGATTCAGCATATACGGTGGATTGGTCACGATCACATCAAAAAAGTCGGCTTGAATAACGCTGCCGCCTCTTTGATATCTCCCTGCACAATCTCAATTTTTTCCTGCAAATGATTCCACTCTATACTTCTTCGCGCCATATCAGCACTTTCTTTTTGAATCTCAAGTCCGATAAAATGCTCTCCCCGGGTCTTTGCAGACAATAAAATCGGTAAGATCCCGGTTCCGGTTCCCAGATCCAGAACCTTCTCCCCCGGTTTGACCCTGGCAAAATCAGAAAGCATCACCGCATCAATCCCAAAACAAAATCGTTCCGGATCCTGGATAATCTGAAGCCCATTAAGCTGCAGATCATCCAGACGCTCTCCGGATTTTAAATTATTTGTCATCTAATCTTGACGCTCCTTCTCCCTTTTCCAGTTCCGCGAGCTTGCGCATCTCTTCTTTTGAGACCTTCGCTTTTCGCTTACGCGGACGGAATTTTAATTCTTCCGCCTGATATTCCCTGATTTCTTTTTCATCGTTTTCCAGATTTACAACTACTTTCACCAGTTTTCTCAGAACACTTAAGGAATGGACCGTTCCTGTCAATCCATCTGAAGTCGTAACCGTATCTCCTACTGACGGAAGCTGGCTGTTTAATTCTTCATAAGTCTCTTCCTCGTTCGTCAGACAGCACATCAGCCTTCCGCACACTCCGGAAATCTTGGTCGGATTCAGGGACAGATTCTGCTCTTTTGCCATCTTAATGGAAACTGCAGCAAACTCGGACAAATACGTGTGACAGCATAATGGTCTTCCGCAGATTCCGATTCCGCCCCGGATCTTCGTCTCATCTCTTACACCGATCTGACGCAGCTCGATCCGAATGCGAAATACTGCTGCCAGATCTTTTACCAGCTCACGGAAATCGATACGCCCGTCTGCTGTGAAATAAAACAGCACTTTATTGTTGTCAAATGTATATTCCGCATCGATCAGTTTCATCTCCAGACCATGCTTTCTGATCTTCCAGACAAATCTGAAATGCTTCCTTTTCTTTCTCTCTATTTTTCTCTTCTGTCTTCTGATCCTGCTCTGTGGCGATCCGAATGACAGACTTCAGCGGCTGTATCACCTCTTGATCTTTTACTTTTCTGGTTCCGATCACAACCTTTCCATACTCTACACCGCGCGCAGTCTCCACAATCACGTGGTCTCCCTGTTTGATCTCAAACTTTCCCGGTGAAAAATAGTAGATTTTTCCGGCTGTCCGAAACCTTACTCCAATCACTTTTGTCATTCTATCAGTTCTCCTTTATTGTCAATAAAAGCAATTCCATCGTCAGTTCAAAATTGACATTTGCTTTTAGTCTGGCCTTTGCCTTTTCAATTCCGTCCAGAATATTCTCGATTCCCTCGTAAGAGCTCTTGCTTGCCCGGTCCTTGATAAATCTGAGCTGATCAGAAAATACGACCTGATCCACATTCTTTGTGGCTTTATAGATCAGCACATCCCGATACCATACCGAGATCACATCCAGATAGTCTGTGATATTCATCTTATAAGAAACCACTCGTTTTACGGCTGCCTCCAGCGCATCCACATCCATGTCATTGATCTCACGCAGCAGATGAACTGCCTCTTCCTTGATCTCATTAAAATGCTCTGATGTCGCAAGCATGATCGCACGTCCCATATTCCCCTGCGCAAACGCCACGCACACATCTGCTTTATAATCCGGAATCTCCATCTGTTCCATCAGATATTTTTTGATCAGCTGATCTTTGATATTTCTCAGCTTCAGCATTACACATCTGGAACGGATCGTCGGAAGAAGAATCTCCGCATTCTCTGTCAGAAGCAGGATCACCGCATAAGCCGGCGGCTCCTCGATCGTCTTCAACAGCGCATTCTGCGCCTGTACACTCATCATATCTGCATCTGGTACAATATAGATCTTATATTTGCTGCTGTATGGCTTGATCACAATATCATTGTTGATCTGCTCTCTGATGTCATCAATACTGATCGTATTTGGTTTTTCGTGTGTCACCCTGATAATATCCGGCTGATTATTCGATGCTGCCTGTTTGCAGGACTGGCACTTTCCGCATGCGTCTCCGTCTTCATCCCGGTTCTGACACTGCAGGCTCATAGCGAACAAATTTGCCAGAAGTCGTTTTCCGGAACCTTTTTCCCCATTCAAAATATATGCATGGGAAACCTTATCTGTTTTTACCGCATTTTCAATATACTGTATTATATTTTTGTGTCCAACCACGTCTTTAAAACTGCTCATATCATCACCTGCTGTCTTTTCTTGAATTCCTTCTGGTTACTGTTTCAGTATAGCATAATTTTGATGTAAGATATACCCAGATTCCTGCAATTGCACAAAAAAAACAGCAGAAGTCTCCTTCCGCCGTCTTTCTTATATTCTGATCCCGGTGTCACCGTCAAACAAGTGCAGTTTATCATTTCTGAGACAAAAAGAAATCCTGTCTCCCCGTCTATATGGTGTGTCTGCATTTGTCCTCAATGCCACATCCTTCCCTTCGTATGTAAAATAAAGATAGGTTTCTGCACCGAGCATTTCATACACCAGAACCTCATGCTCTGTTCCTTCCTCTGTAAGTACCAGATCTTCCGGACGCACACCTACTGTGATCACCTCACCCATATATCCCTTTCGGAAAACTCTTTCGGCATCTTCTTCTGTCAGATTGACCGCAAAATCTCCAATCTGAAGATAGGTTCCATATTCTCCGCCTCTGCAGCATTTCCCCTGAAAGAAATTCATAGGCGGCATTCCGATAAAACCTGCCACAAATGTATTTGCCGGACAGTTGTAAAGTTCTTCCGGTGATGCGACTTGCTGAATCACTCCGTCTTTCATCACTACAATCTTTGTTCCAAGTGTCATCGCCTCTGTCTGATCATGCGTCACATAAATAAACGTCGTTTTCAGCTTCTGGTACAACCTCAGTATCTCCGCCCTCATCTGTGTTCTTAATTTTGCATCCAGATTGGACAATGGCTCATCCATCAGGAAAATTCTTGGATTCCGTACAATTGCACGTCCCATTGCCACTCTCTGCTTCTGCCCGCCCGAAAGTTCTCCCGGCTTTCTGTCCAGAACCCCTTCGAGTCCAAGAATCTTTGCCGCTTCCTCCACCTTCTGTCTGCGTTCTTTTTTCGGTACCTTTTTCAGCCGGAGCTATATGCCATATTCTCAAATACGGTCATATGCGGGTACAGTGCATAATTCTGAAACACCATTGCAATATCTCTGTCGCATGACTGTACCTGATTCATCATTTTTCCATCGATCAGAAGCTCCCCGTCGGATATTTCCTCCAATCCTGCGATCATCCGCAGCGTTGTCGATTTTCCACATCCGGAAGGACCTACGAAAATCACAAACTCCTGATCCTTGATCTTAAGATTAAAATCCTGTACCGCAACTACTTTGTCTTCATATTTTTTATATACATGTTTCAACTGAATCTCAGCCACAGCAATGCCTCCTTAATATCTATATCTGTTCCAATAATTGCGGAAGTTCTCCCACAGAATTTAATATATAATCTGCTTCCCCGCAAAAATCTGCTTCCTGACTCACTCCGCTTAAAACACCAATGGCAACTCCCCCGTTTTCTCTTGCAAAACGAATGTCATTATATGTATCTCCAACCACTGCGATTTCCTGCGGCTTCAGTCCGAATTTTTTCTGAAATTCCAGAAACATATCTGCTTCCGGTTTCGGGCGCAGGACACCATCATCCGCTCCCACATAATCAAATTTTTCCAGTACCTCCAGCCGTTTCAGACAGTTTTTTGCAGACGGCACAGTATCTGCTGTTTCAAGTCCAATCCAAATGTTTCTCTGTTTCAGCGAATCAAGGACTGCTTTAATGTCCGCTGTTTCCACATACTGTGCCTGACTTTCCGTCACATATTCAGCAAACAGCCGCTCCAGCTGCATCCTCACTTTTCGGCTGTCCAGATAAATCTGCTCCCTTGAAAGTTCATCCGTAATATCCAGAGCAATTTCTGAATAGGACTTATACGCAAGCCCGCCATAAGGATCGATTTCTCCATTCTCGATTCCCATAGCATAAAACACACGTTCCTTCACTTCCTCCGAAAGCTCATTTTCTTTTAAAAACTGTATTACGACCGCTTTTGCCGCACCCAGCCATAAGGAAAAAAAGTCAATCAGAGTTCCATCTTTATCAAATAAAATACCTTTAATCATCTGTTAAACCTTCTGTCTCTCCTTTGATTTCTCCGAAAGTGATCCTCTCCGGCTCTTTCTTTCCTCGGAATACCGGATTTACATATCCCAGAAATTCTTTTTTCTTTGTTCTGACTTCCAGTCTGATCCACTGCCAGGACGTATTTTCCAGAATCAAGTGTGTCTCTACATGATATTTTCCGTTTTCAGACGAACTGACCGACAGTTCCACATAATTTCCATTCATCACAAGAAATGCTTCCGGTTCTTCTGTCAGTCCCAAAATTTCCGCCCGATATGTAATCTCACACTTCTTTGCAGTGATCTCATCTCCCGGAAGACAGTTCTGACCATCCACCTTGATTTTTGGCTCTATTTTGCAGAATCTGGTCACACACAGATGTCCCTGCCTTACTGCATTCATCAGATTTTTCGGACTTAATCCGTCACAAAATACCCATGTTGCGGGATCTCCCACCGCAGACGGAAGGCTTGCCCCTTCATAAAATTCATCCTCCAGATTGTGAGAATCACTTCCTCCCACTCCGAACACACGAATTCCTTCATTCCATACTTGATCCAAAAAACGAATTGCCATATCATTAGATCCTGGTCCATCCGGATACGTCGGATCATTGATGATCTCCATACAGTTGATATCCCGCAGGTCTGTATTTTCAAACTGCCACTTCCAGATGGTCAGAAACGGATGATTGATACTGCGAATCCATCCTTTTTGTTTTGCTTGTGCTATCGTCTGATCCATATACGTATCTATGACCTCTTCTCCGTTATGCTTCACGATCTCCAGAATTTTCTCCGGCATTTCCGTAATTCCAAACAGATTCATGTGTCCTTTATCTGTCGTTACCTCAATTCCGGGAAGCACACAGAGTGAAGTCTTACACCAGCCGGTATGCATCAGATTATGTTCTGTCGGCACATAAAAATCCAAACCGCTTTCCTCTGCTCTTTCAGAAGCATGCCCGATCGTCTCTTTTCCGTCAGACAACCTCGTATGCGTATGAAAATCACCCTTATACCATCCGGATTCCGGACAAAATACGTTCTCCCAACGATAGCTTTTTTCCGAGACATGAAGTCCGTTTTCCCCCCAGCATTCTCCGCCGATCGGATCAGAAACCACATCTTTCCGGTCCGAAACTGTCAGTACAATTTCTCCGGTTTGTTCTCCCAGCTTCTGCGCAACATATTCTGTAAAAATACCGATTCCGATTTTCCATGTTCCGGGATAAATCTCTCCCGGAACACCTCCTATCGTTGTATCTTTTGTACTTTTTCCGATTCCCGGGTTCTGCTGCCCATATCCCAGCAGCTTCTGAAACCGAATTTCTTTTTTGGGATCTTCCAGAAACAAGAATGCCATATACCGAAATTCTTCGGGCATTTCTATCATCATCTGAATGTGTTCTGTTCCTTCTGGAATTTCAATCCATTTTTCCTGAATATTTTTTTCTTCTTTTCCGATTTTAAATCTAATCTGATCTCTCATTTTATAATGCATCCAATGCTTCCTGTGCTGTTTTCTGTGCTTCATCCAGAGCTTCCTGTGCAGGTACGTTTTCCAACTCTACCTTATCCGCTGCAATTGACAGGGCATCCAGAATCTTTCCTCCTGTCGGATCCTGAAGAGCCGGTGTTCCGTGAGATGCCTGCTGAAGCGGAACCAGTGCCTGAGGATTTTCTTCTGCATAAGACTTAAACTCTTCTACTTCCTGTGTAGACTCACGTACTGCCACATATCCTGTGCCCATGGACCATTTTGCCTGATTTTCCGGAGTTGTAAAATATTTCATAAACTCATAAACACCTTCTTTTTCTTCATCAGAAGAATTCTGAAGCATCACAAGCTGCAGTGCATCTGCCGTTGGTGCTGAAGGGTTGTCGTTAAATCCAGGCTGTTCCATGGCTCCCACAATGCTAAAGTCCAGATCTGCCTGATCTCCGGAAGAACCTGTATAACCGCCTGCTTTATTCTGCAGAACGTCGTCAATCGTCGTGTACCAGTATTCCCAGCCCTGTCCACCGGAATTTACTTTCATGATCTTGTCATCGTGAATCCATGTACGGAAGCTCTCCCATACCTCTACCCATTCGTCTGAATTGATCATCACTTTTTTCCCATCCTCACTCAGAAGAGAGGCTCCGTTGCTGAGTGCTGCATCAATCAGATTTCCTGAGCCCCACATTGGCTCCCAGCCCACAAAGGAACCATCAGAAGCTGTCATTTTCTCTGCTGCCGCTGCAAGATCCTGCCAGGTCTTGATCGTTGCCGGGTCAATTCCCGCTTTTTCAAATGCCGCTTTATTGTAGTACATCACCTGTGTTGTACCATATGCAGGCAGTGCAAACAATTTTCCGTTCTCATCCTCCCCCTGCTCATAAAATACCGGCAGATAATCATCTTTTTCAAAGGAATCATCTTTTTCTACATACTCATTGATGTCTGCAACCAGATTTTTTTCAGAAAGATTTCTGGATTTATCTGTATCCAGAAGTGCCATGTCCGGAGCTTTCTTTCCTGCAATCCCTGCCTGCAGTTTTTCATAAGTCTCTGTATAATCCGCCTGTGTTGTTGTCTTAACTTCATATTTGTCCTGAGACTCATTGAATGCATCTACAATGTCCTGAAATACATTGACTGCTGTTTTTCCCCCGGAATACCAGAGATCCAACTGAATTTTTCCATCTGCCGTCTTTGTCGTTTCTGCAGCCTTTGCATTGTTTCCACATCCTGTCACCAGGGACATTCCAAGTACACAAACTAATAATGCTGATACAATTCTCTTTTTCATTTTCTTTTTTCTCCTTCATGCATCGTATGTCATTTTTTCTTTGCTTTCTTTATGTAAAAAAGGAATTATCCTTTCATACCCGTATCTCCGCCGATTCCATTGATAAACCACTTTTGCGTAAATGCAAACAGAATCAGAAGCGGCAGTACGATCAATGTACTTCCTGCCATGACCAGGGGCCATTCTGTTCCATAAGCACCGCCTTCTATAAAGAATTTTCTCAATCCCTGTGACACCATCATCTTCTCATCCGCATCTGTGATCAGAGAAGGCCACATATAACTGTTGTAGCAGGTAATAAAGTTCATCAGTCCAAATGTGATGAACGAAGATTTTGTCATCGGACACACGACCCGCCACAAAATCTTCCAGGAGCTTGCCCCGTCGATTCTTGCTGCCTCGATTAGTCCCATTGGAACCTGCATAAATGCCTGTCGAAGCAGAAAGATTCCGAAAATGCTGACACAGTTGGAAATGATCAGCCCTGTAAACGTGTTCAGCAGATTCCAGTTTGCCGGAATAATATAGCTCGGAATATATGTTGCTGCTGTCGGAAGCATATAAGTTCCCATGATGACTGCAAACAACGCTTTCTTGCCTTTAAAATTCATAAAAACAATCGCATAGGCGATCATCGCACCTGTTACGATCTGCAGCGCCAGCGTGATCACTGATACAAACAAACTGTTGCCGACATATCGAAGAAGCGGTGATTCAAAAATGACCTGGTAAAAGTTATGCCACTGGAATTCTGCCGGAAAAAATGAACGGACATCCATAATCCAATGTCATTTAGTTAAGATATTGAGTCGGCAGCCTCTTGCAGAGCAAGGTATATAAAAATATATACCTTGCTCTTTTTTGTAAAAAATCCTTGACAAATATAGAAAAATTTGCGGCGAAGCACTTAAATGTATTACATTTTGGAGGTAACGCTTATGATATTTGCGGAACATGTAAAAAACAAATTGTCATCTTTAATCC
>ENA-OQAA01000246-OQAA01000246.1-human-gut-metagenome-genome-assembly--contig:-NODE-246-length-38070-cov-4.130696_pt1 | contig 38070 bp, 39 predicted proteins | sample MGYA00242489_ERZ504515 | MGnify/ENA primary metagenome ERZ504515 (study PRJEB26092, sample SAMD00036237) | human gut metagenome | host: Homo sapiens | study: EMG produced TPA metagenomics assembly of... | reverse complement strand
ACATCACATTCCCCTCTTTTCCCACTCTATTGATCCTTCAATGTCAGTTTCATCCATTACATCTCCTTCATAAAATGTAATGTGCTTTCCAGAAAGCTCTTTCTACTCTCTTTAAAGATTCTTTTGATGAATTGCACAGATTGTCATATACAACAACTTCATATCCTTCATTCAAAAGTTCCAGTGCTGTGTGACTTCCGATATAACCGGCGCTCCGGTGATTAATATTTTCTTTGTCATTACGATACCTCCTATTTTTACCTTTACTGCATATATCATTATAAGAATCTGTAATTTTCCTGTACATACAAAAAACTCTACAAAATATACACTTTTTTCTTCTTGACATATCGTATTTTAATTATATCTATTTTTCCTTTTCCAGAATCTTCTGCATCTTCCTTTGATCCTCTGAAGTGCATTATCAATCGTCTTCGGACTCCGGTCCAGCAGCTTTGCGATCGTCTTATAATCCGTTCCCATCAGATGAAGATACAGGACTCTGCGTTCCAGTTCACTTAAATCTTTTTCCAGACGTTCTTCCAGTGACTTTGCGTGTTCCTGACTGACAAGTAGTTCTTCCGGATTCGTCTCATGTCCGGATTCCATCGTATCGATCAGAGAACCTTCGCCATCTTCTCTTTCATACAAAGAAATATAACTGTTAAGCGGGCTGTGTTTCTTTCTGTTCGAAGCTTCGATTGCCGAATAGAGCTGTCTCGTTACACACAGTCTTGCAAAACTGAAGAAAGAAGCTTCCTGATCCACATCGTAGTCCTGAACCGCTTTAAAGAGTCCAATCATTCCCTCCTGGATCAGGTCGTCTGTCTCTCCGCCGAGCAGATACATTGCATTGGCTTCTTTTCTGACCAGATTCTTATATTTTTCCATCAGATAATCGATGATTCCCGTTTCTCCCATCCGAAGTCTGCGTATCAGTTCTTCATCTGTTAATTTTTTATACTCTGTCATACACTCCTCTGTCTCACAATCTCATATGCAAGCACGCCCGCTGCCACCGATGCATTCAGGGAATCGATGTCCCCTTTCATCGGGATTCTGGCGGTAAAATCGCAAGTGTCTTTGACCAGACGTCCCACGCCTTCGCCTTCATTACCGATCACCAGACCGATCGGCCCCTTCATATTGACATCATACATGACATCGCCGTCCATATCGGCACACACAAACCACAGGCCCTTCTTCTTCAGATCTTCCATCGTCTTTACCAGATTCGTTACTTTTGCAACCGGCGTATAATTCAGGGCCCCTGCGGAAGTTCTTGCTACGGTTGCCGTCAGTCCGACTGCGCGTCTCTTTGGTATGATCACACCATGTGCCCCTGCCTGGTTCGCAGTACGGATGATCGCACCGAGATTGTGCGGATCTTCGATATTATCCAGAATGATCAGAAACGGATCTTCTCCTTTTTCTTCTGCAAGCTTTAACATATCTTCTACTTCTGCATACTCATATGCGGCAACACTTGCGATCACACCCTGGTGTTTTCCGGTCTCTGACAACTGGTTTAAGCGGTCCTTTTCCACGAAGTTCAGGATCGTGTCATGCTTTCTTGCCTCACGGATGATGGATCTGACTGCGCCGTCCTGACATCCGTCCAGTACATACAGCTTGTCTACCGGTTTTCCGGAACGAAATGCTTCCATGACGGCATTTCTTCCTTCTATGATATTTTCATTTTCTTTCTTATCATACGATTTTTTATCGTGCATCTTCTTATCATGTACATTCTTATCGTGACTCATATTCGACACTCCTTATTGTTCTTTGATACTGTCCAGACCTATTTTAACCAGTTCCAGCATTCTTTTCCACTCTTTTTTCAGATACAGATAACCAAGCAGAGCTTCAAATCCCGTCGCACGTCTGTAATCTGTAATCGACTGGTTCTTCGCCGGCGACACGCTCTTGGCATTGCGGCCTCTTTTATAGACAGCATGTTCTTCTTCTGTCAGGTGTTCCTGCATCGTACGCATCATTTTCGACTGTGCGGACGCCTGGACATAAGAGCTGGTCTTCTGGTGCAGCTTCTGTACCTGACGGTTTCCTTCATTGATCACCAGGGATTTAATGATCAGATCATAAATGCAGTCTCCGATATATGCCAAAGTAAGAGGTGAATATTCTTTAATATCCACCTCTTTCATCTGGAAAATCTCCTGCATATAAGTGTCAAATCCCCACTCTACGCTCTTTTCCATTGTACTCCTTCTCTGGTATCCTTTAAGATGATACCCTTCTCTAACAGTTCATCACGGATTGCATCGGCTCTTGCAAAGTCTTTAGCCTTACGTGCTGCCTGACGCTCCTCGATCAGTTTCTCGATGTCTTCGTCCAGGATCTCTTCTTTCTTATCTACGATCAGTCCCAGAACTCCTGTTAACTTCACAAGCAAATCGAATAATTTCTGAAGATATTCTTTGGAACTTTCTGCACCGGTTGTTGTATTGATATATTTTACAAGGTCAAAGATTGCTGCAACGGCATCTGCTGTATTGAAGTCATCATCCATTGCCTTTTCAAATCCTGCAACAAACTCTTCTGTTTTTGCAAAGTTTTCTGCTTCTGCATCTGTAATCGCTTCTGTTTTTGCATTTTCCATAAGGAATTTCAGGTTGTCTGCCGCGTTCACGATACGCTCCAGACCATTCTTGGATGCTTCCATCAGGTCTGCGCTGAAGTTCAGCGGGCTTCTGTAGTGTGCACTCAGCATGAAGAAGCGCAGTATCTGCAGATCATACTGTTCGCTGATCTCACGTACCGTACGGAAATTGCCAAGCGACTTACTCATCTTCCTGTTGTCAATATTAAGAAATGCATTGTGCATCCAGTATTTTGCAAATTCCTTGCCATTTGCGGCCTCACTCTGCGCAATCTCATTTTCATGATGTGGGAATACAAGATCTTCTCCACCGGCATGAATGTCGATCTGCTCTCCGAGATATTTCTTAGACATCTCTGAGCACTCGATGTGCCATCCCGGACGTCCTTCGCTCCACGGAGACTCCCATGCAGGCTCTCCTTCTTTCTTCGGTTTCCAGAGTACAAAATCCAGCGGATCTTCTTTCTCATCTTCTCCGGATACCAGAAGGGAACGTTCACCCGAACGAAGATCATCCAGATTCTTGTGCGAAAGCTTACCGTAATCTTTGAACTTTCTTGTACTGTAATATACGGTACCATTCTTCTCATATGCAAATCCTTTATCAATCAACGTCTGGATCATATCTACCATACCGCAGATTTCTTCCGTCGCAAGCGGATTCTTGGTTGCCGGTTTGATATTCATACCGTCCATATCTTTTTTACACTCTGCAATGTAACGTTTGGAAATCTCATCGGCTGTCACCCCTTCTTCGATGGCTTTTTTGATGATCTTATCGTCTACGTCTGTAAAGTTGGATACATAATTCACATCATATCCTTTGTATTCAAAATATCTTCTGACCGTGTCGAATACGATCATTGGTCTGGCATTTCCAATATGGATAAAGTTATATACGGTAGGCCCGCATACATACATCTTTACCTTTCCTTCTTCCAAAGGTATAAATTCTTCTTTTTTCTTTGTCATTGTATTAAAAATCTTCATTTTTCGCGTTCTCCTCCTCTTTTTCTTCCGGTATCGGATTCTCTTTTAAACATTGCATGCGTTTCTCCATCTCCTGGATCTGTCTGTGCATTCTTATGTTATCTGCCTGCAGTTCTCTGATATCATTTGAAATCGGATCCGGCAGATGCACCTGATCCATATCGAGTCTCGGTATCTTCTCATCATTCATCTTAACCACTCTGCCCGGCACACCTACAACTGTACAATTCGGCGGTACTTCTTCCAGTACTACCGATCCCGCTCCAATCTTGGAATTTTCTCCGATGGTAAATGAACCAAGAACCTTTGCTCCTGCACTCACCATAACGTTATCTCTCAGGGTCGGATGTCTCTTGCCTTGTTCTTTTCCGGTTCCTCCAAGTGTGACTCCTTGATACAAGGTAATATTATCTCCCAGTTCCGCAGTCTCTCCGATGATCACTCCGCTTCCGTGGTCGATAAATAATCCTTTTCCTATTGTTGCCCCCGGATGGATCTCGATTCCGGTCTTTCTTACTGCCCGTTGCGATACCCATCTGGCAAGAAAATAATGTTTCTTCAGATAGAGCTTATGTGCGATTCTGTAATGAAGAATTGCTTTGAAACTAGAATACAGGAATACTTCCATATTCGACTTGATCGCAGGATCCCGTTCCCGTATCACCTGAATTTCTTCATTGACATATGATATGATGCCCATCTATGATCTCTCCTTTTTATAAGTTTACCGCCTGTTCTGTATGCTTTGGTACAAAAAAACTCCGTCTCCTGCTTTACACAAGAGACGAAGTATATCCGCGGTTCCACTCTTTTTAAAGAATACAGTTCTATTACCCGCATTCTTCTCTCAGTACACGTAACGTGTGTAATCCCGGATCCGGCTATGATGTTATCCTTCTTTCTCACCGGACCGACTCCCGGACGCACTTCACAAAAGCTGTAATCGGAAACTGCTTTCAGCCGGTGACAGTTTCTCTCTTTCGACACAACGCATCTGCTACTCTTTCCGTTCAAAGTCTTTCTCATATAGAATATATATTATGCGATATCATCTTTTTTGTCAACCAGTTTCCATCGGATCTCTGCTTTAAAAAGATCTGCTTCCGTCTCGATCCAGAACTTTCCTTTCTGAATTTCCACAAAGCTCTTAACAATTGCAAGTCCGAGTCCGGACCCTTCGGTATTTCTTGCCGAATCGCCTCTGACAAAACGCTCCGTAATCTCTTCCGGATTAAATGTAAGCTCGGTGGCCGATACATTCTTCATCCGGAATACCGCCTCACCCTCTTCCGCTGCAATCTTCACGTATACTCTTGTATGAGGCATTGCATATTTCACTGCATTTCCAATCAGATTCTCGAATATCCGGTATGTCTTCTGTCCATCCAGCGCCACGATCACTTTCTCCTCCGGAATATCCAGACGAAAATCCAGATTCGCTTCCGTAATCTTTTCTTCCATTTCTAATTTCACCTGTTTAAAAAGATTCACAATATCCATCTCGATAATATTCAGGTTCACCGAACGACTGCTCGCTTTACTGATTTCAAACAAATCTTCAATCAATGCTTTTAACCGGAGTGATTTTCTATCCAGTACATCAATGTATTCTTTCTGTCTTTCCGGATCATGTTCCATCTTCAGCAGATTCACATAGGTGATAATCGCAGTCAATGGAGTCTTCAGGTCATGCGAAACATTCGTCACCAGTTCGGTCTTCATCCGCTGGCTTTTCACTTCTTCATCTACCGCTTTCTTGAATCCGGTCTGTATCTTCTCAATCTCTTCTTTAAACGGCTCGAACACCCCCAGATTTTCATCAATCTCCACATCCAGATTTCCATCGGCAATTTCATTTGTCGCTTCTAACAGTCTGTGATAGTTTTTCTTTATTTCATTAAAATATTTCTTCAAAATAAAGTATAGAATTACCGAATATATGATCAGTGCCATAATTCCATAAAACCAGAAAATACTCGTCACTGCCAGAATGATAAAGTTCACAAGCACAATCCTCAGAATTGCCTTACTGCTTTTGTCTGTAAGTCAATATCTGTAATGGTCTGATACAGCCTGTGTGCCATCTCTTTCACTTTCCGGTACAATCTTCCGCTGTCTCGTCCGACTCTTTCCGCTGCTGCCGGAGCTTCTTTCCTCAGCGTTTTCCACATACGCCACAACAGCGTCCGCTCTGTAACATACTTTCTGACACCAGTCTTCTGTATTTCACTGACACAGCTTGCTACCCAGTATGTGACAGCAAATGCTGCAATCCAGATTGCGGCATCCATCGCCCCGGGCCTTCCCTTCGTCCTTGTTACAATCCAGTTCAGCTTATTGTCCAAAAGCCCCAGTCCTGTTGCCGCAACGATAAACACTATCTCAAACGGCTGTTGAAAAAGCTTTCTGCCGCCAATCCCCAGCGTATCACTTTGTGCAAAAATCCATGCTGCCACACCTACCGCTGCCATGCAGGCAAGCATCATATACCATGCATCATTCGGCGCTTCATCCCCGAACCAGTACCATTGGTTCAGATATTGTTCAATTCCGTTTTTCTTCATTCCATAGATATATGTACGGTTCTTCGGCGTCTTCAATTCGCCGCCGGTGGCATCCTCAACCGTCTCACTCCAGTTATCTATAATCTTTCTGAGAGCAATACTCTGCGTTGTCTTTTCACTGCTCTTTACAACTTTTACATCCAGATCTCCGTGTTCATCATAAGTCAGTACCATACCAAATGCATATTCTTTGAAACTGTCATCTGCCAGACCCTTTCCGGTATTCGCTGTGCTTCGTCCCAGGACTGCCCCTGATCCATCCTCAATCCTGTAATCCAGATATGGATATAACGCTTCATAATCCTCCATCCATACTTCTGCAGCATCACTGATCTCCTCCTGAGACATTTTTGCTTCTCCTGTCTTGGATGATATCTCCTGATTATAAAGGACATAACTGAATTCCAGAAAGCTTTCCAGATATTCCCTGTCCGAAAGTGAAGTTGTATAAGTCTTCTGCGCTTCACTGACTGCTTTTCTATATATCGTATGATAATTATATATCATGAAAAACGCTGCTCCAAGTATCGTCACAGCAGCAAGAAAAAATCCCAGTTTACGCCTGTTTTTCAATTTTGTATCCAACGCCCCACACCACCTTTAAGTATTTTGGTTCTCTTGGATTCAACTCTATCTTTTCGCGGATATTTCTGACGTGCACCATGATCGTATCTGTATTGACTGCACGTTCATTCCATACCCTTTCGTAGATCTCCTCCGCAGAAAATACCCGTCCCGGACTCTTCACCAGAAGCAGCAGGATCTTATACTCAATCGGAGTCATCTTTACCGTTTCACCGTCAACTGTGACTTCTACATTATCCTCATTGATTTCCAGTCCGCCTATCGTATGGATCCTGGAATTTTCGTTCTTATCCTCCAGCCGTTCCATAAACCTGCGGTATCTGCGAAGCTGTGAATTGACTCTGGCAAGCAGTTCCATCGGAGTAAATGGCTTTGTCACATAATCGTCAGCCCCCATATTCAATCCCATGATCTTATCCACTTCTTCTGATTTTGCAGAAAGAAAAATCACCGGGAAATCATACTTCTCCCTGAGTTTTACGACCATAGAGATTCCATCCATTACCGCATCATGATATCCACGATTGCCAGATGAATATCTTCCCTTTCTATAACATCCAGTCCTTCTGCACCATCAGCCGCCTGAAATACTTCATAGCCCTGACTCTTCAGATATATCTCCACGCCTTCCCTGATTTCCTTGTCGTCTTCTACGACCAGTACATGATTCATCTCCATCACATTTTTCATCCTTTTCCTAATTCCAGCTTTTTCCTCTGTTATTATCATCCTATCCGGTATTTCTTAAGGGTGACTTCAGAAAATTCTAAAGAAAAACAAAAGATTCTTCTTTATACCGTTTCATTCAGATAAATCTGTGACAATGGAATGATCTTATCTAATTCTTCTTTCATTCGATCCGACATGACCGCATCACCGTCCGCACAGATTTCTTCTGCGGTCTTCACACCGAATACAAGGCTCGTAAGCGCTGCTACGGTGAGTGTTCCTTCACTGTTTTCCGGCTTTCCATCCATCAGCATCACTCCCGAAAATTCTGTCCCCGTAATCATGACACATCGGTTATTTTCTTTGATAACCGGATCTGTCACCGTAAAACATGTTCCCATAAATGTTTTGAGTCTCAAAGACATCAGCATCCGTCTGACATCTATGATACGGATCATAATCTTAGGTTTTTCCCCATCTACTTCTTCAGCCTCTGCTGCGATCTTAATATCTGTGACCGCTCCTTCTTTTATATATATCTTTAACGTCCCTCCGTCACTTGCATATTCTTTGATCAGACGTTCATAATAAGCTATATTTCTTTTTGCGTAGACCTGATACGACTGCGACAGCCTGCCTTCCATATAAACAGCCATTTTTTCTGCATCTTCCACTGAGGCATCCGTCACATCTGTACCTTCTTCCACTTCCGCTTCCGGATCATAATATGCCCGATTCTGTTCATACACCGTCCGGAAATCAAATGGCAGATAGATGCTCTCCGATGCCGGCATCAGAAATGTAAATGTCTCTCCGTCTGCATACATATCATTTAACGCCTGTTTCAACATTCCTGCCATAAAGCCACGTTTCCGATATGATTTTCTCGTTGCAACAGCAACAATATAATTCACGTCTTTTCTGCTGCCGTTTACTGCAAGTTCGTACGGATTCAGATGCAGCATCGCCTGTATCTCCCCGTCTTCTTCTACCACATAAATCTGATTGTCTTTTACTTTTTCTTCGTAATAATAGTCAACAAAGTCTTTGCTGTCTTCTGAAAACACTTCTTCGTACAGTTTTCTTGTATTCAGCTTTTCTCCTGTTTCCAGTTTTCTTATTTTCATTTTGATTTTCCTTCCCAACAAGTTTCTTATCTGTCCTGCGCTTTCATACATCCGCCGCATCCGGCACATCCGCCTTCTGCCGGTCCGACTCTGTAACTATAATTAGCAATCGTATCCAGACTTGCAATTGCCTGAGAAGAAATACCTTCTCCCGTTCCGGTAAATCCAAGTCCTTCCTCCGTTGTTGCCTTAATGTTCACCTGTTCAACTTCAATGTGCAGTGCTTCTGCCACATTTTTTCTCATCTGTTCAATGTGCGGTGCCATCTTCGGGCGCTGTGCGATGATCGTTGCATCGATATTGCCGATCACATATAATTTTTCATCAATTAATTTCCCTACTTCTTCCAAAAGTTTTATGCTGGACGCTCCCTCATACGCCGGATCGGTATCCGGAAAGTGCTTTCCGATATCTCCAAGCGCCGCCGCCCCAAGAAGTGCATCCATGACCGCATGCAATAATACATCTGCATCCGAATGACCAAGAAGTCCCTTTTCATAAGGAATCTTTACTCCGCCAAGTATCAGATCTCTTCCGTCTACTAATTTATGTACATCATAGCCCATACCTACACGCATATATTATTCTCCTCCCTTTGTTTCTGCTTCTTCTGTTTCTGCTTCTTCTATTTCTGCTTCTTCTGTTTCTGCTTCTTCTGTTTCTGCTTCTTCTGACTGTTCTTCCTTATCTTTTAATTGTCCCATCACACTGTCATCTTGATATTCCTTTTTTATAAGCTTTGAACCATATTTTCCAAGCCAGAAGATTCCTATGATCACAAAAACAACCCCGGCTCCCGCATAAAACACATAATTATTCGGATGATCCTTCAGCGAATCCACTAAAAGTTTTCCTCCCAGATAAGTTATATACGCCCCGGCAAGCGAACGAATGATCAAACTACTTCTTGGTACCATATTCCTATCCCTCCTGTTTCTATACATCACATGTAATGTATTATAGACGATTTTGCTTTTCTTGTATACTTCGATATATAAAATTAAACAACAAAAAAGAACCGGATACTTCCGACTCTCTTGCTGTGTTACGATATATAGAAATGCAACAAACCTGCCACAGGCAGCTTGTTCCGCATACGTTGGCACAAAAATAGCGGGAACTGGATTTGAACCAGCGACACCACGGGTATGAACCGTGTGCTCTAGCCAACTGAGCTATCCCGCCATAATCAGTAGCGGGAACTGGATTTGAACCAGCGACACCACGGGTATGAACCGTGTGCTCTAGCCAACTGAGCTATCCCGCCACAATCAATTTTAGAAAATGTATGGGACCAATAGGGCTCGAACCTATGACCCTCTGCTTGTAAGGCAGATGCTCTCCCAGCTGAGCTATGATCCCATATATTTTGTCGTTTCTCTCGAACCGACTTCGTTAGTATAGCATTTGTTTTTTGGAAAGTCAACTGTTTTTTTGATTTTTTCAAATTTTTTCTACAATTTCTTCTATAACCGGAATAAATCAAAATCGCTGTGCGTTAATCTGATTCAAAAAAAGCCCCGCAAACACAAGGCCTGCGGGGCATTTTTGAAAATATTATACGATTCCCTGAGCTGTCATAGCATCTACGACTTTTTCAAATCCTGCAATGTTAGCTCCGGCAACATAGTTACCTTCCATTCCGTAACGTTTTGCAGCATCATCCATGTTGTGGCAGATGTTTACCATGATGTTTTTCAGTTTTGCATCTACTTCATCAAATGTCCAGCTCAGTCTCTCACTATTCTGTGACATCTCAAGTGCAGATGTAGCAACACCACCAGCGTTTGCAGCTTTACCAGGTGCAAAGATCACACCATTCTCCTGCAGATACTGTGTTGCTTCTAATGTAGTAGGCATGTTAGCACCTTCGCATACAGCTACGCATCCGTTAGCAACTAACTGTTTTGCATCTTCAAGGTGAAGTTCGTTCTGTGTAGCACATGGAAGAGCAAGGTCAACCTTAACAGACCATACACCGCGTCCTTCATGATATTCTGAATTAGGACGGTAGTTCTTGTACTCTGTCAGTCTTGCACGTTTTACTTCCTTGATTTCTTTTAATGCTGCAACGTCGATTCCGTCCGGATCATATACCCATCCTGTAGAATCACTTGCTGTTACAACTTTCGCTCCAAGCTGCTGAGCTTTCTGGATTGCATAGATTGCAACGTTACCAGCTCCGGAAACTGCAACTGTCATTCCCTTGATGTCTTTTCCGTTGATCTTTAATAATTCTTCTGTTAAGTAAAGAAGTCCATATCCTGTAGCTTCTGTTCTTGCCAGAGATCCGCCGTAGCTTAATCCTTTTCCTGTCAGAACACCTTCATACAGGCCTCTGATTCTCTTGTACTGACCGAACATGTAACCAATCTCTCTTGCACCTGTTCCGATATCTCCTGCCGGAACATCTGTGTCAGCTCCGATATATTTACAAAGTTCTGTCATAAAGCTCTGGCAGAATGCCATTACTTCTCTGTCTGATTTTCCCTTCGGATCGAAATCAGAACCACCTTTACCTCCGCCGATCGGAAGTCCTGTCAGTGAGTTCTTAAAGATCTGCTCAAATCCAAGGAATTTGATGATACCAAGGTTTACAGATGGGTGCAGACGTAATCCTCCTTTGTATGGTCCGATTGCGCTGTTAAACTGTACACGATATCCTGTATTAACCTGAACCTGTCCTTTGTCATCTACCCATGGAACACGGAATTTAATCTGTCTTTCAGGTTCAACAAGTCTCTCAAGAAGAGCATCTTTTCTGAATTTCTCCTCGTTTGCCTCTACAACTACTCTTAATGACTCTAATACCTCTTTTACTGCCTGGTGGAATTCTGGCTCTGCAGGATTCTTAGCTACTACTTTCTCCAGTACTTCATCAACATATGACATAGCTTTCTACCTCCTAAATAATATACGTATCCTTTTCAAAGGCATCCTTTACTAAAAAACAGATGACTTACGCCATCTGTTTTTCCTGACGCCCTTGTTCTTTACTATTGTAAAGCAAACAAGTGTATCTGGCAAGATATTTTTACTGTTTTTTGCTATTTTTGCAACTTTTCATAAAATCCTTGCAGATATTGCAAGAATTTTATGCTTTTTCTTGTATTTTATTCGTTTTTTTGAAACAGAACGCACTCCAAATTGCATTTATTACAATACACAGAATTCTGTCCTTATCTCTGTCCGTCTCATTATCTGAAGTATTTTACTCCGGATTCGAAGATCTTCATATCCTGTTCTCCATAAATATTCATTGCCACGCTTCTGTTTCTTCTTTCTGAGTGTGCCATCTTACCAAGTACACGTCCATCCGGGCTTGTAATACCTTCGATCGCACAATAAGAACCGTTGACATTCCATTCTTCGTCCATCGTGATATTTCCTTCCGGATCACAGTACTGTGTTGCAACCTGTCCATTTGCAAATAATTCGTCCAGCCATTCTTTATTTGCAACAAATCTTCCTTCTCCGTGAGATGCAGGGTTGGTATATACGCCGCCAAGCTCTGCCTCTCTAAGCCATGGAGATTTATTCGTTACCACTTTTGTATAGACCATCTTGGAGATATGGCGTCCAATCGTATTGTATGTAAGAGTCGGTGAATCCGGTAACTGTCCTGTGATCTTTCCACCTGGTACCAGACCAAGCTTGATCAGTGCCTGGAATCCGTTACAGATACCAAGTGCCAGTCCGTCACGCTCATTCAGTAATTTTTCTACTGCTTCTTTCATCTTCGCATTCTGGAATGCTGTTGCGAAGAATTTTGCTGATCCGTCTGGTTCATCACCAGCACTGAATCCGCCAGGGAACATGATGATCTGTGACTGTCCGATTGCTTTTTCGAATACTTCTACCGAATCAACGATATCAGATGCACTCATATTTCTGAATACCTTTGTGATCACCTTTGCTCCTGCTCTTTCAAATGCTTTCGCACTGTCATACTCACAGTTTGTTCCTGGCATTACCGGGATAAATACTGTTGGCTGTGCGATCTTGTGGCTGCAGATATAGATATCTGATGTATCATATAATCCTGTCTCCACCTTCTCGTCCTGTCCTTCCGCTCCGGAATTGGTCGGAAATACCTTTTCCAGCGTCTCTTCCCATGCAGATACTGCCTCTTCTAATGCGATCTTCACATCTTTATATTCGATTGCCGCACTATCTGTCACTTCACCGATCACGGTATAGGTAATTCCAAGTTCAGATACCTTATCCGCAGGTACTTCTGCAATGATATCTCCGAATGCCGGTGCAAATAAATCTCTTGCATCTACATTATGCTCAATCTTCACACCCATGCCGTTACCGAATGCCATCTTGCTGACTGCTGCCGCAATACCATGTCTGTCTAACGCATAAGCTGCTACGATCTTGCCGCTGTGGATATCTTCGGTAAACTTACCATACTGTTCCATAACCTTTCCGTATGCAGGAATATCGTAATTATCCGTCTCAATACGAAGCCATACAAGTTTATCTCCGGCTTTCTTAAGTTCCGGTGAAATAATGTCTTTCTCTTTTGCAATGTCTACTGCGAAAGATACCAGTGTCGGCGGTACATCAATGTCTTCAAACGTTCCTGACATACTGTCTTTTCCGCCAATAGAAGGAAGGCCGTATCCAAGCTGTGCACTGTAAGCACCAAGAAGTGCCGCAAACGGCTGGCTCCATCTGTGTGGATCTTCTGTCATACGACGGAAGTATTCCTGGAATGTGAAACGGATCTTGCTGTAGTCACCGCCTGCTGCTACGATCTTTGCGATAGATTCTGTCACTGCATAGATTGCTCCGTGATATGGACTCCATGTTGACAGATATGGATCAAATCCGTAACTCATCATACTTACAGTATCGCAGTCTCCTGTTAATACCGGAAGTTTTGCCACCATTGCCTGCGTCTCTGTCTTCTGATATTTTCCACCATGCGGCATGAATACAGAAGCTGCTCCGATCGATCCGTCGAACATCTCTACCAGACCTTTCTGTGAGCATACATTCAGGTCTTTTAACATGCCAAGCCATTTTTCTCTTACATCTTTCACATCTTCTCTTACAAGGATACTGTCTTTTCTGTTCGGGATGTCAACTGCTACCGTTGTCTCCTGGTGTGCTCCGTTGGTGTCAAGGAATGCACGTGAAAGATTTACAATCTCTTTTCCTCTCCATGAAAGTACCAGTCTTGGATCTTCTGTTACAACTGCTACTTTTGTTGCCTCCAGGTTCTCTTCGGATGCATATTTCATGAATTCATCTACATCTTTTGGATCTACAACAACTGCCATACGTTCCTGTGATTCAGAGATTGCGATCTCTGTTCCGTCAAGACCGGCATATTTCTTAGGTACTTTATCAAGATCGATCTGAAGTCCGTCTGCAAGTTCTCCGATAGCAACGGATACTCCGCCTGCACCGAAGTCGTTACATTTTTTGATCAGCTTGCTGACTTCTTCTCTTCTAAATAATCTCTGGATCTTTCTTTCTGTCGGTGCATTACCTTTCTGCACTTCTGCCCCGCATGTTTCGATGGACTCTTCTGTATGTACTTTGGAAGATCCTGTTGCTCCGCCGCAGCCGTCACGTCCGGTACGTCCGCCAAGAAGAATGATGATATCTCCAGGATCCGATGTCTCTCTGATAACCGCACGTCTCGGTGCTGCTCCAAGCACTGCTCCGATCTCCATACGTTTTGCAACATAATTCGGATGATAGATTTCTTTTACCGCTCCGGTTGCCAGGCCGATCTGGTTACCATATGAACTATATCCATGGGCTGCTTCTCTGACCAGTTTCTTCTGTGGAAGCTTTCCTTTTAATGTATCCTTTACAGATACGGTAGGATCAGCGGCTCCTGTCACGCGCATTGCCTGATATACATAAGTACGTCCTGACAATGGGTCACGGATAGCTCCTCCAAGGCAGGTAGCAGCACCACCGAATGGCTCGATCTCTGTCGGATGGTTATGTGTCTCGTTCTTAAAGTTTACAAGCCACTCTTCTTCCACTCCGTCTACCTCGATCGGAACAACGATACTGCATGCATTGATCTCATCAGACTCTTCCTGATCCTGTAACTTTCCTTCACGTTTTAATTTTCTCATTGCCATCAGTGCAAGATCCATCAGGCAGACAAACTTATCTTCTCTTCCTTTGAAAATCTCACTGTGGTCAGCGATATACTGTTTATAAGTTGCTTCCATCGGCTCTCTGTAATCACCATCGCCGAACGAAACATCTGTAAGTTCTGTCGAGAATGTTGTATGACGGCAGTGATCTGACCAGTAGGTATCCAGAACACGGATCTCTGTCATAGAAGGATCTCTGTCTTCTTCTGACGCAAAATAATTCTGGATATGCTGGAAATCCTTAAATGTCATGGCAAGTCCGAGAGAATCGTATAATTCTTTCAGTTTGCTTTCTTCCATATCTTTAAATCCGTCAAAGATTTTTACATCTGCCGGCTCATCGAATACAGTAACCAGTGTCTCCGGTTTTTCTTCCTGTGCTTCTCTGGAATCTACAGGGTTAATACAATGCTCTTTGATTGCTTCGAATTCTTCATCCGAAACAGTTCCGTTTCCACCATGGATCACGTAAGTAGTCGCTGTACGGATTACCGGCTGCTCGTCTTCTTTGATAAACTGAATACACTGCACAGCGGAATCTGCTCTTTGATCAAACTGTCCCGGAAGAAATTCTACGGAAAAGATTCTGCTTCCTTCTTCTGCCTGAAATTCTTCTTTATATAATGTATCTACAGGTGGTTCAGAAAAGATGCCGTTACATGCTTTCTCAAATGTCTCATCCGATACGTTTTCCACATCGTAACGGATCAGTACACGGACGCTGTCTACGTCTTTGATTCCAAGATAGCTTCGGATCTCGGTCTTAAGTTCCTTTGCCTGTACATCAAATCCTGATTTTTTCTCCACGTACACTCTTTTTACATTGCTCATAAGTAATCCTCCACAAATGAATTTTTACACATTTTCTATTGTTAGTATAACACAACAATCATTATTTAATACAATTAATATATCTAAACACTTTTATAACTTATACTTATCAATCATCTTTTTCCTCTTCCTTTTTATAATTTCTTTTTTCCCCAAAACAATACAATCCATATCAGAACCAGCACTGCAACAAACACTTTACTGATGCGGATCACCATATCCAAAAAGAATCCTTCCGGAAGCATCCGTATCATATAATCCGTCTCCGGGTCGAATACCCACAGATTATTGGTAAAAAATAGCTTATGAAAAATCGTAAAACACGTTGTAAAATCTACACGGAATGCAATCCCCAGCAGTACGCCTATGACCAGCCAGGCACTCAGTGCGATCGAATATGTTCTGAAATACAGTCTCTTCCAGTCTTCTTCCCGTTTTCTCAGTACCGCCAGTATAACTGCTGCCACAGCCAGACAGATTACTCCGACTTTCATTCCTCCCAGGAACAGATTCCTGACATCACGCATATGCAGCCGGTCTCTTTCATTAAAGAAATCCTGCTCTCTTCCTTCCACTGTCGTCACAACCGACAGCTCCTCCTCTTTCCCGATCAGATAATTCATCATATGTTCTGTCACATACATGACATGGTCTATGCTCATATCCAGATCTTCCGTCACTTCATAGCGTTGATATTCTTTTTTATAAAACCTGTAATTACTGTCTCCATATACGGCCAGCCATATACTAAATATCAGTGCTGCCATCACTGCACACATCATGGCCGTAACAGATATGATCGTTGTTAGCTTCTTCAAGTCTTTTTCCTCCTGCTTTTCATTATTATAACACTTCTATTTATAAATACGGTTGTAATTTTCTTTCATTTCACTTATAATACAGTTAAGATTCATTAGGAGGACTTATCATGGATATTAACTATGAATTATATAAAGTATTTTACTATGTAGCTTCCACCTTAAGCTTTTCGGAAGCCTCCAAGCAATTGTTCATCTCACAGTCGGCTGTCAGCCAGTCCATCAAGGCACTGGAGAAGAAGCTGGATCAGACCTTATTCATCCGGAGTACCAAGAAAGTCCGTCTTACTACCGAAGGCGAGATCTTCTGCGCCACATCGAACCGGCGATCAGCCTGATCAAGCGCGGCGAAAGCCAGCTCCTCGATGTCGGCGCACGCGGAGGACAGCTTCATATCGGAGCCAGTGACACGATCTGCCGGTATTTTCTGGTACCTTATCTGGAACGTTTCCACCGGGAATTTCCCGGAGCGCATATCAAAGTTACCAATGCGACATCCATTCGCTGTGTAGAACTCCTTGAGACCGGACAGGTGGATCTGATCGTTGTCAATTCACCGAATGCTTATCTCGGGAATGTTCCGAATGTAAAAAAAATCAAAGATTTTCAAGATGTATTTATCGCAGACAAGGCATTTGAGGAATTAAAAGGAAAGAAGCTCTCTTTCAAAGAACTTCTGAACTATCCGATCCTTATGCTGGACAGAAAAAGTACGACCAGTGAATATCTGCACAATCTGTTTCTTCAGAACCAGCTGGATCTGGTTCCGGAGATTGAACTCAGCAGTAATGATCTTCTCATTGATCTTGCCCGCATCGGACTTGGAATTGCATTTATTCCGGATTTCTGCCTTTCCCAGACCTCCGATTCGGATTCGCTTTTCATTGTCGAGACAAAAGAAGTACTTCCGGAAAGGGAGCTTGTCATCGCATATAACGAGAAAGTCCCGATATCCAAAGCCGCGCAGGAATTTTTATCTTATTTTTAATACATCTTTCGGATGCATGACGGAAAATACCATAGGAGCATATGTTCCTCATGGTATTTTTCTTTTTAATGCTGCTTATTTCGTATCTGTCTGTTCTTCCGCCTTCCAGAATTTTGCAATCTTTTCTTCAATATTTTCACTGTTACAGATCTGAAAATCATTCCACTCCCTCGGGAACACCTCCTGGCACTGTCTGTCCATAAACCGGTCATCCAACAGTGTGATCACACCTCTGTCCTGATCGGTCCGGATAACTCTTCCTGCGGACTGTAACACCTTATTCATCCCCGGATACAGGTAAGCATAATCGAATCCGTTCAGATTCTTCCGGTCGAAATAATACTTTAAAAGTTCCCGTTCCAGGCACACTTGCGAAGTCCTGTCCCGATGATCATTGCCCCGATCAGTTTATCTTCCGTCAGATCAATTCCTTCTGAAAAGACACCACCCATCACACAGAAACCGATCAGGCTGTGTGCTCTTTCCTGTTCGAATTTTTTCAGGAATTCTTCCCGTTCCTGTTCCGTCATATATTGGGACTGTACTACAACTTCAATCTGTTCCTGTGGCAATTCCATGAATACTTCCCAGACTTTTTCCAGAAATCGATAAGACGGGAAAAACGCAATATAATTCCCTATTCTTCCTTTTATCACATGCATCACGTATTCTGCATACTTCCGGTACATCTCCGGTCCTCGCCTGGTATACTTCGTGCTGACATCATTTCCCAGAAGCAATAATCTTTTGTCTGGTTCAAATGGAGATTCCGCATAGATTGCATAGTCTTCCTTTGTTGTAGATAACAGTTTTTTATAATAATTGATCGGAAGAAATGTTGCCGAAAATAATATCGTACTATTTGCTTTCCCCATATATTCCTGCAGACATCCTGCCGGATTGACACAAAACAGATGCAGGTAAAACTTTCCTTCTTCACTAAGTTCTGAATAGATCAGATAATTTTCATCCTGCCGGTCATGAATATATATGAAATTACGGATACCAAAGTAAAACTCCAGCACCTCTTTCCGTATCACTTCATCTTTACACTCTTCTATAAACTCTTCCAGCTTCGTCATCAAAGACAGAAGCTTAATATACACATGTGACACACTGTTCAGTATCTGGCAGCCGTCACATTCTCTTTTTAATTCCAGAAGCTGCTTATTGCAGCTCTCCAACGCCGAGACAAGTTTCGGTTCCCCGTATTTTACCAGCTTTTTGATCTTCAGAAAATCCTCCTTGCAAATACTGCTGCTGTACATTGTCCTGCCGCGTTCTACCAGATTGTGTGCCTCATCGATCAGGAACAGGTATTCTCCTTTGACGCCGTCTCCGAAAAAGCGTTTCAGATGTGCATTTGGATCAAAAACATAATTATAATCACATATAACTGCGTCTACCCACTGTGATACATCCAGTGCCATTTCAAATGGACATACATTCCATTTTCTTGCCTGTTCTTCCAATACTTCCCGGCTCATCTCGTCTGTCGATGTGAGCAGTTCATAAACGGCATCATTTACACGGTCAAAATGCCCTTTTGCATATGGACACACATCCGGATTACAGATGGTTTCTTCACAGAAACAGATTTTTTCTTTTGCCGTCAATGTGATGACCTTCATCTTCAGATCCTGTTCTCTCAGAATCGCGAATGCCTGACTTGCCACCGTTCTGGTAATCGTCCTGGCCGTCAGATAAAAAATCTTTTCTCCCAGTTCTTCCCCGACAGCTTTCACCGCCGGAAATACGGCCGCCATCGTCTTGCCGACTCCGGTAGGTGCCTGGATGAATAATTTCTTTTTTCTTAAAATGGTCCGATATACAGACTCAACCAGTTTCTTCTGTCCATCTCTGTATTCGAATGGGAATTCTACGGTTTTAATGGAAGCATTTCTCTTTGCTCTCCATGTCATCTGGTATCTTGCCCATTTTTCATATTCAGATACCAGCTTTTCGAACCATTTCTTAAGTTCTGCCCGGGTATATGTCTCGCGGAATCTGCGGATCTCTTCGGTATCCAGATTACAATACGTCATCTGCACTCCGATCTCTTCCAGATTTTTTTGTTCTGCATAAATATATGCATAGCATTTTGCCTGTGCCAGATGCAAAAGCTGTGGCTCTTCCAGACGTTTCAGATCTTTAAATACACCTTTGATCTCGTCGACCACCACACGCTTCGGAAGTTCTATGATTCCGTCCGCTCTTCCTTCTACACTCAGGATAAATCCATCACACGGGATCTGATATCTTAACGGAACTTCTGCACGGTACTCTGCCCCCTGCTGTCTCTGGATTTTCCGGTGTATGCGGCTGCCCTGCTGCATGGCATCCTTATCTGCCCCTCCGGTCCGGTTGTCAATATCTCCATGTCTTAATATAAATTCCACCAGATTCCGCACCGAAATACGGATACACGGCTGTTCCAGATTCATGATCTGCTTTCCCCCAATCGTTCTTCATACATCGATCGAATTGCTCCCGTCATCCCTGCGATCACATCGATCACCGTCATGATATCTCCGCTCCGATTCTTCTGGTAAGCGTGATAGCTTCCCTGGATACAATAGCTGAGCATCACATTCATTGCTGTATCTTCTTTCAATTCCGGGTATTTTTCAAAGATCATCTGCTTGATGTTCCGCTCGATACTATCCGCAAAATGATTCGCCTGACTGCCGGAAAATAAAATCGCCGTCAGGGAATTCTGCGATACATAAGCCATCAGAAGTTCCCGTGCAAACTCTGCCGGATGCTCCAGCAGATATTCCGGATGCTGGATACTGTTCGCAATCGACTGTACTACTTCTTCTTCCATCGCATCTGACAAATCGTAGATATCTTTATAATGCGCATAAAAGGTAGACTTATTGATTCTTGCGCTTTCACATAGTTCTTTTACTGTTATCTTTTCCAAAGGTTTCCTGGAACGCAGTTCGATAAATGCGTTCTTGATTCCCCGCTCTGTTTTCTCAATTCTAAGATCCATCTTACCTCCCATTTCCCAACACTTTCTCATATTCGTCGGTTATCCATCCTTTCGTCGGTTTTGTTGGTGGATACCTCCTCGCATTTTTCTTATAATATAATTATAAATCAAAAAAGCAACTACTGTCCATTATCTTTTCGACAGTTGATCTTTTACGTTGCATTTTCACGGAGGTTAATATGGATTTTTACGGATTTTACACAGGAAAAATATTCGACGCTTATGAATTTCTCGGCGCACACCCGGACAAAGACGGAACCACATTCCGTACCTTTGCACCTGCCGCATCACGCATTACAGTCATTGGGGAATTTAACGACTGGCAGGAATGGGAACTGAACAAAACTTATGACGGCAATTTTTGGGAATGCTATGCCAAAGGTGCAAAGCCGGGCATGATGTACAAGTACCGCATCTACAGACAGGACGGAAACTGCATAGAGCACTGCGATCCTTACGGCTTCGGCATGGAACTACGCCCGGCCTTTGCTTCCATCATCCGCGATCTGTCCCACTATAAATTCAAAGACAGCAAATGGATGCAGAAGCGTTCGGTATGCAAGGACAAGCCGCTGAACATCTATGAACTGCATTTCGGATCATTTAAAAAGCCTTCTGAAAAAGCAGACGACTGGTATACTTATGTGGAAATGATCGATATCCTGATTCCTTATCTGAAAGAAAATGATTACAATTATATTGAGATTATGCCGCTCAGCGAACATCCATGTGATGAATCCTGGGGATATCAGAACACTGGATTCTTCAGTCCGACCGCCCGCTACGGAACTGCTGAAGAACTGATGAAATTCATCGATGCCTGCCATAAGAATGACATCGGTGTCATCATGGATTTTGTACCGGTACATTTTGCTGTTGATCACTATGCACTGTCCGACTATGACGGAACTGCACTCTATGAATATCCACACCAGGATGTCGGTGTCAGCGAATGGGGAAGCTGCAACTTCATGCACTCCAGAGGCGAGGTCCGAAGCTTCCTGCAGTCTGCTGCGAACTACTGGTTAAGCGTATATCATGTGGACGGAATCCGTATGGATGCAATCAGCCGTATCATTTACTGGCAGGGTGAACCGGCAAGAGGTGTCAACAATAATGCAGTAGACTTTATTCGTGAAATGAACCGCGGATTAAAAACACTGCACCCGACAGTTATGCTCTCTGCCGAGGATTCTACTTCTTTCGAAGGCGTAACAAAACCTGCTGATCAGGGCGGACTTGGATTCGATTACAAATGGGATATGGGCTGGATGAACGATACACTTGACTACTTCCGCACCGCACCGGAATACAGAAGCCGCGATTATCACAAGCTTACGTTCTCCATGATGTACTATTATAACGATGTTTTCCTTCTTCCGCTTTCACATGACGAGGTGGTTCATGGAAAGGCAACCATCGCCCAGAAAATGCATGGAGAATACGAAGAGAAATTCCCACAGGCACGTGCCTTCTATATGTACATGTATGCACATCCTGGAAAGAAATTAAACTTCATGGGGAATGAAATCGGACAGCTCCGTGAATGGGATGAAAAACGTGAACAGGACTGGGATATCCTGAAGTATCCAATTCACGATGCATTCCATCACTTCATGCAGAAACTGAATCATCTGTATATGACAACTCCGGCTCTTTCTGCCAAAGATTATGAGAATGCAGGATTCCAGTGTTGGACTGCCATCAGGAAGAGCGCTGTATCTATGCGTTCGAAAGAACAGATGGAAAAGATCGTATCGTTGCTGTCTTTAATTTCTCGGATGAGGATCAGAAAGGATATGAGCTTCCAATAAAGGATGCAAAAGAACTGGAGGTAATCCTTGCAAGTGATGATGTAGCATTTGGGGGAGGTAAGAAGTATACGAAGAAGAAAGTGAAGGTTACGGATGGGAAAGCTGTGCTGGATCTTTCGGCTTATTCTGCGGTGTATTTCTTAATACATGATGCATTTTAATACTCTTATAATTTTATACTGCAAATCGTAACAAAAAGGGATTCTGATCTCAAATACACATTGTCCTGAATCCCTTCTTTATCCTATATTATTCACGGCACAGCGTGAAAGTGGCTGACAGCCCCATAGTTACTGTATTTTAGCTGAATATTGCTTTTCACCTATCAAGTGAATGAAAAAAGGGCATTCATTTGTGGTAAAATTAAGGTGTCGAATCTTAAAAAATAACCCAAAGGAGCCCTTTATGAGTATTGTAAACACCTTAGCCTTAGAAAGCAATAGACAGATTAAAATAAATTTTGATGAAGGAGATTGATCCTCCGATGCAGGTCTGCTTCGAATGAATTCTATGAGGCACTTTCAAATATCGGCAAGCCGAATGTACAGCTGGAATAGCAACTATTAACGAACCGCTCTTTCTTTACTCAATACCTTCTCCACAACTTCCAACGGTACTTTTAAGATTTGTGAAATTTGTACCTTATCCTTAATACTTTCATATGCATTTTCTATCATCTGCGATGTCATTTGCTCTGTCACTTGTTCTGTTACCTGTTTTTCAAACTCCTGAAACTCATCTTCCATCAATTCTCTTAATGCATCACACATATTTTCTTTCACCTCCATCATCGCTTTCCAGTTTGCTCTGGTTATTACATCCATTGCAGCCTGATATAAGTTTGAATGTTTTTTTCCCTCATAAGTTTTTAATAGAAACTCTATTTCCCGTTTCCCTTTCACATCCTTCCTCAAACTCTGTAACCACAGATTTTCCTCCGGATTTAATTCCTTGGTAATCAACAATTGGATAGGAAATTCATCGCCTGTTATATAATATATTCCTGCTCCTTCTTTATGAATCTTCAAATCTCGATACTTCTGTAAATGCTGGATCATTGTTCTCGGATAATGATTGCATATAAACGTAATCGTTACTTCCTGCGGTTGAATTTCAAAAACATTTTCTGTATCAGCCTGATAAAAGCAGCTATAACCGTATACTTTATAAAAATCATTGATCGTAAGATAATCATCCGGACTTTTATATTCTATTATGTTATATTTTCTAAATATTTTTCCTATGTTTTTCTGAACTTTCTCGTTATCTTTTACTTTTATGATAAGCTCATCAATTTGCATCGGTTTCTTTGACAGCAAATGTTCCGGCTCAAACGACAGTTTTTCCCATTCATTTTCAAATTCAATCTGTATCGATGTCTGAAATGCCGGGTGCCATTCTATTCTTTTTGTAGTTTCTTGCATCCAGTTCTCCTTTCATTATAAATTTACATGTTACTTTTTGCAATTACAATTCGAGTTTTATGATAATCTATAAGTTAATTTATATAGATCAACTACTTTCTTCACTATTGTTTACATTTCGGGTATCTGTTTCAGAATATGAAACCATTACCGACAAGCCTTTGGCTTTTAGATTTCTTAAGAGAATAGATTACTCTCTAGATATAGTATACTTTAACACATTTGAATACATAAGTAAATAAAAAGCGTAGTATTTTGTCACAATCTTTTCACGAAGATTTTCATCAAAATACTACGCCTTTTTATTCCTTCACACAATACTATCTTCTTCTCGGCACCACATGAATTGCTCCGCCTTCCAGCTCTTCTAATGCTTCCCCGATTCCTTCATTATAAGTCGGATGCGACCGCATTCCCTTAAGCATCTGCTCTACAGTCAGCCCATTTGTAATTGCAGTCACAAATTCTCCGATCATATCCGTTGCTCTGGCACACATCATCTGAGCTCCCAGAATCTTGCCGGTTGCTTCGTCTGCTACGACTTTGATGAAGCCCCGTTCTTCCTGCGTAATGATAGATTTTCCATTTGCACTCATGATGAACTTGCCGCATTTTACAGCAATTCCATTTTCTTTTGCCTGATCTTCTGTCATTCCTGCAGATGCGATCTCCGGATCTGTATAGACACATCCCGGAACAATACTCAGATCTATGGATGGTTCTTTTCCGGCAAGTTTTTCTGCTACCACGATTCCCTGGGCACTTGCCGCATGTGCAAGCTGTACACCAAAGATCAGATCACCGATTGCATAGACCCCCGGGATGCTGGATTCAAAGTTCGCATTCACCAGCACACGGCCGCGCTCCATATCTGGTTTTACATTTTCCCCAAACAGACCATCCGTATTCGGGCAACGTCCTACTGCACACAAAACGTAATCTGCCGTTACTTCCTGTTCCTGATCTTTCTCTATATAGTGACAGGTACAGGTTCCGTCTTCTGTTGTTACCCCCTGTACTGCAGCCGAAGTATGAATATCAATACCTCTCTTTTTCAAAATCATCTTCAAATTCTGACTGATCTCTTTATCCATATTCGGTACTAACTTTGGCATTGCTTCCAGGATTGTAATCTTGCATCCAAGGTTCGCATATACTGTAGCAAATTCCACACTGATAACACCGCCTCCGATAATGATCAGACTCTTCGGAGCTTCTTTCATCGCAAAGAGTGCATCACTGGTCAGGACTCTTTCACTATCCATTCCTGGAATTGGAAGTATTAATGGTTTGGAACCGCTGGCAAGGATAATATTTTCCCCTTCTAGCACAACATCTTCCTGTTCTTTCCTGATCCGCACTTTTTTTTCTTCCAAAAGCGTACCTTTTCCATCGTATACGTCTACGCCATTTGCCTTCAGAAGATGCTCGACTCCCTGCACCAGTTTGTCCGTTGTTTCTTCTTTATAAGCAACAATTTTTCCGTAATCATATGTTACATCCGAAGCTGATATTCCGAACCGTTCTGCCTCCTGCATTTTTCTGTATAACGAAGACGCATGGATCATTGCTTTTGCCGGGATACATCCACGGTTCAGACAGGTTCCACCGGCTCTTCGTTCTTCTATAATTGCCGTCTTAAGCCCGAGCTTTGCAGCTTTGATCGCAGCCACATATCCCCCCGGTCCGGCACCGATTACCACAACATCATATTTTCCGCTCATTTCATTTTCCTCCTGTAAAATCTGTGATCTTTACAAGGTTTTCTTATCATTTCTATAAATCTGTTTCCTGAATCCAGGCAATCACATCATTCATCATATTTTCGACATTCTCATCCTTCGACCAGAATAATCCAAGCTGCACACACATGGTTTCTTTTCGGTATTTGATTCCTTTTAAAAATTTTGGAATTGCCTCCGCCAGTTCAATGTTCAGCGCATCGGAATAGACTTCCACATCCTTAATCTTTCCTGCATCTACCTGAAACTGCATAGTAATCCCGCCCCATGCAAATCTGTGACTCATCTCGTACTGGAAGTCCAGTTTTCTTCCATACAGCCATTTCCAGGATGAAAAATGTGCCTTCTTTTCTTCAACCTCATCTGCATCCAGATCTTGCATCTTCTTTTCTTCCGATTTGAGATTATAAACCTCTTCAAAAGATTCGCGAAGTGCCTTCTTTAACTCTTCCAGTGTCAGCTCCGGAAGATATTCCCTCAGATTTGTCACTCTGGATTTTACAGAATCCACACCTTTGGATTTCAACTTATCTTTGGATACGGTCAGATATCGGGACAGTATTTCCTTGTTTACATCTACCATAATGGTCCCGTGATGATAGCAGTGTTTTTCCTGCTCATAAAATGCATTACCGGAGAATTTCTTTCCATCGATCAGGATGTCGTTTCTTCCGGATTTCTCTGCTTTCAATCCCAACCGTCCCATTGCATTTATGATTACCTGTAACTGTTTTTCCAGACTATATTCATCTTTATTTACCAAAAATGTAAAGTTCAGATTTCCCAGATCATGATAGACTGCTCCGCCACCGGAAAGTCTTCTCGCAAGATGACCATTCTCTTCTTCTAATTTTGTAACTTTACATTCTTTCCATGCGTTCTGGTTACGCCCGATTACAACAGTATTCTGATTCTGCCAGAGATACAAAATACACTCTTTATCCTCACAGTGGAGGAGTAAATACTCCTCCACTGCAAGATTCTTATATGGGTTCACCTGATCGCTTTCTATATATGTAAGCTTTGTGACCATAGCTGTTCCTCTCTTCACTTTTCCTTAAAACTCATACCTCAGATGTGGATGCCTTGCCGCATTGACCTCATCCAGTCTTGTAACCGGAGTTGTCACAGGTGCCTGATGTAACTTTTCAGGATCTGTCTCTGCCAGTTCATATAATTTGCGGAATACTGCGATTGCATCGTCCAGTGTTTCTTTCGATTCTGTCTCTGTCGGTTCAACCATCAGTGCTTCATCCACGATCAGCGGGAAGTACATTGTAGGTGGATGAATACCGTCGTCCAAGAGACCTTTCGCAATATCCATTGCTGAAATACCTGTCTTCTTTTTCAGATCTGCAAGGCTCATAACAAATTCATGCATGCATATCTCATCATATGCCATCGGATACAGATCTTTTAACTTATTCATCATATAGTTGGCATTCAGTACTGCATTCTGACTTGCTTCCGGGATGCCTTCTCTTCCGAGTGTCTTGATATAGGTCAGAGCCTTTACTACTACAAGGAAGTTGCCGTAGAAGCTCTTCATCTCACCGATACTGTTTGCCGGTTTTTCCAGATGTAACGTCTCTTCACCTTCCACCAGATAAGATGGCAAGAAGTCGGATAACATTTCCTTACATCCGACCGGGCCGCTTCCCGGACCACCACCGCCGTGTGGCGTGGAGAATGTCTTATGAAGATTCAGATGAATCACATCAAATCCCATATCTCCTGGGCGTACCGTACCCATAACTGCATTTAAGTTCGCCCCGTCATAATAGCAAAGACCGCCGCATTCATGAATGATATTCGTAATTTCCAGAATATTCTTATCAAAGAGACCAACTGTGTTCGGATTGGTAAGCATCAATCCTGCCACATCATCTCCTGCTGCCTCTCTTAATTTTTCAATATCTACACCTCCATCCGGTGCGGACGGAATACTTACAACTTTATATCCGGCCATTGCCGCACTTGCCGGATTCGTTCCATGTGCAGAATCCGGTACCAGGATCTTCGTTCTCTTCTCATCATTCTGCTCTCATGATAAGCTTTGATCAGAAGAAGTCCCGTAAATTCACCATGTGCTCCTGCTGCTGGCTGTAACGTCATACGGTCCATTCCCGTGATCTCACAAAGGGAATTCTCAATCTCCCCAATAACTTCCAGACATCCCTGTACGGTATGCTCCGGCTGTAGCGGGTGGATTTCTGTAAATCCAGGCAGTGAAGCCATATCTTCATTGATCTTCGGATTATACTTCATCGTACATGATCCAAGTGGATAGAACCCGTCATTCACTCCATGTGATTTCTTAGCAAGTTCTGTATAATGTCTGCTCAGTTCTCCTTCTGAAAGTTCAGGAAGATGAAGCGGCAACTCTCTTTTATCTTTTTCCTCAGGTAAATAAATCTCTACATCCGATGCCGGTAACAGATCACATCCTCTTCCCGGTCTGCTTTTTTCAAATACTAACATGCCGGCACCTCCTTTAAGATCCGAATCACCTGATCCATCTCTTCTTTTGTATTAACTTCCGTACAGCACCACAGAATATGATGCTCATCCAGTGGATATCCGCCAAGGATTCCCTTGTCTTCAAGTGCCTTTAATATCTGTTCTGCCGGTATTGCAGATTCTGTCACAAATTCATGAAGAATTCTGCCTTGTTACATATCTTATATCCTATTTTTTGCAGCTCTTCCGCAAGGTAATGTGCCTTGGAAGTACAAAGTACCGCAGCCTGTCTGACACCTTCATTTCCCATTGTTGCAAGATATACTCCGACTGCCAGTGCACAAAGTGCCTGGTTCGAACAGATATTGCTGGAAGCTTTTTCTCTCCGGATATGCTGTTCTCTTGCCTGAAGTGTCAATACATATCCGGTCTTTCCGTTATGATCGACTGTCTCACCAACAATTCTTCCAGGAAGCTTTCTCATCATTGCTTCCTTACTTGCCATGAATCCCAGATAAGGACCTCCGAATCCAAGTGAAAGTCCAAGTGGCTGTCCTTCACCAACTGCCACATCTGCCCATATTCTGCAGGCGTCTTTATCACTCCAAGTGAAATCGGGTTCACACCCATCACATATTTTGCTCCTGCATCGTGTACAATCTCACCGATCTCTTCTGCATCTTCCAGATTACCGTAATAATTCGGATGCTGGATATATACACATGCAGTCTGTGCATCAATGTGTTCCTTTAAATATTCTTTATCTGTCAGTCCGTCTTTTTCCGGAATAACTTCCAGTTCCATTCCGTTTCCAAAGCAGTATGTCTCTACCACTTCCATTACATATGGCGGAACAGTTCCTGATATCAATGCTTTATGTCTCTTTCTTTCCTGACACATTGCAACACCTTCTGCCGCTGCAGTTGCACCGTCATATACAGATGCATTGGATACATCCATTCCGGTCAGATCGCAGATCATCGTCTGATATTCGAAGATTGACTGTAAGATTCCCTGACTGATCTCTGCCTGATATGGCGTATATGCTGTCAGCAGATTTTCTTTGGATGTCACATTTTTTACCATGGCAGGGATAAAATGTCTGTAAGCTCCGGCTCCGCGGAAGATTGTCCGGAACACCTGGTTCTTTTCTGCAATCTGTTCCATCTCACGCCGCACTTCAAACTCTGTCTTTCCTTTCGGAATATCCAGTTCCCCTTTTAATTTTACTTCTTCCGGAATATGTGCAAATAAGTCCTCAATGGACGAATAGCCGATTTCCCGAAGCATTTTTTTCCGTTCTTCTAACGTATTCGGTACATAGCTTCCCATCGCTTTTTCACCGCCTTTTTCAATGACTTAGGTTTACTCCTGCTCGCTTTCCACAAATGCTTTATATTCATCTGCAGTTAAAAGTTCTTCCGTTGCTGATACGTCTTTTACTTTGATAAACCATGCTTTATAGGCATCATCATTGACCAGTTCCGGTGTATCTAAAAGTTCTTCGTTAATCTCTGTTACTTCTCCGGTTACCGGTGAATAGACATCTGACACTGCTTTCACAGATTCCACATCACCGAACACTTCACCTGCTTCTACGGTATCTCCTACTTCCGGAAGGTTAACAAACACCAGATCTCCAAGTTCTGACTGTGCATAATCTGTCAGTCCTACAACTGCTGTATCTCCGTCTAATGCTATCCATTCGTGTGATTTTGAATATTTTAATTCTTCTTTTAAAATCATGATATTGTTCTCCTTTATATCTTTTTATTATATCTTTTTATTTTTCTCTTTTATAAAACGGAAGTGCAACCACCTCTGCAGCCACTCTTCTTCCACGCACATCTGCTTCTACTGCATCCCCAATTTCTACAGAATCCGCATCAACAAGCGCCATTGCGATCGGATAACCAAGGTATGGACAATGCGTTCCGCTCGTTGTGTGACCAATCTTTCTGTCTCCTGCATATACATCCTGATGTTCACGGATAATTCCTCTTCCTGTTACCTTAAGACCGATTCGTTTGATGGGCGGAGTCCCCTTCTCCTCTAAAGCTGATTTCCCAATAAAATCATTTTTCGCCATCTTCACTGCGAACTTCAGTCCGGTCTCAAGAGGAGTGATATCATCGTTCATTTCATGTCCATATAATGGCATTGCTGCTCCATACGGAGCGTATCTCTTGCGCCCAGTCCGCAAGGAACGAGTCCTTCTTCCTTTCCTGCCTCTAACAATGCATCCCACATTTCTTCTGCTTTCTCACTTGCCAGATACAGTTCCACACCATCTTCACCTGTGTATCCTGTCTTGGAAACGATACATGGGATTCCTGCAACTTCAGCATCGAATACTGCATGGTAATATTTCTTTGGAATATTCTCTTCTGCGGTCAGCTTCTTAAGGATCTCCATTGCTTTCGGTCCCTGCAGTGCAAGCTGTGCATACTCGGATGATACATCTTTGAATGTTACTTTGCCAAACTGATGACGTAACATCCACTGATAATCTTTGTCTTTATTTGCTGCGTTTACAACGATAAGTAGTGTTCATCCGATTTCTTATATACGATCAGGTCATCCACTGTCCCGCCGTGTTCATTACACATCGGGCTGTATCTTGCCTGTCCGTCTACCATATTGGTAAAATCATTCGTCAGGATCTGGTTCAGATTCGCCAGAGCATCTTTCCCTTCACACAGTACTTCTCCCATATGTGAGACATCAAAAAGTCCTGCCTGTGTACGTACTGCCATATGTTCTTTGATCACACCTGTTTCATACTGTACCGGGAGAAGATATCCCCCAAATTCTACAATCTTTCCACTGGCTTTTACATGCGCATCATAAAGTGGAGTCTTTAATTCCATTGCTAATACCTCCTAGTTGTAAAGTGGATACTTGCCACAGATTTCATTTACTGCTTCACGGATCTCATCTGCTTTTGTATCAAAATCTGTAACCGTCATCTTGATCAGTTTTGCGATGGTCTTCATATCTTCTTCTTTCAGACCTCTCGTTGTCACTGCCGGTGTTCCGATACGGATTCCACTTGTTACGAACGGACTTGCCGGATCATTCGGCACGGCATTTTTATTCACTGTGATATAGACTTCATCCAGTCTGTTCTGCAGTTCTTTTCCTGTGATATTCATATTCTGCAGATCCACTAACATCAGATGATTGTCTGTTCCGCCACTTACCAGATTGAAACCTTCGTCAAGCATTGCCTGTGCAAGTGCTTTCGCATTTTTGATCACCTGCTGCTGATATTCTTTGAATTCCGGTTTCAAAGCTTCTCCGAAACAGATGGCCTTTGCAGCAATAATATGCATCAGCGGTCCTCCCTGTGTTCCAGGGAAAATGGCTTTGTTGATCGCTTTTGCGTATTTCTCTTTACACATGATCATACCGCCTCTCGGACCTCTGAGTGTCTTATGCGTGGTCGTGGTTACAACATCTGCATATGGGACCGGGCTCTGGTGCAGTCCCGCTGCCACAAGTCCTGCAATGTGTGCCATATCTACAAACAGATATGCCCCGACCTCCTTTGCGATATCTTCAAAGATATCAAACCGGATCTCTCTTGGATATGCAGATGCGCCTGCAACGATCATCTTTGGTTTGCATTCCTGTGCGGTCTTACGGATCTCATCATAATCCAGATATCCGTCGTCGTTCACATTGTATGGTACGAAATGATATAAGATTCCGGATAAATTCACCGGTGAACCATGTGTCAGATGTCCGCCGTGTGCAAGATTTAATCCCATAACCGTGTCCCCTGGTTCCAAAAATGCCTGATACACTGCAGTATTGGCATTGGCTCCTGAATGTGGCTGTACACATGCATGTTCACATCCGAACAATTCTTTTGCTCTTTCGATTGCCAGATTCTCCAGAATGTCCACATCTTCACATCCGCCGTAATATCTCTTTCCCGGATACCTTCCGCATATTTATTGGTCGGTACAGTTCCCATTGCCAGCATAACTGCCGGACTTACGATATTTTCAGATGCGATCAGTTCCAGATTTCTTCTCTGTCTGCCAAGCTCTAATGAAAGTGCTTCCCCAATTTCTTTGTCACATTCTGTGATGTAATTTGTTACATCTTCGATTCTGTTCATTTTTGTTTTACCTCCTTCGGAATCTGCCTGCTTTTCATGCCCATTCCCCATTTTAAGCATTAAAAAAGCAGGCAAAAAATACTTTCTTCTCAAAAGTGTTTTTTGTCTGCCTCTGTCCTTTTACCTGAAAGATTACTTCTTCGGTACAATTCTAATTGTTCTCCAGAGCGTCGTCCGAATTCGTTCCTTTTACCTGAGAGTTTTTGCATGCCCCTTCGGCTCCTATGCTGCGTGCTATCTTTACTTTCTCATTTATGCACTTTGTATATAGGTATCTCACAAATTCATCCATCAACTATGCAATTAGCATAACAGGTTATCTTCTCTAAGTCAACAGTAAATCCATAAGTTAATTTTTTATCACAAAAATGGTATCTTCTAAAGTTTATTCACTGCTTCCGCAAGATAATCATTGCTTACTTCTGCAAAGTTCTCATTCTCCACTGCCTCTGCAAGGCTTGCATCGATCGGCATCTTACCGATGACCGGAACGCCGAGTTCTTCTGCCACTTCGTCGATGTGGCTCTCGCCGAATACGGAGATCTTACGTCCGCAGTCCGGACATTCCAGATAACTGTAGTTCTCCACGATTCCAAGTACCGGGATATCCATCTGTCCTGCCATGTTGTAAGCTTTCTTTACGATCATGCGTACCAGATCCTGCGGAGAAGTTACGATCACAATGCCTTCTACCGGAAGGGACTGGAATACGGTAAGCGGTACATCACCGGTTCCCGGCGGCATGTCTACAAAGAGATAATCCAGTTCTCCCCATGCAACATCTGTCCAGAACTGCGTGACAACACCTGAGATGACCGGACCTCTCCAGATAACCGGATCATCTTCTTCCGGAAGTAAAAGGTTGATGGACATGATCTTCGTTCCATCCTTTGCCTCACATGGGAAAATATTTTCTCCATCCCCTTTTGCTTTTTCATGGATTCCATACATCTTCGGAATGGATGGACCTGTGATATCTGCGTCCATGATACCTACAGAAAATCCCTGTTCTCTCATCAGCCTTGCAAGCGATGCGGTAACCATAGATTTTCCAACGCCGCCTTTTCCGCTGACAACTGCAATCACATGGTTGATGTGTGATTTTTTATTTTCCGGTTTGATCAGACTCTGCGGTTTGCTTCCGCATTCACCTGCATGGGAACAGCCCGCACAATCAGACGGGCTGCAGCCTGTTTTTTGTTCTTCTGCCATTTGTCTTACTCCTCTACAGCCGCAATAAGTTCTACTTCACACAGAACTCCCTTTGGAAGTGTCTTTACTGCAACACAGCTTCTTGCCGGTTTTGATGTAAAGTATTTTCCATATACTTCGTTGAATGCTGCAAAGTCACTCATATCTGCAAGGAAGCATGTTGTCTTTAATACCTTGTCAAATGATGTTCCAGCTTCTTTTAAGACCTCTCCTAAGTTCTTACATACCTGCTCTGTCTGTGCTTCAATTGTAGTTGCTTCTACATCATTCACTTCCGGATTGATTGCGATCTGTCCTGCTGTATACAATACTCCGTTGTGTACATATCCCTGTGAGTATGGTCCAAGTGCCTTTGGTGCTTTTTCTGTTGCTACGATTTTCATAATGTTATTTCTCCTTTGCTACTTCATATAATTTCTGTGCGATACACACATCAAATAATCCCATTCCAACCGATTTGAAATATGTTGTCTGACCTTCTTTGATCTCTTTTTCCCCCGATACGAGATATTCATGCATCAGTTTTATGCGGTCTTTTGTAAGTTTTCCACTTGCCAGGGGCTGGCTTAGGTCTCCGCTTTCCTCACATGCGTATAGCAGTTCAATGTATACATTGTCCACCAAATCCAGTACTGCATCCGGGATTTCCCTCATCTCCGGCATATAAGAGCCGATCGCAATGATGCATTTTCCTCTCAGAAGTTCTTTGTCATCTGGAAGAACAGGTGTGGTAGAAGGAGTTGTTGTACAGATGATATCACTGTTTCGTACAAGCTCTTCCACTGCTTTACATTGTACTACCTTTACATCTTCCTTATCAATAGCTTTTTTCAGTCTTTCCAGATAATCTGTCAGATCACGGTCACTGTGGTTGAACACATATACAGTATGGATATCTCTTGCCGCACATGCATACACAGCCTGATGGAATCCCTGCATTCCTGCTCCGATGATTCCTACGGTGCGACAGTCTTTTCTTGACAGATGACGGATCCCCACACCGCCGACAGCTCCGGTTCTCCATGCCGTTACCGATTGCCCGTCCATAACAGCAAGCGGCGCGCCTGTCGTATAATCATTCAGTAACACGATACCATCGATCGACGGCAATCCCAGTTTAGAATTCTCCGGGAAGATCGACAGGATCTTTGTCCCTATGATATCCTTTGTGTAACATGGCATATACATGAGCTGCTTATTTTCATGTTCTACCGTTGGTCTTGGCGGCATATAGAACTCGCCTGATCCATAGATCCGGTATGCCTCTTCGATCTGATCCATCATCTGATCCGGATCGACCATTTCTTCGATCTGCTCCTTGCTTAATACGATCATTTTACATTTCCTCCAGTTCTTTTTGTTCCCTTGTGACATCTCTCAGCACTTGTATGTCAAATACCGCTTTAAAGTAATCGGTACTTTGATCAGTTCATCACTCATCAGTATAACATATACGACCGGCACACTGGCATGCAAAATAAATGCCGCCACTGCCCCGAGTAAAATGGAGAATCCCCACATCGTCGATACATCCATGATCAATCCGAATTTCGTATCCCCGCCTGCACGGAATACCCCTACTACCATTGTGGTATTAAATGCCTGTGCCACAGTAAAATACGACATAACGAAGAACATGAAACTTAAGTAATTCTTTGCCGGTCCGGTCAGTGCCAGATTCGCATTGGCGATTGGTGCCGAGATCAGTATCAGCACACCACCCAGGATTCCAAGAATCAGACTTAACCACACGAAACGTTTTCCGTATGCCTTTGCCAGTTCCATCTTGCCTTCCCCGATCGTCTTGCCGAGATAGATCGCCGTTGCATGGGAAATCCCGAATGTTACGACTGTTGCAAGCTGTCTTGCCACCTGCGCCACCGAGTTGGCTGCCACTGCTGCGCTTCCAAGATGCCCGATCACCGCCGTATTCGCCGACGTTCCCAGTCCCCACATCAGTTCATTTAATACCACCGGCATAGAATAAACTGCGAAATCTTTTAACAGAACCTTATCGATCTTCACCATATCTTTAAGCCGGATCCTTACTACTTTATTTCGGAAGATGGCATAAACGAGAACCATCACTGTCTCGGCTGCTCTGGCACACAATGTACCGATTGCCGCACCCCTTACTCCCATTACCGGGAATCCAAATAGTCCGAAGATCAGAACCGCATTTACCACAATATTCATCAGCAATGAAATCAGATAAATAAATGTAGCCACCATAACCCTCTCGATACTGCGCATAATATTCAGATACACCTGTGTCACCGCCATGAACACATAGGAAAATCCTACGATTCTTAAATACTTTACTCCTTCTGCAATAACTTCCGGATCAGAGGTATAGATCCGCATCAGTGTCTCCGGCATGCCAAGGGCTGCTCCTGCGAATACTACCGCAACGATGAGTCCGGCACTTAATCCCATACCCAGGACTTTCTCTATCGTTCTGGTGTCTTTCTTTCCCCAGTACTGCGCCGTCAGAACGGTTGCTCCGGAAGTCACTCCGTAAAAGATCAGTGTCATGATGTATTGGATCTGTCCTGCAAGAGATGCTCCGGATAACACCTTCTCTCCGACTTTTCCAAGCATAATCACATCCGTCGCCGTGACTCCGACATTGATCAGATTCTGGATTGCGATAGGAATAACCAGAGCAAATACGTTCCGGTAGAATAGCTTCCAGTTGATCGCTTTTGTATATTCATTATTTGCTTTCATCTATTTCTCACTTTCTGCTTCTTTGTAAATAATATACCGCAAGCTGTGTCCGGTCCCTCAACTCCAGTTTCTCGAGCACATTGCTGATATAATTCCGAACCGTTCCTTCGCTTAAGCAGACTTTCTCCGATATCTCTTTGTTACTGAGTCCCTCAGCAACCAATGCTGTGATCTCCAGTTCCCGTTCTCCGATTCCGTAACTGTTCCAGTCAAATGTCTGCTCTTTTTCTTTCTGCTCCTTCTGAAGCAATCCCGGGATTCTGGACATGATCGCAGTTCCGAATACGGTCTGATTCATCTGCACCGCCTGCAGTGCCGGAAGGATACTGCCGTAATCCTGTTTTATCAGATATCCTTTCACACCATATTTTAATGCTTTTACGATGTACTCATCATCAGAAAACGTGGTAAGCAAAAGAATCTTTGCATCCGTATGCCTTTTCAAAATCTGTTCTGCGGCATCCAGACCGTTCATATCCTTCATACGGATGTCCATCAGAAGAACATCCGGCAGCAGTTCATCATATAACCGGACGGCATCTTTTCCATCCTGTCCGGTGCCAGTTACCTCTACTTCTCCTCCTGCTTCCAGGATTGTCTTTAACGCACTGGACACCAGGATATCATCATCTACAATTACTATCTTCATCTTTTCCCCTCATTTTTTGGAACCGTAATAAATATCCGGAAGCCATTTTCTTTCTGGATCTGTATGGTTCCGCCAAGCATGCGGACACGTTTTTTCATATTCTCGATCCCGATTCCGCTGCTTTCTGTATTTTCTGTTTTTCGAACGTTTCCGGTCTTTCCGGCACTTTCCTGCTCTATATATTCTTCCCCGTCTCCATCTGACTGGATCCGCTTATCTGACGTTCCATTATCTTCTATGATCAGCTGATATAGTCCGGGATGTTCTCTTGCCAAAATCTTCACCTCATTTGCATTGCTGTGGCGCATCACGTTATTTAGTGCCTCTTTCGTAATGGCTATAAAGCTGTATTTGATCTCTTTTGGAATATCATATCCCATATCATAAGTAAGCTGTACCGGACAAAAACGGAATTCTTCTGCCAGCGATTCCATCACTTCTTTTAAATTTACCGACTCATCATGCAGATCGTGCACGCTCTGTCTTACATTCGTCATGGCTTCGTTCAGCGTCTGATCCAGCTGCTCCATCGGGACTTTCAGATTCTCAGCCTGATTAACAGTCTTTAATGCTCCCACCATCAGGATGGACCGCGACAGCATATGTCCCACATTGTCATGGATCTCTCTGGCGATACGATTCCGTTCTTTCAGTGTGGCCAGATATACTTCTGTGTCCTGCTTTTCCAGCAGATCCTGATTCTTCTTTTCCAGCATCAGTGTCAGTTCTCTACTGTCATCTCTGGCCCTTTTATATTCCTGCTCCAATTCATTTAGCCTCCTGGTCCGTCCATATAACAGAACTGCTGCTGCCAGCCCGGCAACAATAAGCATCTCTTTTTCCAGCCCGTAATATTCCCGGAACGCCGGCGCCTCACAGGCCACGATTATACCACCAACCCCTATATAAACCGGAGAATAAAAGCATAGCATATTATATAAAACCACCGGGAGAAATATCCACATTTCTTTGAAAACAATTCCGGTTGCCACGAAAACAATCGTCATAATATAATGCAGATACTTTTCTTCCCCTACCAGATTCACACAGGTATAGATACACACAAGCAGAATAGCGATAACCGCAGGAAGCCCTGTTTCCGCTGTCACCAGAAGTCCTACTCCGTAAAGGAACAAAAATCCTTCATCTGTTATCTTTCTCATTCTTTTCTCCTATATTACATTTGTCACATTCAACTTATGACCTGTGACACTACCATTATAATCAGCCATCCGCTATACTACAAGTAACAAATCATCAAGGAGGAAATCTTATGCTTGTACATATAGAAAATCTTGTAAAACGTTACGGTGATCTGTTAGCGCTTGACCACCTGCACTCGACATCGAAGAAGGTGAGATCTTCGGACTGCTCGGACCAAACGGTTCCGGTAAAACCACCGCCATCAACTGCTTGCTCGCACTGTTAAAATATGACAAAGGAACGATCACGATCTTTGAAAGGATATGAAGCCGGACAGCTACGATATCAAGCAGGATATCGGTGTTGTCATGCAAAACGTTGCCGTCTTTGAGCAGATGTCCGTCTATGAAAACATCGATTATTTCTGCGGACTCTATATC
>ENA-OQAA01000245-OQAA01000245.1-human-gut-metagenome-genome-assembly--contig:-NODE-245-length-38218-cov-5.894490_pt1 | contig 38218 bp, 57 predicted proteins | sample MGYA00242489_ERZ504515 | MGnify/ENA primary metagenome ERZ504515 (study PRJEB26092, sample SAMD00036237) | human gut metagenome | host: Homo sapiens | study: EMG produced TPA metagenomics assembly of... | reverse complement strand
GACTGGGGCAAGCCGGAACTGGAATGCCTGATCCAGACCTTCAAATTCCCTGGACAGTTCGGTACCCATATCGACTTCCCGGGCCACTTCATCAAGGGCAAAGCGCTGTCCGAAAAGTATGATGTGAACGACCTAATCTTCCCGCTGGTGGTCATCGATATTTCCCAGCAGGCCAAGAAAGACCCCCGCTACGCTGTGACGGTGGAGGACATCAAGGCCTATGAAGCAAAGTACGGTCCTATCCCGGATGGTGCGCTGGTGGCTCTGCGCAGCGACTGGTACAAGAAGTGGCCGGATATGGATGCGCTGTCCGGCATCGACGCAGAGGGCAAAGAAAATGCTCCCGGCTGGTCGCTGGAAGCATTGGAGTATATCTACAAGGTGCGCAATGCCGCCGCCAACGGCCACGAAACGCTGGATACCGATTCCTCTGCGGTGGCGGAGGAAAAGGGCGACCTTGCCTGCGAGCGCTATGTTCTGGACAACGACAAGCTGCAGGTGGAGGTGCTTGCAAATCTGGATAAAGTTCAGCCTGCCGGTGCGGTAGTCATCGTTTCTTATCCCCGCATTGAAGGTGCAACTGGTCTGCCCGCACGGGTCTGGGCTATTACCGAATAAGAGCGGAGAAGTGGGAAAATGTCCTTTGAAAAAGCAAAAGCAGACCTAGAAGAAAAAGGCTTGGGAGACCATGTCATTGTGCTGAGCGAGTCCTCGGCAACCGTGGCGGAGGCAGCTCACGCACTGGGCGTAGAGCCTGCCAGCATCGCCAAAACGCTGTCGGTTCTGCAGGGCGAAAAGCCGGTGCTCAGCTTCAACTCGGCCCTCATCCTTCTGGGGGCTCTGGGCATCCTGCCCCCTGCCACCAGCGCCATGCTGCATAACCTTTCCACCCTTGGCATCAGCTGCGCAGCAGCCTCCTTTTTAGTTCAGATGAATCGGCAAAAGCCTAGCCAGCAGCCCAGCAGGAAGAAGAGCAGCGCTTTACCCAGCACCGGCAGCATAGACGCTTGCACAAGGTGGTATCCCACCGGTGGATGTTCTGCTTGGGGCAGGTGCCAACGCAGGCTTCACAGGCGATGCCATTCCCCGCTGCGCAGGCTGGTTTCCTCCAGCTTCAGGCACACCGCACTGCTGTTTACAGGCATTGCAGCCCGGGATGCAGCCGTCGCTCTGCCGGTGCAGCCGCGCAAATGGCAGCACCGGCAGCAGGGCAAACACCGCTCCCATGGGGCAGAGGAACTGACAGAAGAACCGGGGCTGCACCGCCATACCCAGCAAAATGAGCACAAGCAGCCCGATGCCCACACCAAAGCCCTCCGGCGGCAGATGCAGAGCCGTCAGGCGGGAAAACACCTCCCACGGGCTTGCGCCGGTCAGCATCTTTTCCTGCCGGGTCACATACAGTGCTACCAGCCATGCCAGCAGCAGATATTTGACCTTCTGCCCCAAAAGCACCGCCCGCTCCGGCAGACGGAGCTGCTTTTTGCGGTGGAACAGCTTTTTTTGAATAAGCCCGGAAAGCGCCCAGACGGCATCGCCCAAGCTGCCGAAGGCGCAGGCGTACCCACAGAAAAAACGGTCGAAAAGCAGGGTGAAGCCGCACAGCCCCAGCAGGGAAAGTGTGAAGCTGTCCACAGAGAGCACCTCGCCTGCACCGATGTGCAGAAAGATCTGTTTTACCCCGGAAAACCCGGCCACGAATGCGCCCGGCATGGACACAAAGAAGAACAACTGCACCCCGGTGCGCAGCCATGTACGGCGCTTTTTGTCCCGCTGACGCTGCTGCGCCGCTGTTAAAGGCTTTGCCTGTGTTTTTCCATCATCCTGCCGCCTTTCCCAGTGCGTTCTCTACCGCACCGATAAGTCCTTCTGCCGTGAGGGTAGCGCCGGAAACGGTATCCACCTCAGCAGACTGCACTGCCAGCATCTCGTCCAGCAAAGGCAGCGCCTGCTTATAGTAGGCTTATCCTCGCCGGAAGCATCCAGCACCGCAATATCGGTCATTTTTCCGTTCTGGATAGTCACCGACACCTGAATGACATCGCCAAAACCATAGGCGCTGCCCTCATAGATGCCGTCCCGGTAGCCGCTCTGCTCTGCCTGTGCTGCGCTCTGCGCCTGCAAAACGGAAGCATTGTAGCTTCAACTTCGGCAATTTCCTGCTTGCGCTGGCTTACCGCTGCCGCCCGGATCAGCGCCACCTGCTGGTATTGCCACAGTACCCCCAAAATTAGCAGCAGGTTCACCGCCCGGAGGAGAAAATTTTTGTATTTCATTCTGCTGCTCCTTCCGTTTCAGATTCAATCCCGGTCTCTTCCGGCGGCAGTGCCGGCTCGGATGTCGGCAGCACTTCCTCAGAAGATGCCGGTTCCGGTTCAGAGGATGCCGGTGCATCTGCCGGGAAAAGCTGCTGCCATACTTCCTTGAGCCACACGGGAACGGCGCTCTTTTCCTCCGGCTGCACCACCTCCACGGTGGGCGCGGTGACCGGCGTTTCCCCGGGCTCTGCTGCTTCAGACGGTGCGGTTCCCTCTGCCGTCTCTTCCGATGCAGTCTGCTCCGGAGCGGTTTTCTCTGCCGGGGCAACAGCGGCCTTTGCCAGTGCCAGCTTGACTGCGTTCAGAATTCCGGTGGAGGAGTAGGTGGCGCCGGAAACAGTATCCACGTTGGGGCTTTGTCCTCCAGAATGGCGGGGATGACCTGTTTTGCCCGGGAGAGATATTCCTCCTCGTCCTCGGCGCTCAGGATCGTGATATCGGTAATTTTATCCTCTGCCACCGTGACCTGCACTGTGATCTGCCCCTCAAAGCCCGTGGCTTCGGCAGTGTAGATGCCGTCCAAGTAGATGGAGGGAGCCGTAAATTCCTCCACCACAAGCGTTGCAGCGGGCTTTGGCTGGGGCGGCAGGGGATTGTTGACTACCTCGCCGGTCAGGGCATTCTGCACTGCGCCCAGAATGCCCCGGCTGGTATAGGTGGCCTCGGAAACGGCATCCACCTCCCAGCTCTGAGTCTCCACCACGGTGGTCAAAAGCCGCTTGGCACGCCGCAGAAACTGCTTGGTCTCGTGGGATGCGTCCAAGATCTCCACCTCCGTGATGCTGCCGTTTTCCATGGTGACCTGTACTCGGACGGCACCGCCGTAGCCCCGGGAAGAGCCGACGTAAACGCCGTCGGCATAGGGCAGCTTGGGCAGGGTTTCTTCCTCCGCTTCGGAGGAAGCGGCTTCCACAGACTGCTCCACCACGGTTGTCAGCTTTTCCGGCACGGCGGCCAGCACCGGAACGGTGCGGGGCAGGGCAAAAAGTACAGCTGCCGCTACCGCCACCGTCGGGAGAAGCTGCACCAGCGGCAGCAGTGTATGGCATCGTTTTTTGTTCATTCCAACTCCTCCTGACACGGAAAAGCAAGGCCGCTTGATGCCAAGCGACCTTGCCGTTTTGTACTGTATTTGATTTGCTAAATCAGGCAGCTTTCCGCGACCTCACAGCGCCACATTGACCGGCAGGACATACACGCCGTCGGCGGCGTAGAAGGTGATCTGAGTAATCGTCTTGCCGATGATGGATGCAAAGTAAGGATCATCGGCATTGAAGCCCAGCTTGGTACCATGCCAGATGTTGGTCACATGATGCAGGCCGTACTCACTGCCATCGGCGGTGGTCAGAACTACGCCGTAGACCTTGTTGGCCTTGTAGTCCAGATCAAAACCGGAGATTTTCATCTCGTAGGTGGCATGGTGACCGTTGGTATTCAGCTCCACAGTGGTGCCCTCTACAGTGGTCTCGGTGGCGTGGACCTTGCCAAACTCCCACTTGCCGCTCAGCAGGTTATACCATGCGGTGATGTAGTAGGCAGGGGTCTCACTGAGCTTGTAGTAAGCGTAGCTCTCGTTCTCAAACAAGGCATCTGCGCCGGTGTAGGTGGTGGTGGATTCCTTGCCCTTCAGGGTAACGGTAATGTCGTAGCTGTCGGCATCGGTGACCTGCTTTGCATTCTTCAGCGCCCACGGGGTCAGCACCTTGACCGGGAAGGAAACGCCGGTGATGTCGGTGCCATCTGCGTTGATGTGGTAGGAACCGGCGGCAAGGTTGCCTGCGCGGGTCTTGTTCCTGGTGGCGCTGGTCACAGCGTCGATCTCAGATGCGTTGTCCACACCGGCAGCCTTGTAGAAGTCGGCGTAGGGGATGTTCATCTGGACATAGCTGGAGGTCAGGCAGTTTTCCTGTTCCACCTCTTCCGCAGCGAAGGCCGGGACTGCCACAGCGCATACCAGCATAGCGGCCGCAAGTGCACCTGCAAATACTTTTTTCAATCTCATGGTAACACACCTCTATCTCAGTTTTGAAAAAATAGTTAGCTTTGCCTAACAATTGATGCAAAAAAATGCAGGGGAAAAACCCCTCAGATGGTTAGGCAAAACAAATTCGCGAAGTAAAAATAGCACTCCCACCGGGCGTTGTCAAGTAGAAACCGGAAAGTTTGCAGAGGTGAATTTTTCGATGCAGGAAACGATCTGCATCCTCTATACCGCAAAGCCCTTGACCTTTTTGCCGGAGCGCAGTATACTTTTTATGCAGTTAGTCACGAATAACCGCAAGGAGGTACTACATGATACAAGACGCATTCTGGGGAATCCTGATTCCATTTCTAGGTACAAGCCTTGGGGCAGGCTGTGTGTTCTTTTTGAAAAACTCTTTGCGCGACGGCATCCAGCGCGCCCTCACCGGCTTTGCCGCCGGAGTGATGGTGGCGGCATCGGTATGGAGCTTGCTGATCCCGGCTATGGAGCAGGCTGCAGATCTGGGCAGGCTGGCGTTTTTCCCGGCGGCGGTGGGTTTCTGGCTGGGCATCCTGTTTTTGCTGCTGCTGGACCATCTCATCCCGCATCTGCACCAGAACAGTTTGCAGGCCGAAGGGCCAAAAAGCCAGCTCCAGCGCACCACCATGATGGTTCTGGCGGTGACGCTGCACAACATCCCGGAGGCATGGCAGTGGGCGTAGTCTATGCCGGATACCTTGCCGGAACTGCCCAGATCACCGCCGCGGGGCGCTGGCACTTTCCCTTGGCATTGCATCCAGAACTTCCCGGAGGGGCCATCATCTCCATGCCACTGCGGGCGGAAGGAATGAAAAAAGGCCGGGCGTTCTGGGGCGGCGTGCTGTCCGGTATCGTAGAGCCCATCGGGGCAGTGTTGACGATTCTGGCGGCAGGCATCGTGGTGCCCGCATTGCCCTATCTGCTCAGCTTTGCTGCCGGAGCCATGCTGTATGTTGTGGTGGAGGAACTGATCCCGGAAATGTCGCAGGGGCAGCACTCCAACGTCGGCACGGTGTTTTTTGCGGTGGGCTTCAGCGTGATGATGGTGCTGGACGTAGCACTGGGGTGACGGTTGGGGGTTCCCAAAAGCGAAATCTCTTTCGGGATTTCCGAAAATGCCTAAACTTCTTGACAGAGGAGACGGCAGGGCGTATTATTTTGGCAGAAGGACCGCTGAGAAGCGGCTTTTTATAGAATGAAAAGTTAGTATTGCCTAACTCACAGCACGAGGAATTGCGGGCCTGTCATCCGGTGCAGTGGGCGCATCTGGTAAAAAGCATTGCATTGTGAACGGTAAACAGAAAGAGGGTGGCGTTATGTCCTTTTTTGAAAATACCCGAAAGCCCGTAGGCCTTGGCGGGAAGATCATGGTTGCTATGATGAACTTTGGACACAGCGCAATGGCAGAATGGGGGCTGCGCTTTTTACAGCCTGACCCGGATGCCACGGTGCTGGACTGCGGCTGCGGCGGTGGAGCGAACATTAAAACGCTGTTGAAACTGTGCCCCAACGGCAAGGTGCAGGGCATCGACTACTCAGCCGTCAGCGTGGAAAAAGCGCGAAAGGTCAATGCCAGAGCCATTGCGGCAGGACGGTGTACCGTGCAACAGGCAAGTGTGGCAGAACTGCCGTTTGAAGGGGAGAAGTTTGATGTGGTGACCGCCTTTGAAACGGTCTATTTCTGGCCGGAACTTGCGCAGAATTTCAGAGAGGTTTATCGAGTGCTGAAGCCCGGCGGGGTCTTTTTCATCTGTAACGAAGCGAACGGCGAAACGACAAAAGACGACAAATGGACGCAGATCATCGATGGCATGACCATCTATACGGACACTGCACTGAAAGCGTATCTGGAACAAGCAGGATTTTGTCAGATCCAAAGCCACAAAAATAAAAAGGGCTGGCTTTGCGTTACGGCGCAAAAGCAGTGAAGTAGTGTAAAGAGGACGGAGCATGGTTTTACAAACGATTCTGGAAGGTCTTGGGTTGGGGGCTTTGCTGCTTCTTGTCTGTGCTGTGGGCATCTGCAAAGGGGCTGTTGGGATGGTGCATCTTTACAGCCCGGCGGTGCTGGCGGCAAAGATGATCGCCAAAACGTGGCTCAGGACGGCGAAAATCAAGGATGTGGGAGCATATTTCGCAGTTTCAGATGCGAAAAGCGAGCTTTCCCCATGGGACAGCCGTTTGCAAGTGTCCAGCTGGGGCTATATGCTGGGGTACAACGATTTGAAAGATCCTTCCGTCAGCGGCTTTTTCCGGTTTCTTGCCAAGTTTGGGGACAACGGGATGAAAATGCAGATCGTGAAGATCGGATTTGGAGACAGACAATGAAGTATGCAGGGATGCATGATCTTGGCGCCTTTGGAAAGCTGTATGACCTGATTAAGTACCCGGAGCCGACCAAAGCAAACAGGACAGTGTGAGGAGAGGCGGCGCAATGAAGAAAGAAGAAACGAAACTGTTTATCCGCTGGTGCATACGATAAAACCAAAGGGAGTTCTGCCCGGACCTTCGTCCGTGACGGAACTCCCTTTTTTAGCTTTATAGAAAAACCATAAGTCATCTGCCACGTTCAGCGGAGCAAAAACCACACACCCAGCAGGATCGCAAGAAAAATCAGGTTGGACAGGGTGAACAGCCCAAAATACTGCTTCTTCCCCTGTGGCAGCTCCCGTGCGATCTGTCGGTAGGAAATAAGACTGGCCATGGATGCGATCAAAGTGCCAAGACCTCCCAGATTGGTGCCGATGATGAGGGCTTGTGTCTCTGCCGTGAACCCGGACAGCAGCAGGGCGGCGGGAACATTACTGGTGACCTGCGAAGCAAGAACCGCCACCAGAACTTCCCGGCCGGTCAGAAACTCCTGCAGCCAGCCGGAAAAGGCCGGAATGCGCCCCAGATTGCCAATGAAGATGAAAAAGCCACAAAGGTCAAAAGCAGGGAATAGTCCACTGCCCGTAAGGTGTGCGGGTCTGCAAAAAGAACGCAGACGAGTACAGCGGCAAAGGCAATGCCATAGGGCAGTACCCGGATCACGGACAGCAGGCAGACGGCAAACAGAACCAGATACAGCAGGATGATCTTCTGATCTCCCTGAGATGCAGAAGAAGAAACAAGCTCGTCCACGGAGAGGGCGGCAGAGGCTTTCTGGCAGACCAGCGCTGCCCAAGCCAGCAGCAGGAGCAGAGAGACCAGGGTGTAGGGCAGCATAAGAAGAACAAATCCCCCGATGCTCATGCCGCTTTTTCCGTAAAGATAGAGGTTCTGCGGGTTGCCGATGGGGGTCAGCATACTGCCAAGGTTTGCCGCAATGGTCTGCATACAGACCACCGGGATCAGAAGGGAGCGGCGGACATCCGCTCCCAGACGGCTCAGAACCACGAACGTAAAGGGAACGAAGGTCAGCAGGGAAACATCGTTGGTGATGAACATGCTTCCGAAAAAGCACAGCCCGACCAGTACCAGCGTCAGCTGAAAGGTGCTGTGGGTACGGGACAGCAATGCCCGGCCCAGTCCATCAAAAAAGCCCTGCCGCCGCAGCCCGGCCATGACCGTCATCAGGGAAAACAAAATCGCCAGCGTGCGCAGGTCGATGTAGCCGAGATACTGCGCATCCGGCAGAACAAAGAAGGCGGAGACAACGGCCAGCACAGCGGCTGCGGTGAGGACCGTTTCCTGCTGAATGAATTGTTTGAGTTTCATAGAGACACATCCTTGTAATTGTAAAGGCAGCCCTGCTGCGATGCCGGACGGCCTTTTTCCGTATTTCAGAGCAACAGCTCAAACGACCCGATCATCAGCGGCATTCTTCAATGTGGAAGATCGCTACTTTCCCGAAGAACGGATTGCAAGTGCGTGCAGCTTCCGGCTCAAATCGGCCAGACACCATGCGATTGCCATACCGCCGGCAATTCCAAGAGCGGCCAGAAAGGTCTGCTCTCCGAAATGCTCTGCAGCAGACAAATCATTGGAGACGACTGCGTTCATGCAGTAGTAGAGGGTGCTTCCGGGAATGAGGGGAATGGCAGCGGTAATGAAGAAAGGCGTAGAGGGTGCATTGCAGCATCGGGCAAGAATTTCGGCATACAGAGCGGCACAGAAACCGGCCAACAGATTGGCAAGAAAGACGCTGTGCAGGGTGTTGGCGGCAAGAAGATAAGCCAGCCATGCCAGTAGCCCGCCTACACCGGCGGCGGGTAAGTAGCGCCGGTTCAGATTGAAGATCAGTCCGAAACCGACCGAACCAAGGGCAGCACTGAGCAACTGCGAAAAAACCTGTATCATGCGGAAATTCCTCCCATCAACCAGATGGCGGCCATCATGCCGAGTGCAAGGGTGGCGGCCATCAGAATGGCTTCCACCAGCCGAAGAGAGCCGGAAATAATGTCCCCAAGTAAGATGTCCCGGATGGAATTTGTCAGCATGATGCCGGGAATCAACAGCATGATGATACCAATCAGAACTTTATCGGCATGAAACTGCATCCCAAAGCGGCAGAGCAGCAGAGTGGAGACACCGCTGAGAAATGATGCTATAAACTGAAATTCTACACCATTCATACAAAAAGGCGAGAGATAGCGCTCCATCCAGCAAATCAGAACGGCAATGCCGCCGGCCAGCAGGCCGTCCCAGAGATTTCCACCAAAGAAGATGGCAAAACTGGAAGCAGCCAACACACTGCCGGCAAGATGCAGTCTTGGGTCCGGATGCTGTGCCAGAATGGCATTCAGCTGGCGCTGAAACTCTTCTATGGAAGGAGGTGCTGTGCAGATACGGCGGCTGAGCGCATTGAGCTTTTCCAATGTCAGCAGGTCATTGCTGGCAGCGTGACGCAGGCGGCGGGTCTCGGTCTGCGGCGGCAGCGAGGGCATGGTAAGCGTGACCACGATGCTGGATGTGATCACGAATACATTCACATCTTCTGCCCCATAGGCGATTGCGATCCGGTTCAAAGTGTCCTCAACGCGGAATACTTCTGCGCCACTGTTTTGTAAAGCTTCGCCCATTCGGACCAGAATGTGGAGAAAATGACTGATCTCGGTCTCTTCCACAATATCACGCTCTTTTCATCTCGGTTTCCACATTATTATAGCGGGTGGACCGGCAGAACGCAAGACGCTGCAAGGACAGAGAGACTTTTTGATAACTGCATTGTTTACGCGGGCAATGGATCGCCTGGTTCTGAAGAAACGGCTTGCATCCGTTCTGTCACAGCGAAAGACTACGATTGGAGAAGAAAAAATTGAATCCAGTGCAAACGATTTTGCCGAGAATTGCATGAAATATTATAAAAGTATTATTCTTTTATGAATTTTAGCGCTCTACTATTGACACTGCTAATAAACAGTGTTATAACAGTGGCGTGCTCAGGAGAAAGGGGCATGAGGGAACCGCAAGGCTCCCGGGAAGACTCCGCTTCTGATGCACGATCTTGATTTTATGCCCGACCCGAACGCCGGGATTGGAGGGTTGTTTTATGTTTATGCCTGCTGTTTTCCATGAAAAATCTGTTCGATGATTTCTTTGATCCGTTCTGGAACGACGGTGCGCTGGAGCGTGCAATGAATCGTGAAGAGCGTGAGACCTTCGGCAAGCGCGGCGCAAACATGATGAAAACCGATGTGAAGCAGACCGCCGATGGCAACTATGATGTGGCTGTTGACCTGCCCGGCTGCAAGAAGGAAGACGTTCAGATGGAGCTGAGCGACGGCTACCTGACCATTCAGGCCGTCCGCAACCACTCCAATGACGAGAAGGACAACAATGGCCGTTATCTGCGCCGTGAGACCTTCTCCGGTACCTGTGCCCGCAGCTTCTATGTGGGTGATGCCGTGAAGAAGGAGGACATCCACGCAAAGTTCGAGGATGGCATCCTGCACATCGTACTGCCCGCACCGCAGCAGCAGAAGGCTCTGCCTGCGAATCCCAATCTCATTGAAATCGAATAATGTTTGTGCATCGGTGTGAGGAACACCGGCGCATAGAACCAACCCCCGGAGAACCGTAAAAAGCTCTTCGGGGGTTTTTGTATTCTGACATCTTTTCGGAAGTGAAAAAGCGTGGTACCCACAACACCGACACACAAGAGGACGCAGCAGTCAATCTTTTTGAAACCGCCGTCAAACACGCATAAAAGCGAAAAGAACCCGTTTTCAACATCAAATTGAAGTGAAAGCGGGTTCTTTATTGAAGTGACACCAAGTTGTCACAAAATCACAGTTTTAGAAGGCCTGTGCATCATATTTATAGCGATATTTCGCCGTAAATTCGTTTCTACTTGATGGGATGAATTATTTCCGACTTGTCAGCCGGTTGAGCAGCATCACAGCCAGGACAATAACACCAATGACGAGAAGAATGCCGACCATGCCGATGAGCATCATGGCAGGGTGGTCATCCACGAAGAAAGATGAAGCATAAGTGTACCTCCGTTAAGCCATCAGGGTCAGAATCAGGCCGCCTGCAATGACGGATGCGATCTGCCCCGAAACGTTGACGCTGATGGAGTACATCAGCAGGAAATTCTGGTTATCTTCTTCCAATCCCATCTTGTTGACCACACGGCCGCTCATGGGGAAGGCGGAGATGCCGGCTGCACCGATCATCGGGTTCAGTTTTTTGCCTTCGGGCAGGAACAGGTTCAGCAGCTTTGCAAACAGCACGCCGCCTGCGGTATCAAAAACGAAGGCTACCAGACCCAGTGCAAGGATGAGCAGGGTATCGGGCCGGACAAACTTGTCAGCGGTCATCTGTCCGGCCACGGTCAGGCCCAGCACGATGGTGATGAGGTTTGCCAGCACATTCTGCGCGGTTTCGCTGAGGGCGTTCAGTACGCCGCACTCCCGCAGCAGGTTGCCGAACATCAGAAAACCAACGAGAGCTACGCTGGCAGGAGCTACCATACCGGCAATGATGGTTACCACAATGGGGAACAGAATCTTCGTCAGCTGGCTGACATTGCCCTTTTCATAGGGCATCCGGATGCGGCGGTCCTTCTGGGTGGTCAGCAGTTTAATGACCGGCGGCTGCACGATGGGCACCAGAGCCATGTAACTGTACGCTGCCACCATGATGGCACCAAGGTACTGGGAGTTGAGGGTGTTAGCTACAAAAATGGCGGTGGGACCGTCCGCTGCACCAATGACAGCGATGGAAGCAGCATCCTTCAAATCAAAGAAGAAGCCTGCCAGAAACAGGGTGAAGAAAATACCAAACTGCGCTGCGGCACCAAAGAGCATGAGCACGGTTTTTCCAGCAGGGGGCCAAAGTCGATCATAGCACCAATGCCGATGAAAAGCAGCAGGGGAAACAGCTCGTTGGACATGCCTGCTTCAAACAGGGCAGAAATGGGGCCTACGGTATCGCCCTGCGTGATGGCACCGGACAGCGGAAGATTGACCAGAATGGCACCAAAGCCCATGGGTAAAAGCAGGCTCGGCTCCATTTTTTTGGCGATGGCAAGGTAGATGAGCAATGCACCAATGCCCCACATCACCACCATCTGCCAAGTCAGGTTTCCAAAATTGGAAAACAGACTTGCGAATGTGTTCAGAAAGTTCATAGTTTTCTTGCCTCCTATTGTGCTCCGGTACGGTGACAAGAAAAAGAGACTCCTGCCACAGCACCTTGTCTGTGACAAAAGTCTCAAGCGAACACATGACATCGGGCATTTCTGCCGTGATGACGCTGCCATGCAGCAGTCTCCCGAAGAATAAGCCGGAACACTGCCCTTTACTCCCTTTTATCAGATGTATTAAAACAGAATATGGGAAAACTGTCAAGAAAAATACAGAAATCTTTTCTGTATCTTATGAGGGTCCTTCCGCTGTGGTTCACGCAAGCTGATTACAGCAAAGCATTTCTGGAAGCCCATCGAGAGAAAATCACTCTGCACAAGGCGGCCCCGGAGAGCTGCGATAAGCCTCCGGGGCCATTTTTGTTTTCCGACATCTTTCCGACAGTGGGAAAGCGTGGTAGAATAGGAGCAAAACTGATATATGATCAACAGGAAGGGGAAAATCAAGATGGAAACGGTCTATATCGCAGGCGGATGCCTTTGGGGCGTACAGCATTTTTTTGACACAGTGCCTGGTGTACAGATGACTGAAGCCGGCAGAGCCAACGGAACAACGAGTTCTCTGGATGGCCCATACGATGGATATGCAGAATGCGTAAAAGTGGTCTATGATGAGAAAAACACAAGCATTTCAGAACTGATGGCACACCTGTTTGAGATCATCGACCCTACAGCCTGAACAAACAGGGCGTGGACGTTGGAAAAAAGTATCAGGAGCAGGAGAGTGCCCCGCTGGTGCGGGAATTTCTGGCGGATACTGGCATGACGGCGGCGCAGATCGACCGGGTGGCCTATCTGGTGGGGCACCACTGATGGTTCTGGATGTGGCGCTTGGCTGAGAGAGCGAAGCGGCTTCTCAATGGTAAAATAACGGAAAACACCCCTGTGAGCTTTTTTAAACTCACAGGGGTGTTTTTAGGCGTTGGGGTCGGTCAGCACGAAGGTCAGCTCGGCGGTGGCGGCGCACTTGCCGTCCACCCACGCCGAGCTTTGCCCACGCCCACCGGGCCGTGCTGTTCTACCAGTTCACAGTGCAGGGTGAGCACATCGCCGGGGGTGACCTGCTTGCGGAAGCGGGCATTCTTGATGCCGCCGAAGAGGGCCAGTTTGCCCTTGTTCTCCGGCAGGCTGAGCGCCGCAACGGCACCGGTCTGGGCCAGTGCTTCCAGAATGAGCACTCCCGGCATCACCGGCTGGCCGGGAAAATGTCCGCAGAAAAATTCCTCATTGCGGCTCACGCACTTGCGGCCGATGGCCCACTGGCCCGGCTCGTAGTCCAGAATGCGGTCCACAAGGGCAAAGGGATAGCGGTGCGGCAGAAGCGCCGCGATCTCCTCACTGTTCAGGGCGTTTGCGTCTGCACGCACGGTGCGGGGTTCTGCCATGGGTCAGCCCTCCCATCTGCGCAGGGCGATGCAGGCGTTGTGCCCGCCAAAGCCCAGACTGTTGCTCAGTGCGTAGGTCATGGCCTGCGCACGGCCAGTGTTCGGCACATAGTCCAGATCACATTCGGGATCGGGCTGCTCATAGTGGATGGTGGGCGGCGCAAACTGGTCATGCAGGGCCAGCGCTGTAAATACGGCTTCGATGCCGCCCGCACCGCCCAGCAGATGGCCGGTCATGCTCTTGGTGCTCACCACAGTCAGCTGCTTTGCGTGTTCGCCGAACACCGCATGGATGGCGGCGGTCTCGCAGGCATCGTTCATGTGGGTGCCGGTGCCGTGGGCGTTGATGTGGTCCACCTGCTCCGGTGCGATGCCTGCATCCGCCAGCGTCAGCGCCATGCAGTCGATGGCACCTGCGCCGCCGGGGGCAGGTGCGGTGAAGTGGTAGGCATCGCAGTTGGCACCGTAGCCCACCACCTCGGCGTAGATGTGCGCACCGCGGGCACGGGCATGTTCCAGCTCTTCCAGCACCAGCACGCCGCTGCCTTCGCCCATCACGAAGCCGCCGCGCCGCGCGTCAAAGGGCAGGCTGGCTGCATCCGGATCGGTCGCGGTGGAAAGCGCTTTCATGCTGGTAAAGCCGCCGATGCCCAGAGGCTGATGCAGCTCTCTGCACCGCCGCAGACCATGCGGTCTCGTAGCCGTCACGGATGCGGTGGAAAGCATCGCCTACGGCATTGGTGCCGCCGGCGCAGGCCGTCACCGGGCAGGTGCACATGCCCTTCAGGCCAAAGCGGATGGCCACCTGTGCCGCTGCCATGTTGGCAATGGACATGGGCACGAAATAGGGGCTTACCTTTTCCATGCCCTTCTCTTCACCACGGGTGTGCTGCTCCTCAATGGTGGGCAGACCGCCGATGCCGCTGGAAAGGATGACACCGATCTGTTTGGCTTCCGCTTCGGTGTCCAGACCGCTGTCTGCAACTGCTTCAGCGGCGGCAGCAAGGGCCAGAACGGTAAAGCGGGCCATCTTGCGGGCTTCCTTTTTGTCCACGATGGTTTCCGGGTCAAAGCCCTTCACCTCGCCTGCCAGCTTACATTTAAAATCGGTGGTATCGAACTGGGTAATGGGGCCGATGCCGCATTTGCCCGCTTTGGCAGCGGCCCAGCTGTCGGCGGTGTTGTTGCCCAGCGGGTTCACGGTGCCAAGGCCGGTGATCACGACTCTGCGTTTTTCCATGAGAGTTTTCTCCTTTTACATTGCCATGCCGCCGTCTGCACAGAGCACCTGCCGGTGAGATAGCTGCTTTGTTCTGCGGCAAAAAATGCCACTGCATTTGCCACATCCTCCGGCTTTCCTGCGCGGCCTGCGGGGATGCCCTTTGCCATTTCGGCACGGACGGCTTCCGGCAGGGCGGCGGTCATGTCGGTCTCGATAAAGCCCGGCGCGACTGCATTCACGGTCACATTGCGGCTTGCCAGCTCGCGGGCAAGGCTTTTGGTCAGGCCGATCAGGCCCGCCTTGCTGGCGGCGTAATTGGTCTGGCCGGCGTTGCCCCGCAGGGCCACCACACTGGAAAGGTTCACGATGCGGCCCCAGCGCTGGCGCACCATGCGGCGGGCGGCCTCCTTGCAGCAGAGGAACGCACCCTTGAGGTTTGCGTTCAGCACTGCATCGAAGTCCTCTTCGCTCATGCGCAGGATCAGATTATCGCGGGTAATGCCCGCGTTGTTCACAAGGATATCCACCCGGCCAAAGGCGTTCATCGCCTGTTCAAAGAGCGCTTTGCAGCCTCGGCAGTGGAAACATCGGCCTGCACAGCCACGGCATTTGCGTTTTCGGCCTTGCACAGAGCCACCGTCTCGGCAGCTGCAGCTTCGCGTGGCAGTAATTCACCACAACATTGCAGCCCTGCTTTGCCAGCTGGATGCACACAGCCCGGCCAATGCCCCGGCTTCCGCCAGTAACAACGGCGGTGCGGATGATCGTTTCTTCGCTCATAGCTCTTCCTTCCATGCTGTCAGTGCGGCGTTCAGCTGCTCCGGGGTCTCCACCGAAGCGCAGACCACGCCGGGCAGGGTCTTTTTCACAAAGCCAGCCAGAGCACTGCCCGGGCCGACTTCCAGAATATGGTCTACGCCCAGCTCGCCGAGGCGGTGGAGCGTATCTTCCATGTAAACGCTGCTCTGCACCTGCTTCACGAGCAGGGCGGGGATGCTGTCCTGCTCAGCTTTTCATGGCCAAGGCAGTTGAACAGCACCGGCACCTGCATCTCGCCAAAGGCTCAGACGCAAAACGCTTTGCCAGTGCATCCCCGGCGGGGGCCATGAGGCGGGTGTGGAACGGGCCGCTCACCTTGAGCGGGATGCAGCGGCGGGCACCGGCTTCTTTGGCCAGTGCGGCGGCTTTGTCCACAGCGGCTTTCTCGCCGCCGATGACCAGCTGACCCGGGCAGTTATAGTTGCAGATCTGCACACAGCCGAGCTGTGCAGCCTGCTCACAGCAGGCTGCAAGTGCCTGCCGGTCAAGGTTCAGCACGGCGGTCATGCCGCAGTCGATGCCCTTTGCAGCTTCGGCCATGGCTTTGCCGCGGTAAGCGGCCAGCTCGATGGCCTGCTTTGCGGTGAACACCCCGGCAGCTTCCAGCGCGGAGTATTCGCCCAGCGAAAGCCCGGCCACATAAGCGGGTTCCACGCCCTGCTGGGCCAGCACTGCGGTCACGCCGCAGGCAAAGGCCACCATGCAGGGCTGGGTGTATTCGGTCTGATTCAAAAGGCCGTCCGGGTCCTCAAAGCAGACGCGGTGCAGATCGAAGTCCAGTTTTGCACTGTCAAATGCCGCCCGGAACGCGGGAGAGCCTTCGTAAAATTCTTGCCCATGCCGGGGTGCTGTGCCCCCTGACCGGCATATAAAACGGCAAGCTTCATTGATTTTGCCTCCATTCGGTCACAAGTTCATCCATCAGCTCCTGTACCGTGCGCATCCGGTCCAGCCTGCCCACGTTGGCCCCGCAGAAGAACAGGCCCTCCTCCACATTGCCCTTTACGGCTTCGATGAGCGCGTGGGTGATGCAGTAGGGCACCTTGGCGGGGTCGCAGGTCTTCAGGCAGCGGGCACAGTGCCGGGGAGGGAAGCGGGTCCCCTCTGCCAGCGCCTGCACCAGCGGGGTGTTCAGTGCACGGCCCGGCATTCCCACCGGGCTGTGGATGATCCGTACATCCTCGGGCCGGGCGTCAGCAGAACGTCCTTGTAGCCCTGGGATGCGTCGCACTCGTAGGTGGTGATAAAGCGGGTAGCAAGCTGTACGCCCGCAGCGCCCATTGCGGTAAAGTGGGCCATATCGGCACCGGTATACACTCCGCCTGCCACAAACACGGGGATGCTGTGGCCAAACTGTGCTTCAAAGGGCTTTACCTCGGCCAGCACCTCGGGCAGGATGTCATCGAGGGTCTGGCATTTGCCTGCCAGCAGGTCATCTTCGGCAAAGCCGAGGTGTCCGCCTGCCTTGCAGCCTTCGATCACCACAAAATCAGCGGTGCGACCAAACTCTTTGGCCCAGCGGCGCAGGATGAGCTTTGCGGCTCTTCCGCTGGAAACGATGGGCGCAATGGCAACATCCGTTGTGCCACGATGCCGGGCAGCTCCAGCGGCAGGCCCGCGCCGGACACCACCGCGTCCACGCCCGCTTCCACAGCGGTGCGGATCGCGGCCGCATAATCCTGCGTTGCCACCATGGCGTTGATGGCTACCATGCCCGCGCCCTTTGCGATCTCCTTTGCCTTCCGGATCTCGGCGGTCAGTGCACGGTGGTTGGCGCTTGCCGGGTCGCGGGCAAAGTCCGGCTCCCGGTAGCCTGCATCGGCGGTGGAGATGCACCCCATGCCGCCGCAGGCTGCAACGGCACCGGCCAGCCCGCCGAGGGAAACGCCCACACCCATGCCGCCCTGTAAGATGGGCACAGACAGGGTCTTTCTGCCGAGGGTCAGCATTCGGTGCTCAGCGCGGCAATGCGCTGCCTCCCGCCGTTCCACAGGTCTGCAAGAATATCCGCCACCGGGCGCACCTCGTGCAGCATGCCTGCCACCTGACCGGCCATCAGGCTTCCGGTGGTGGTGTCGCCCTCAAACACGGCGCGGCGCAGGCTGCCAAGGGTATACTTTTCCAGCTCCATCTTGTCGGCACCGGCGTTTTCCTGCCGGACATATTCGCGGCTCATGCGGTTTTTCAGCACTCGCACCGGCGCACCCACGCTTCGGCCGGTCACGATGGTATCGCTGTCCTTGGCCTTGAGCAGGGCGGCTTTGTAGTTTTCATGGATGGGGCACTCCTCGCTCACCAGCAGGCAGGTACCTACTGCACGCCGCAGGCACCCAGAGCCAGAGCTGCTGCCAGCTGACGGCCATCGGCGATGCCGCCAGCTGCAATGACGGGTACATTTACGGCATCCACCACCTGCGGCACCAGCGCCATGGTAGCCATTTCGCCCACATGGCCGCCGCTCTCGGTGCCCTCAGCAATGACAGCATCGATGCCCAGCGGCTCCAAATGCTTTGCCAGCACGGCGGCGGCGACAACCGGGATCACCTTGATGCCTGCCGCTTTCCACGCGGGGATATATTTGCCCGGGTTGCCTGCACCGGTGGTTACAACGGGCACGCCCTCTTCCACCACAATCTTGGCAAACTCATCTGCCTGCGGATGCATGAGCATGATGTTCACGCCAAAAGGCTTGTCGGTCAGCTCTTTGCAGCGGCGGATGTTCTGGCGCAGGGTGTCGGCGTTCATGCCGCCCGCACCAATGATGCCCAGCGCACCCGCGTTGGAGCAGGCGGCGGCAAACTCGCCGGTGGCAATGTTGGCCATGCCGCCCTGAATGATGGGGTATTTTGTGCCTAGAATTTCATTTAAAAGTTTCATAGTTTTATCCTATCGGTAAGCGTCCTCGCCCTCTCAGTCTCGCTCTGCTCGACAGCTCTCCCAAGGGGAGAGCCCTTGGCAGTACGGTAAACTTTTCGGTTTTGCCAAAGGCTCCCACTTTAGGGGAGCTGTCACCGAAGGTGACTAAGAGGGCGAGCCCGTTTGCCGAACATGATTTTTACTCTTTGTATTGAAAAATTGCGCCGCCCCATGTCAGGCCGCCGCCAAAGCCGATGCAGGCCAGAAGCTGGCCCGGCTGCAGCTGCCCGTTCTCGGCAAGCTCGTTCAGGGCTACCGGGATGCTGGCGGCGCTGGTGTTGCCGTGGCGGTCCATGTTCTTGTAGAACTTTGCCGGGTCAGCCTTCAGCGCCCGCACGCAGTGGTCGATGATGCGGCTGTTGGCCTGGTGGCAGACCACCCACTCAAGATCATCGAGGGTCAGCTGTGTTTCATCCAGCACAGTGTGCAGGCACTTGGGCAGGGCATCCACTGCAAAGCGGAACACCGCTTTGCCATCCATCGTGATGGGCGCAGAACCTGTGCGGTTCGGCCCGCCCGCATGGAGAACATCGCTGCCGCGCGCGCCCAGCGTCAGAGCAAAGGGAGTGTCCGACAGCTGAAAAATGGCAGCACCGGCTCCATCCCCAAACAGTACACAGGTGGAGCGGTCGGCGGGGTCCATCAGGCGGGAAAGGGCTTCGCACCCAATGACGAGGGCATACTGTCCACCCAAAGTTGTCAGCAGTCCCCGCGCCACGGCTATGCCGTAGAGGAAGCCGGAACAGGCCGCGTTGACATCCAGCGCAGGCCGGTCCTCGGGAAGGCCCAGCGCCGCCTGCACCTGACAGGCTACACTGGGGGTCGCGTCTGGGGCGGACAGGGTGGCACAGATGCAGCACCCGATCTGCGCAGGGGCAAGGCCGCTGCGGGCCAAAGCCTGCTTTGCGGCGGAAATGGCCAGCGTGGCGGCAGATTCATCCTCCGTGCACCAGTGCCGGGTGCGGATGCCGGTGCGGCTGGTGATCCACTCGTCACTGGTATCCACCATGCGGCTCAGATCTTCGTTGGTGACCGTTCGGCCGGGGATGGCCCCGCCGGTGGCGATCAGCTGTAAACCACTCATGCGTTCCTCGTTTCTCCGATCTGGCGGTATTTTTTATAGCGCTGGTCGGCCAGCTGGCGGCCGCTCATGCGGCACAGCTCTTTCAGGTGCACCCGCAAAGCAACATCCAACTGTTCAAACAAGGCTGCGTGGCTGCGCTGTGCGCCGCCCAACGGTTCCGGGATCACCTGCTCCACGATGCCATCGCTGTACAGATCCTGCGCGGTCAGCTTCATCATCTCGCAGCTTCGCCGCTGCGGGAAGCATCCTTCCACAGAATGCTGGCAAAGCCCTCGGGGCTGAGCACCGAGTAAACGGCATTTTCCAGCATGAGGATGTGGTTTGCCACACCCAGTGCCAGCGCACCGCCGGAAGAGCCTTCGCCGGTGACAACGGCAATGACCGGCACGGTCAGGCCGCTCATTTCCATCAGGTTGCGTGCAATGGCTTCGCCCTGACCGCGCTCCTCGGCATCCTTGCGGGGTAAGCGCCCGGCGTGTCAATGAAGGTGATGATGGGCCGGCCAAACTTTTCGGCCTGCTTCATCAGGCGCAGGGCCTTGCGGTAGCCCTCCGGCCCCGGCATACCAAAGTTACAGGCCAGATTTTCTTCCAGTGTGCTGCCCTTGCGGTGGCCGATGACCGTCACCGGCAATCCGTGAAAACGGGCGATGCCGCCCAGAATGGCAGGGTCTTCCTTGCACTGACGGTCGCCGCGCTGCTCAAAGAAGTCGGTGAACAGGGCAGAAACAGTCTCATCAATGTGGGGGCGCTCCGGGTGCCGGGCCAGAAACACCCGATCCTCGGCGGTCAGCGGGCCGCAGGTGCGCAGGATCTCGTCCTCTTCCACAGCCAGCTCTGCCAGCTCGGAGGCATGGGCCGTGATGGCATCCATCTCGTTGCCGCTGCCTTTCAGCGCGGCGATCTGGGCATCCAGCGGAGCCAGCTGCTCTAAAATTTCCTTGATCATTCGTGTTTTCCTCCTGCATGGAGCTGCAAGACCTGGATCAGGGTATCCCGCAGCTGGCTGCGGGGCACCACCTGATCCACAAAGCCGTGCTCCATCTGGAACTCGCTGCGCTGGAATCCGGCAGGCAGCTTTTCGCCAATGGTCTGCTCAATGACCCGCGGACCTGCAAAGCCGATCAGCGCGCCAGGCTCTGCCAGCATGATGTCGCCAAGGCTTGCAAAGCTGGCCGTCACACCGCCGGTGGTGGGGGTGGGTGAGCACACTGATGTACAACCCGCCCTTTGCCGAAAAGCGCTGGATGGCGGCACTGGTCTTTGCCATCTGCATCAGGCTGAAAATGCCCTCCTGCATCCGCGCGCCGCCGCTGGCCGAAAAAATAACCAGCGGCAGGTGCTTTGTGGCGGCGTACTCGATGGCGCGGGTGATCTTGTCGCCCACGGCAGTGCTCATGCTGCCCATGAAAAAGCGGCTGTCCAGCACGGCAGCCACGCAGGCCACCCCGCCAATGCGGCCGGTGGCCGTTACAGCGGCTTCGCGCAGGCCGGTCTTGTTCTGGGCGGCGGCAAGCTTTTCACGGTAGCCCGGAAAATGCAGCACATCCTGTGGAGCAAGGTCGGCATCCAGTTCCCGGAAGCTGCCGTGGTCCAGCACCAGACTGAGCCGGTAGTACCCGCCAATGGGCATGTGGTAGCCGCAGTTGGGGCAGACGTAAAGGCTTCTTGCCCACAGGGTGCGTGCGGCGCGGCGGCCGCACTGCTTGCACTCCACAAACTGCTGCTCGTGCCAGACGGCACCGGCATCCCGCTTGGCCTTCAGCTGGAAGGTGCGCTCCCGCATTCGGCCGGGGAAAAGATCTCGGATATCGTTCATTGCTTTTTGCCTCAGATATGTGCGGTGATGTAGTTGTAGATATCGCCCACGGTCTTGAGCTTTGCCAGCTCTTCGTCCGGGATGGACACGCCGCAGGCATCTTCCAGAGCCATGTTCAGCTCCACGGCATCCAGACTGTCGGCCTCCAGATCCTCGGTCAGGCTGGCCTCCATGGTCACCTTGTCCTCGTCGCAGTTCAGGGTATCAACAACGATCTTCTTCATTTCTTCAAACGTCATGGTAGTAGTCTCCTTTGATTTGTTTTGAATATCTAAATTTTTTGAAGTTTCTTGCGAACACGACCATTATAGCCGAATCGTTGGATAAGTCAAGAATAATAGTTAAAATATTTTATCTTTTACAATTCTGACACAGTTTTCTTCCTTTTATATATTGTCCTCTTTTACGCCGGTGTGCAGTGTGGTATACTTGACCCAGCAGTCTGAGAACAGTGTTTCCCTGTGAGGGAAAGGAGCCTTCCGATGATTACGATTTCAGAGCGCAGAGAGCATGAATCTGCAAAAAGTTTTGTTCTGCGGGTATTGATCGATAATATTATCAACACCCGTCTGGAGCCGGGTGAAAAACTGAACGAGCCGGAATTGTGCGAACAGCTGGGGGTGAGCCGCACCCCCTTCCGGGAAGCAGAGCTGGAGCTGGCGCAGCGGCGGCTCATTGAGATCCGGCCCAAGATCGGCACCTATGTTTCTCTCATCGATGCAGAGCTGGTGGAAGAAGTGCGCCATCTGCGCGCTGTGCTGGAAGCAGAGATCGCCCGCATGGCGTGCGAAAAGCTGACCCCGGCGGATATCGACCAGCTGTGGGAGAACGTGGCGCTCTGGCGCATGTACATTGAGCGTGCACAGGAAGAAAAGATCTTTGAGCTGGACAAGGGGTTCCACCGGCTGCTTTATGTGCAGTGCGGCTGCCCGTACTGGTACGATCTGGTGGAAAATCTGGCTCCGCATTTTGACCGCACCACCATCCTCAGCTTCCGCTGCAGGCCCGCAAAAACGATCTACGAAGATCACGTCAGCCTGCTGAAAGCCATTGAACAGAAGGATGCGGCGGCAGCACACCGCATTGCCGGGCAGCATATGCAGCGCTACACGGAGAACCTTTCTGCGATCCGGGAAGCATTCCCACACTATTTCAAAGCCTGAAACAACCGTATCACGTTCAGAAATGCCGTATCTATGCCAAAAGATGCGGCATATTTTTGTGCAGCTTTTTGCCGGAAACGGCTTGACAGAGATCATGAAATGTTATATATTTTAGTCAATGAAATATATAACATAAAAGCCGGATCTCCAAATCAGGAAGAAAGGTGGATACCATGAAAAAACAATACGATGTGGTCATCATCGGTGCGGGTGTCGTGGGCAGCGCCATTGCACGCGAACTTTCGCGCTACAAATTGAGCATTGCAGTGCTGGAAAAAAATCTGGATGTCTGCAATGAGACCAGCGGCCGCAACTCTGCGGTGGTGCACGGCGGCTTTGCCAACCCCATTGGCAGCCTGAAAGCGAAGTGCTGCGTAGAAGGCAACAAGATCATGGGCCAGCTGGCCGAAGAGCTGAACTTCCCGTTCAAGCGTTGCGGCAAGGTGCTGGTGGGCAACACCCCCGAGGACATGGAGCAGCTGGAGCGCACCATGAAGCAGGGCGCTGTCAACGGCTGCACCGGCCTTGAGATGGTCGATGAAGCAAAGCTGCATGAGCTGGTGCCCGCCGTGGTGGGCAAGTTTGCCATGTGGTCCAAAAACAGCGGCATCATGGACCCGTTCCTGTACACGGTGGCACTGGCCGAGAACGCACACGCCAACGGCGTGGACTTCTTCTTTGACCACAAGGTAGAGGCTATCACCCGGGAAAATGAGCTGTACTACCTGCATACTGCCCATGGCGATTTCTGCACCCGCTGGGTGGTCAACGCCGCTGGTCTGGGCGCAAAGCAGATCTCCGACCTGCTGGGCCTGACCGGCTACCGTGTCATCGGCTCCCGCAGCAACTACATCATCCTGCACAAGCGCATGGGCAAGCTGCTGCCCATGCCGGTGTACCCGGTGCCCAGCAACACCTATATGGCATCCACATCACCCCCACCGTGGACGGCAACGTGACTGTTGGCCCGGACGCGGAGAACACCGATGTGCTGGACGACTACAGCGTGCCGCAGGCCAACATGGACAGTCTGGCCGTGGAGGGCGCAAAGCTGTGGCCCCACATCTTTAAAAAGGATCAGATCCGCACCTTCGCCGGCATCCAGCCAAGTGGGTGGATGAAAACGGTGCCATTCAGGACTGGAAGGTGGAGATCCGGGACGACGTGGCACCCAATGCCGTCAACCTCGTGGGCATTGAATCCCCGGGCCTGACCGGCAGCGTGCCGCTGGCCCGCTACGTCATCGGCCTGATGCAGGAGCGCGAAAAGTTTGAGGAAAACCCAGACTTTGACCCGCACCACAAGGGCATCGTCAAGTTTGCCGAGTGCACGCCGGAACAGCAGGCAGAGCTCATCGCGCAGAACCCCGATTACGGCGAGATGATCTGCAGCTGTGAGGAAGTGACCAAGGCCGAGATCCTGCAGGCTATCCACAACCCGCTGGGCGTTTCCACCATGACCGGCATCAAGTACCGCACCCGCGCCATGATGGGCGGCTGTCAGGGCGGCTTCTGCCAGATGAAGATCGAACACTTCATTGAGCAGGAGCTGGGCACCGAGCCGGAGAATGTGCGTTACAGCCGTCAGGGTTCATGGGTACTCACCGGCAATATGCGGAAGGAGGAGAACTGAGCGATGGAACAGAAGGACGTTGTGATTATCGGCGGCGGCCCTGCAGGTCTTGCCGCAGCGGTGGAGCTGCACAAGCAGGGCATCCGCAACATGATCATTCTGGAGCGCGAGGCGATGCTGGGCGGCATCCTGCGCCAGTGCATCCATGACGGTTTCGGTCTGGGCCGCTTCGGCGAGAGCCTGTCCGGCCCGGAATATGCACAGGCGTTCATTGATGAAGTGAACAAGCGTGAGATCCTTACGAGACCAGCGCCACGGTGCTGAGCCTGACGGAGGATCGTGTCGTCACCGCCTCCACCCGCAGCGGCCTGCGCCAGTATCAGGCAAAGGCTGTGGTGCTTGCCATGGGCTGCAAGGAGCGCAGCCGCGGCGCACTGGGCATTCCCGGCGAGCGTCCGGCGGGCGTGTTCACCGCAGGCACCGCGCAGGCTTACATGAACCTCTACAACCGGATGCCCGGCAAGGAGGTCGTCATCCTCGGCTCCGGCGATATCGGCATGATCATGGCACGCCGCATGACGCTGGAAGGTGCTCATGTGCAGGCAGTGTTCGAGCTGATGCCTTACCCCTCCGGCCTGCCGCGCAACATCGTGCAGTGTCTGGATGACTACAATATCCCGCTCTATCTCAGCCACACCGTCACCGAGATCCATGGCCGTGACCGTCTGACCGGCGTGACCATCTCCGAGGTGGACGCGAACCGTCGGCCCATCCCCGGCACCGAGAAGGAGTACAAGTGTGATACGCTGATCCTCTCCGTGGGCCTGATCCCGGAGAACAAGCTGCTGGAGGATGCCGGCATCGCCATTGACCCCCACACCAACGGCGCTGTGGTGGACGAGAACCTGCAGACCAACGTGCCCGGCGTGTTCTCTGCCGGCAATGTGCTGCATGTGCATGATCTGGTGGACTTTGTTTCCATGGAGTCCGAGGCACTGGCACGCCACGCTGCCGCCTACGTTGAGGGCAAGGGCATCGACCCCTGCACGCTGGACGTGAAGTGCGGCGAGGGCGTGGGCCACACCATTCCGCAGAAGGTCAGCGGCAAGAACGACTTTAGCCTGTCGCTGCGCGTGCGGAACCACTACCGTGACTGCCGCATCGTGGTGCGCCAGAACGGTGTGGAAGTTGCTGCCAAGAAGATGAAGAAAGCCATTCCTGCGGAGATGATCCAGTTCAAGGTCTCTGCTGCCAAGCTGCAGGAAACGGGCGCACTGGAGGTGTCGGTGGAATGAAAAAGCAATTTACCTGTATCGTCTGCCCCAACGGCTGCGAGATCGAAGCCGAAGTTGAAAATGGTCAGGTGATCTCGGTCACCGGTCACACCTGCCTCGCGGCGAACAGTATGTCCGTCAGGAGCTGACTGCGCCCCGCCGCACCATCGCCAGCTCAGTGCTGGTCAAGGGCGGCGAGCTGCCTGTCACCAGCGTCCGCCTGACCCAGGCCATCCCCAAGGATATGATCTTTCCGGTGATGGACGAGATCCGCAAGGTGGTGCTGACCGCCCCCGTCAAGGCGGGCACCATCGTGCTGCACAACGTCTGCGGGCTGGACAGTGACGTGATGGTCACCAAGAATGTGGATGCCTGCTGACCGGCTGAAATAAAGAAATACGGAAAAACAGTCCTGATCGTCTGCCTGCTTTTACAGCGGACACGGTCAGGGCTGTTTTGATGCTATAAACCTGTTGACATGATGTGGAAATGGGCTTATATCGGCCTCAACGTGGGAAAGGACTGCGGCAAACGCCAAAAGCGGGCAATGCCGCAGCACATGGCTGGTCTGTACAGGCGCGGCCCATGCACTGGGTGTGGAGCCTGCCAGCATTGCAAAAATACGGGCACAAAAAGAACTGTTTGCATTTTGGAAACGAGATGCTATACTATTGATTGTACATACAACGATGTAGATACAACTTCCTGCAATGAAGCCCGGAGGAGCCTATGGATATTACGGAACGAAAAATCACAAAGATCGCGCGCGAAGCGGAAAAACTGGTCCTGCTCACGATGCGGGAGGAAGGGGTCGGCACAGCAGAGATTGACCTGATCCATGCAGTGCGGCATCACCCCGGCTGCACGCAGGCGCAGCTGGCGGAACTGCTGCACGCAGATAAGGCTGCCATTGCGCGGCGGACAAAAAATCTGGAAGCAAAGGGTCTTCTGATCCGCAGAGATGCCCCCAGCGACCGGCGCAGCAGCTGCTGTACCCCACCAAAAAGGCGGAAAGCCTGAGATCCTCCAAGGCAGAGATCGAAGCGGCCTTTTACGAATACCTGACCAATGTGCTCACCGCCGAGGAAGCCGCTGTCTTTGCCGCTGCGCTGAGCAAGCTGTACACAGCATCCAAGACCGAGAGCCGCGCGGGCTTCCCGCATTTCCGGAAAGCTGCAGGAGGTGAGGCTGCTCATGAAAAAGGATAAAACGTTCCGCCCGGACAGGGTGCTCTCCTATTTCAAAGCAGAGTGGCTCCCGCTGGCCTTTGTCACGCTGTCGGGCCTTGTGTATAACATCGGCCTGCTGGCAACGCCTTGGTTCGAGGGCCGGCTGGCCCAGTGCCTTGCCGACATTCTGGGCGGCAGCGAGACGGCGGAAAAAATGGCCATGCTGGTGCTGGCCTATATCGTGGTCACGCTGCGGTGCAGGCGGCGCGCTTTATCAAGCGCTTTTATGTCCGCCGCTTTGCCAACAACATCAACCGCCGGATGAAGGGCATCCTGTATGCCAATCTGGTGCGGCAGAGCCGGGCGGCGCTGGAAAAAGAAGGCGCCGGTGAACTGATGACCAAGGCCATCTCGGATGTGGACGACTGCGTAGAGGGAATGCGCAAGTTCACCACCGAGATCTTTGATACCGGCGTGGCGCTGGTGGGCTATGCTGTGATGCTGCTGGTGTACGACTGGCGGCTGGCGCTGCTCAGCCTGCTGTTCACGCCGTTTTCCTACATGTGCGCGGCATGGATGAAAAAGCCGGTGCAGCGCGCCGGTGCAGCGTACAAAAAGGCAGCAAGTGCGCTGAGCGCTGCCACCCTCGACCGCGCCCGGAATGCTGTGACCTACCGCATTTACGGCTGTGAGGATGCCCGCGTAGAAAAGTACGAGGAAGCCCTGAACACCTACGAAAAAACAGCCGTGCGCAACAATGTGTGGCAGTCCGCTCTGCCGCCGCTGTATCTGGCAGCGTCTGAGGCAGGCGTGCTGTTCATTTTGTGGTTCGGCGCTAAAAATGTGCTCGGCTCCGGCTGGAGCACATGGGATATTGCGGCGTTCACCACCTTTCTTTCCTGCTTCACGAAACTGGTGGTCAAATCCTCCAAGGTGGCAAAGCTGTTCAACTCGGTGCAGAAAGCCGAGGTCTCGTGGAAGCGCATCAAGCTGCTGATGAAGCAGCCGGAACAGCTGGAAGCCCTGCATATCCCGGCGGCGCAGGACGTGACGCTGGAAAACCTCTCCTTTGCCTATGGCGAAGGACCCATCTTTTCCGGCCTGAGCCTGACGGCGCACCCCGGCGATATCATTGGCGTCACCGGCCCGGTGGCCTGCGGCAAATCCACCTTCGGCAGGGTGTTCCTGTGCGAAGCACCCTACGGCGGCTCGGCAAAATTTGGCAAAACGGAATTTGCTGCCATGACCCCGCGGCAGATCTCTGCCACCGTTGGTTACTTGGGCCATGATCCGGAGCTAAGCGCCGATACGGTGCAGAACAATGTTCTCTGCGGCAGTGAACAGGATGCCATGCCGTGGCTTGCTGCCGCCGCGTTGGACGGCGAAGTGCTGGCCATGGAAAACGGTGTGGATACCGTCATCGGCCCCAGCGGCACCCGCCTTTCCGGCGGTCAGGCCCAGCGCTTGGCACTGGCAAGAACGCTGGCCCACCCGCGCCCGGTGCTGATCCTGGACGACCCGTTCTCTGCGCTGGACCGCCATACCGAGGATACCGTGTTTGCCGATTTGCAGAGCGATGCAAAGGATAAGGTGGTCTTCCTCATCTCGCACCGGCTGTACCACTTCCCGCAGATGCAGAAGGTGATCTTTATGGACAGCGGTAAAACCACCGTTGGTACCCATGCCCAGCTGATGGAAACGGTTCCGCTGTACCGCCAGCTGTACGAGAGCCAGACGGTGCAGAAAGAAGGCGATCTGGATGAAGAGTAAAAAGGATAACGGCGTATTTGAAGCCATCCGCATGGCCGCCATGTCGCATCATCTGCTCACGGCGGGCACCATCCTGTGCGTGGCGGCATCGGTGGTGGCATCACTGCTGCCGCCGCTGCTGCTGGCCGGTATCATTGACCGGCTCACCGCAGGCATCCCGCTCACCATGGCAGCAGTGCTGCTTTACTTTGGCAGTCTGGCGCTGGAAGGGGGGCTTTCCTCCGCGCAGGAAAGCCTGCTGGTGCTCTTTGGCCAGAAAATGACCCACGCGCTGCGGTCGGAAATGTCCCGGAAGCTTACCCGGCTGCCCGCCAGTACGCTGGCAGGCCAGAACCCCGGCGAGGTGGCGGCACGCTTTTCCGGAGATGTGGACACGGTGGAAGCGCTGTTCACCTCCGGCATCATCAGCATGGCGGCAGATGCCTGCCGCATCATTTCCATCATGGCGGTCATCGCGGTAAAAAACACCGGCATTGCGCTGGTGCTGCTGCTGGTGCTGCCGCTGTTTGCGGTGTTCACCCGCCATGTGCAAAAGCGGATGCTGGCCGCACAACTGGATAACCGCCGTGCCGTTGCGGCTGTCTCCGGTCAGGTGCCGGAGACGCTGCACAACATCCGCACCATCCGGGCGCTGGGGCTGGAAAGCTATAGGGAACGCCGCTATGACCGCTGCATCGGCGAGAGCTACGCCGCTATGGAGCGCACCAATTTTTACGATGCCATCTATTCGCCGGTGGTGCTGGCGCTGAACGCGGTGGTGGCAGGCATCGTGATGCTGCTTTCCACTTCCGGCAATGCATGGTGCTTACATTCTTTGGGATGTCGGTGGGTACCTCGGTGGCGATCATCAACTACATTTCCCGCATTTTTGCTCCCATTGAAAGCCTTGGCATGGAGATCCAGACCATCCAGTCGGCCATAGCGGGTGTCAAGCGCATTGATGCCTTTCTCGCTCAGCCGGAGCGCACGATCCCTGCCGAGCGCCGGACCGCTGCGCGCGGGGATGTGGAGCTTGCACATGTGACCTTCGGCTATGGCGAAAAGCCCGTCCTGAGTGATTTCTCCATGACGGTAAAGCAGGGCGGGCAGGTCACGCTGGTGGGCCGCACCGGTGCGGGCAAGAGCACGGTGTTCAAGCTTCTGCTGGGCCTGTACCAGCCGCAGGCGGGCACTGTTACCATTGGCGGCGTGGATGTGGCACGCATCACCGACCGCGAGCGCCGCACCTGCATCGGCTGCGTGGAGCAGCATTTCTCCCGTGTGCCGGGCACCGTGCTGGAGCAGATTACGCTGGGCGATCCGCAGATCACTGCAGAGATGGCACGGAATGCGGCAAAGCTTGCGGGCATTGACGAAGCCATTCAGGCCCTGCCGGAAAGCTATGACACCGTTTGCAGCGATGGCATGTTCTCGCAGGGCGAGTGGCAGCTGCTGTCTATTGCCCGCGCTGCGGCGGCGGACCCGGCTGTGCTTTTGCTGGACGAGGTTACGGCAAATCTGGACGCTGAAACGGAAGCCCGTGTGCTGGAAGCACTGCGCCGCGCCTCTGCAGGCCGTACGGTGCTCTCAGTCTCCCACCGCATTTACGAAAACCTGAGCGGCAGAACGGTGAAGATCGAGCCGCAGAGCATGTGAACCGAAACATTTTTCGCAATGCACGAAAAACGTTTCATCTCTTGACAGAACAGGCGCTGTGCTGTAAAGCAAGGCGCGAAAGCTGGGCAAAGTTCGTCTCGTTCTTTCAGGAGTGGTAAGGAAGATCAAAAATCTGTTTTTTCATGTCAGACATGAAGATACTTCTTGTTCTTTCGCAGAGAAAGGAATATAATGGGAAAGATAAGATCACCAGCATGCACATGATAAAACTTGGAGTGCGCTCAAGGTCAAGAGGAAGATGATTTCTTTCCCGGCAGGACTGTGCTATACTGGCAAAAAGATCTTCGGGTGCAGCGCAAAAGCTGCTGCAGGGAAGCTGAAACTTACAGAAATGAGGAACACACACAGCAATGGCACAGCACGAACGCGGCACGGCATATTATCATCTTCCGGGACTGTTTGAATTTTATGAACTGTACCGTGTGTTTCTGCCGCTGTTCCGTGAACACAGGGAATATTTTTACGACTGGTGCGAGATCGGTTCGGTCTACGGTGCACCGGCCGACTGCATCTGGGGCGGGGGCCGCACTGGCTTTGGCGATGCACAGCCGCACCGGGTGCTTGCACTGATGCAGGAATATGGCATATCGGCCCGGCTCACCTTCAGCAATTCGCTGCTCCGGGAAGAGCACCTTGCAGACCGGAAATGCAATGCCCTCTGTGCGCTGTTTGAAAAAGAAAACCGCGTGCAGAATGGTGTCATCGTCCATTCAGACCTGCTGCTGGACTACCTGAAAAGGCAGTATCCGGCCTTTATTTCGTGTCCTCCACAACAAAAGTCCTTACAGATTTTCAGCAGCTCCGCAGAGAGACGGAACGGGAAGAGTTCCGCTATGTTGTGCCGGATTTCCGCCTGAACAAGTCGTTTGCAGAGCTGGATACCCTGCCGCAGGATCAGAAGGACAAGGTGGAATTTCTGTGCAACGAATGCTGCTGGTACGGCTGCCGGGACAGAAAGCACTGCTACGAGAATGTCAGCCGCAAAAATCTGGGCGAGGACTGCCCGGACCACCGCTGCACAGCGCCGGGCGCACAGCAGGGCTATCGTTTTTCAAAGGCAATGGAAAACCCCGGCTTCATCGGGGCCGGGGATATCCGCAAAGTTTATCTGCCCGGCGGCTTTTCCAACTTCAAGATCGAGGGGCGGGGACTGGGCAGCGCGTTGATACTGGAATTTCTGCTTTACTACATGACAAAGCCTGAGTATCAGCTGCGCGTCCGGGAAGAAATTTATCTGGACAACATGCTGGATCTGTTCTGATGGCCCTGAGCCGCGTTCATATTTGCTTCCGTGATGCATCCTGCCGCCTTCGGGCGCTTTTGTTTTAGGATGTACTGATTGACACCCTCAAAAGCATCCTGCAGGGAGGTGCAGCCTGCATTGGGAAATGCAGAACAAAGGGGTTTGGGGTACTCCCCCCAAACAAGCTTTTTGCAACGCAAAAGTCGCCGTTGTATATGCGACGGCATTGCGTAAGCTGTGTTCCGTTTACGGCGCGGTCTTTCGTTTTGTTTGCAGATGCACTTTTTATATTTGGCATCAAGTTATAGATTGACAAGAGTACGCATGCAAATATAAGGGAAAGTGCTTTTTTGTACCGTGTTTCGACAAAGGGACAGGTCGAAAAGGACGACATCCCCATGGATGACCCTACCCGGTTCGCATCCGACTTCAGGGTTCGGAGCCCGGCACGGTCTGCCAAAGTTTTTTAGGCATAAAAACGTCGCATCGTATAAAACGATGCGGCAAAAAAGAAAATCTCCCCGGTAGACATTCCTACTGGTCGGGACCCGCGCACTAAGCAACAGCGACGAGTTGCGTTAGCTGATTTTTCCGCAGCCCCTTGGCGGGGCTTTGAAAAATCAGAACGCGGCCCCAACAGCTCCTCCCTGTTTCAGCCACTGGCTGCGGTCGTCGCCGTTGCACTGGGCTGTTGCTTGCCCTGCCTGCGGCAGGGCTGTGCTGTTCGAATCCCTCTAGGTCCCAAAGCCAGCGTTTGACTTATGTGCACACAAAAGAAAAGCAGCAGCGTTAAAATTACACTGCTGCTAAAAGTGGACCTAGAGGGATTCGAACCCTTGACCTCTCGGATGCGAACCGAACGCTCTCCCAACAGTCTCGCTTTTGTGCACACCTTATGCACTGCGAGAAAAGAAAAATCAACGTATGTTCGTCTATATAAAATGTTCTGCCATCAAACGACCTTTCTCGCTCACAAGTATGATCTCCAAGCCGCGGATTTTCGAGACGATGCAGTTTGGGGCGTAATATGGTTGGCGGACAAGTGAGCTACAGGCCCTTGAGATATAGCTCACATGGGGTTCAGATGTATCACATCCCAATTTACAATAAAATACGATGTATCGTAAAAGCGCAACTTTCACTCGAAAAGAATGGAAGCTGCGTTTTTGTTTTTGTCCACACAACATTTCAAAAAAGGAGGATGTCTATACTTTGTGCTACACTATCCAAGCAATGTATGAATACGGCGGCATAGTAGATGACGACGAACCACAGAACTTATTCTGAGCTTAGCCAGTATGCGACCTTTGAAGACCGGTTCCATTATTTGCAACTGCATGGCACTGTCCGGCATGATACATTCGGATTTGACCGCTATCTAAACCAAGACTTCTACCAGTCCAGAGAATGGCGAATGTTCCGTGACAAAATTATTGTTCGGGACATGGGATGTGACCTCGGTGTTCCTGACCACGAGATTACAGATTGGGTTATCCGAAATGGAAAGATTATCCGACCGGACACACAAAGCAATCCATTATGGGGACGATAGCATTCTGGAACCAGCATTCACAGAACGAAGATCGGGCGATACCTGCCTATGGAAACAAAGAACGATTTGATCGTCACACAGCGGCTGAAAACATGTGTGAATTTCGAAAATTCGATTGAAGATTACGAAAAAACTGTGTATAATATGATTTGAAGGAGGGAAGATGATTATGCTTATTCGTTTTTCTGTTGAAAACTATATGTCGTTTAAGGAACGGCAAATTTTTTCTATGGCGGCAGGAAAAAGCTCCAGACATCCGTCTCATATTGTTTCGATAGGAACTAATCGACTTTTGAAGAGTAGCTTTATTTTTGGTGCAAATGCAGCAGGTAAATCAAATTTTATCCATGCTGTTGACTTTATGAGGCAACTTGTGACTACAGGCGATTCTAAAAGTGGAAGAAGCCGTGATCGATATTTCCGAATAGATCCATCTTATAGTAAACGACCGGGCGTATTCCAGATAGAGATTGCTGCAAATAATCGATTCTATTCTTATGGATTTTCTATTGACTATCTTAAGAGAGAATTTCAGGCAGAGTGGCTCTATGACGTTACTGATGACAAGGAAGTCTGCTTCTTTGAAAGAGATATAGAAGAAGGTACAACGAAAACAGGCTTGAAGTTCCTGCAAGTTCAAAAGATGGCATGAGGTATGAAGTATACAAAACCGATATTACTGCTAGTAAGTTGTTTTTAAGTGAATTTGCTAAGAAAGATATTGATGAAACATCTATTTTTTGGCCGCTTAAAGTTGTATACAATTGGTTCTTAAAAGTTGTTGTAGTATATCCATATAGTCATGCTATGAAACCAAACAACTTTTTGTGAATAGCAGTGGAAACAATACAGCATTAGCGCAAATGTTAGCTGGATTTGATACTGGAATAGAGGGAATCTCTTCAGAAAAGAAATCTCTTGAAGAAGCATTGTCCTTTATGCCAAAAGAAGATAGAAGTCAGCTTATATCTATTATAGAGAATGACATTCGAGAACATGAAGAGATTCGTATGTCGATGGATGAAGATGCTAAAAAATCTATATCCATAGGAGTGAATAACCAAAGTTTTGTTATTTCTATGGAAAATGGAGAGTTAATGGCAGATCAGCTTATGATGAATCATGGTAACAAAGATGATTTGTTTGACCTATATGATGAATCTGATGGCACACAAAGACTATTCGACTTGATTCCTGCGTATGAAGTTGTTAAGGATGGACGGGTCATCCTTATTGACGAGGTGGATCGAAGTTTTCACAGTAAGTTGACAGAAGAATTCGTTCGGCGATATTTTGAGATAACAGAGGGCAGTGCATGCCAGATGATTTGTACGACTCACGACTTAAACCTGATGACCTTAAACCTGCTCCGAAAGGATGAAATATGGTTTGCTGAAAGAGACAATGAACATAGCACGCGGTTATATTCATTAAGTGAGTTTAAGACTAGAAATGATAAAAGCGTTTTGAATGACTATATTCAGGGACGATATGGAGCAATCCCTTGTATTTCAGAAATTGAAAGTGAGGAGGCTTAATATGTCAATTCCTCATAGACTGAATGCAGGTAATCGATTCGAGAGACCTGAAACCCAAAGTATAAAACGCGTGGTTTTTCTCTCTGTTGAAGGAGAAGTGACCGAACGACGATATTTTGAGTTTGTGAGAGAATCAAGGGAAACGCTTGGAATTAAGTCAGTAGTCGAAATCCATGTGCTACGACGTGGAGACAGCTCAAGTTCACCGGAAAAAGTAGTGGAATTGCTCGAAAATTATCTTGAAGTGAGAAATAATAATGACTTTCTTGCGGAAGTTGATAAGTTGGAACTTAAACACTACGATAAAGAATTTATTCATAAATACTTAGAAGCCCCGGATACAATCGATGTAAAAGAGAAAAGGCAGTTTGAGGGATTTCTGAAAGAAGAGCAGTTGGATTTAACATACCTTCTCTTCCTTAACAAATTCAAAGGATCTGATAACGGAGAAAACGACGTTTTCGGAATTGTTATTGATCGTGATGCCGGAAATCACAGTCCAGAGAACATGGCAAGGATTTTCGATGAATGTGACGAGAAAGGGTATCGATGCTTTCTTACAAATCCAAGATTTGAGTTTTGGCTGCTGCTTCATGTTGCAGATGTAAAGTCTGAGTATCCAGATGAACTTGAAAAAATGCTTGACTTCAATGATGAAACTGTAGACAAGCACTTGCTTGAGAAAACGGGCGGCGGAAAAAAGATACAGAGAAAAATATTTGATACTTATTTTCTTCCGAATATTGATACGGCAATCGAGAGAGCTAATGGATTATGCACTCGCGAAACGAACTTTTAGATCAGCTCGGAAGCACTCTTGGCGAACTTTTTTGAACTGCTGCGAGAATAAGAAACCAAAATTATTTCAGCGCACTGGCTTAGCGGCTAGTGCGCTTTTCTTTTTGAGACATGAGTGAAGAAACTAGCTAAGCTGGTAGAATAAAAGCGGCTTTAGCCATAGACAAAGAGAGACCTCCCCGTAAAATAGAGTGCAGATTTGCCAACCACATTCTAGAAACAGGGAGGTTTATCTTTAAAATGAAAGATAACAAAGACGTAGATAGTTTAAGCCATATGATGTGGAGATATCAGTACCATGCAGTGTTTGCACCGAAATATCGGAGAATGGTGATATACGGTCAAATCAAAAAGGACATAGGCCAGATACTCCGCCAGTTGTGTGAGCAAAAAGGTATTGAGACTATCGAAGCAGAAGTCTGCCCTGACCATATTCATATGCTGATAAGTTTCCCTTCGAAGTACAGTATTTCTTACGTTATGGGATATCTTAAGGAAAAAAGTACTCTTTTAAGGCTTACTCAAGCCATCGGCTTAGCCAGTGGTTTTCGCTTACTGTTTTGAACCGTTTATGCCTTCAACAACTGTTGCTATCTTCCTCATTGTTAGATTTGACTCAGCCAAAATCTTTTTTATGTTTTTAACATATATCGCAGCCCTTCCATCATCACTAATATGTACCAAAATTAATTTTGACTTTGCTCGTGTCGCAGCAACATAGTGGTTGCAAATATCTTGCTCTGTTTCCAACGTATAATCGGATACGAACAAAATAACCTGATCAAATTCCAACCCTTTAGAGGAATGAAACGTAATCGCAATTCGTTGTAGTCCATCTATATTAAATGCCGGATGAAATTTTTTATCGCAAATGGTTTCATACACTTTTTTACAATGCTCATCTTTTGTAGAGTAACCCAAAGAATTTGCTAATTGCTCAACTTCTTTGGCAAAGCTGTCCTTATCCGCTTGCTTAAGATATTCATCCAAATGCTTCAATGAAATTTTAATGGTTTGCAAAATATGTTTGTTTCCTACTACCTCATTAGGGTTTCATCTCTAAGGTCGTAGGCCGAATATGTGGGGAGAATAAAGTGCTTTGCAATAGCGTTATAAAGCCATGCTGCTTCAGTAGTAATATCCGAGATTGGAGTTTGAGGAACATATGTGAATTCTACTCCTTTTTCTGTTAGTTCTTTTGCACCAATCTCAGAATTTGCGTTGCTGTATCTTAACAGAGCACATCTTTTGTTCTTGTCCAAATAAGGTACTACAGCCGAAACCCAATTTGCAGTTGTAGTACATAGCATAACTACCGAAGACAAATCATTGACCTCTTTATAAAGAGGTCTTGTCTCATCGCAAAGCAAATTAGAATAGTTTTGTATCTGCTGACAGGATCTATAATTATCCGTCATAACTTTTTTAGAGAAATCACCTCTGGTCCAAATACTCATAAACGCTTCAGGATATGCACCTCTCCACATATAAATCGACTGTTTTTCATCGCCAACAACGAAAGTATCTATTTTCAGAGTTTCACATAGATACATAAACAGTGCGTGCATATCTTTATCGCAGTCCTGATATTCATCTACATAAATTTTGAAATATTTGGATTTCAAATATAGCTGGCACGCACTTGAATTTTTCAGAATTTCAAGTGCCAGTTGAAATATAAAATTTTTCTTGCTGTTTATATATGAGCATAAGATTTGCTCCGTTCTTATTATTTCTATTCCCTCATCAAGATACCCACTCTCACAGAGTAGTCTGTACTCATATCGAGTTTATAGTCTTTACCATAGACATCTTTCATAAAGGGCTTGATGATTTCTTCGATGGCAAAACTATTGTTGGTTCCGATGAAATGCTCGCTTACATCAATGTTTAGACGATCTTTAATTTCGGCGGCGGCCTTAATTGTAAATGTAATTGCGGCTACTACTTTGTGTGTATGATTTTCTTCTATGTCATGCTTGATTTTGGAAACCATGGTATGCGTCTTTCCCGTTCCAGCACTCGCGCGAACAATTAAGTTCCCAGATGTTTCAACAATTTCTTTTTGTATCGGCGATAACATCATTCGGCAATCCTCTTTAGACAAGCAAAATTGTAGTGTTCAAAAATAAGTTCACAGTCGTTTTGGGTGAGTTTTTCGGCAAGTTCAACCATGTGATTGTTCTTTGCTTCCTGCAGATAGCCAATCACATTTCCATCGGCTGATGGAAGGTATTCAACCATTTTATCATGAATGACTTCATCCAAATCTTCTTCCAAACTGCATCTCGACAAATAGAGTGAATAATTGCTTCTAATTCGATCCAATGTTTCTCTATTTTTATCGTATAGCTCGCGCTTTGCCGCAACACTCTTTTCATTTACAGGATCTTCCGGAAGAATAGTTTCACCAATAAGACCATTTAATCGCATAAAACCTAACACGCTATATGTCTCTTTGTTACGCGGCTTTCTTAAGTCGTTATCTGTTTTCACAACATTATAAATTTTCAATGCGTTCAATATTGATTGGTAAGGCTTAAATCCAAATCCCCCACCGAAAGTATATAAATCCCATCAGCTTCATAAAATGGATTCTTTTCAGAAAGAACTTTTCCGAATAAAACCATTTCAGAAGGTCCTTCAACGAGCAAAACTTTATCGGCAAAAATAGCTTCTGTCAATCCACGATTTAGCATCTTGCGCTGCTCTTTGAATTCTTCGGGAACAACATAGAGAACACTGCGGCTTACGATTTTATCAGCATTGTATATGCGAACTAGATTCACCTGATCCATTTCTGCCAGTACATATGGTGAATGTGTTGTTATAAATAAATACCGATACTTGTTTTCAGAAAATAATACATGCGATAATGCAATTTGCATAGAGCGATGCAAATGGTTTTCAGGCTTTTCTATTAAAAACAAATTGATTTTCTTATCTTCTTCCTCTTTAGAAAGCAAATCAAAAATAGAATACACTAATAATTTCTTGCGTCCTTCACCTGAGGTGGGATATAGAGAATCATCCGCATCTTGTTTGATGTAGGGAACAATATTGGAATAAAGACCTTTTACAGCAATTTCAGACTTTACAGATACCGTTACAGCTTCATGTCTAAACTTTCTATATTCTGGAGCAATTTTTTCTTCAAAACTTTTTATTCCAGACAAACTGGAAATCTGTGCATTTAAACTGTTACAAGTTTGCTGAATATCTTCTAGGGTACTTCTATCTTGCTCGTCATTGTTTGCAAGAAGCGTATTAGCATTTTTCTTGAAAGAGCATACAAATCCACAATATGCATCTATGTAAATAACATTGAATACATAATCTATTTCAA
>ENA-OQAA01000244-OQAA01000244.1-human-gut-metagenome-genome-assembly--contig:-NODE-244-length-38368-cov-2.810910_pt1 | contig 38368 bp, 47 predicted proteins | sample MGYA00242489_ERZ504515 | MGnify/ENA primary metagenome ERZ504515 (study PRJEB26092, sample SAMD00036237) | human gut metagenome | host: Homo sapiens | study: EMG produced TPA metagenomics assembly of... | reverse complement strand
GAAGATACCATTAAACAGAATAACAGATTGGATGCTATTAACAAATGGTTCAACTCCCTAAACAAGATTGGTTAGCCACAGAACATTAAACATTAGAAAATGAGAACACCAGTCATAATCCTGTTATTTGTAATCCTGCTTGCCGTAAGCTGCGGAGAGCCTCCCATGCCGCCGTCGGACGAGGAAATGATACGCCATTTCACCACGCACGAGGTGGCGTTCCGTAAGGTGTACGAAATCATGGCAGAGAGTTCAGAAGGTAGTTTTCACTACCCGCCGCTTTCTCCGGAAGAGGTTATTATACTTGATTCAATGGAGCAAAGCGATACATCCCATGAAACGAATGATGAACAAGACATCCCGGTATATGGACTGTTGAAGCCGGAGCGAATCCTACTCGACTCCCTGTTATCAGAGATTGGATGCGGTTTTATCCTTGTTGATCGCAGGGAATGGGGAACGGCAGATTCGGTATATGTGAGCCTCGTTATGCCGTACTACTCCCACGGCATCGTGGATGCCGGAACGTCCAAGAGTTTCGTTTACGATCCCGGATTGAGAAGCCGTCGGAATATCCGTATCACCGAACATGGCGACCTGAACGAGATCTACCGCAGGACGTACAACGACACCACGCTTTACAAGCCCATCAAGGGAACTGGTACATCGAGTTAGACCATTCGATATAACGGCCCGGAGTCCGTATCAAAGTATGTATCACTTTTTGTCAAGAAGATACATCATAAAGCAGATAATGGCCATCGCAAGGAAAAATAACAGAACCGCAAGGAGTTCGTTAAACCTGCACTTGGCATAGTGAGACATCACTGCTTTGCCTCGCCATTTGTAAATCCTGCTGACGAGCGACATAACGGCAAATGTGACAATGCTAAAAACGACACATGCAACAATGCCGACACACCTGGAAAAAGCCGGATAGTAACAGTCATCATAGGGAATATCAAAAGAGCGAAGATATAAATCGAGAGCATCATTTCGCCATCGACCTGCCTGTTCGTCTTGCCTGCTTCCATTTCTCCCCCATCCACCAGAGGTAGTCCCAGAGATAAAACCGTTGCTTATTCTCCTGCCGTTTCATCATGCCCAATGTATAAATCCGAGGTGGAACATCAGCGCTACATTTGCCACGATCAGGCGATAGCGATAAGAACTATTTTGGCGAGCTTCCTGCCGGGATGTTTCATCTTCCCGTAATGTTCACGGAGTGCTTCACGCCGTCCGGCTGTATAGCGTAGCTTGCAGAATAAATCGGGAAGAAAGCAGAGAGGAATCACTATGGCCAAACCAATCATCCAGCCGAAAAGGCGCAATATCGGCGGAAACCCAAGCGGTATGAGTAGGACGAAGAGCCAGCACCAAAACAGTAGCATACGTCCGTTGAGATTGGTACGCTCCCTTTCGTGCCATATCTCGGCTACATACCACATATAGTCGATGAAGCAGAACCGGTATTTGCGATTGTCCTTTTCCATACCGTTATCTCCATACAAAGAAACCAACCAATATAAGTATAATCAGAACGCTGACCAACACAATCTGAACCCTGCGGCGTGTTTCAGGCTTGCAATCATCAAATAACCACAGTTTGCTGTTAAACTGCCAATGACACGCCCATTTCCAACGGAACAGCAACCCTGCAAGCCATAGGGCAAGCAACCCGACACCAAACAGCAACCCGTATTTCGGGTGAGCCTGCAACCACTCGAAAAACGCTTCCGCCTTGCTGTTCATTGCTTCGTATATATCGGCAACTGTCATACTTATAATTAAAAGGATTCCGAACACAAAAATAATGTTTTCCGTTCACATAATCACTACTTTATGCTCCAAAACACCGGCTGTACGGTTATAAAACCAGGAAACAGCCCCCGTTAAGGTAACGGAGGTTGTTTGCGGGGTGTTTGTGTTCATTTAGTTCTGTTCCGGCAGGAGCTTGCAAAGCACCGGGTCGTTCTTGATACGTTCCAGTTCCTCGGCGACGATGCGGCCGGCCTCTGCCTTGATACGTTCGTAGTTTTCCTGCACGACCTGTTTCATGTGATCCGTCCCGTTCTCGTCCGTGAAATCGGTAATTTGTGGTATCTTCTTGTACCGGGCCGTTTCCGCTTTCACTTTTTCGTTGTCCACGACAATCTCGCAGTGGAAAATCTTCTGCTCGATACGTTCGTCGAAATTGTCCGCCACGGCCCCGACGAACATTCCCTGCGTGAGCGTCGAGATCTTCGAGGCCGGGATCAGGCTGTCCAGCTGCGTGGATATGGATGTCGATTTGTCGCTGCGGCTCAACGTCATGCTCTGCCGCTTCTGCAATACCTTACCGAACCGTTCCGAGAGTGTTTTGGCCGTTTCACCTACGACCTGCCCGGAGAAGATGTTGCCCACCGTGTTCATCACGACGGCGGCCTCCTTGTCCCCGTAGTCCCTCTTCAACTGTGAAAAATCCTGGAAGCACAGCAGCACGGCGACCTTGTTGCTTCTGGCCGTGGCGATCAGGTTGTCGAGTCCCTTGAAGTAGATTGTCGGCAGCTCGTCGATGATGATGCCCGATTTGAGCTGGCCTTTCTTATTTATGAGCTTGACAATCCGGGAATTATACAATCCCAAAGCCGCTCCGTAAATGTTTTGCCTGTCGGGATTGTTCCCCACGCAGAGTATCTTGGGATCGTCCGGGTTGTTGATGTCGAGCGTGAAATCGTCGCCCGACATGACCCAATATAGCTGGGGCGAAATCATGCGGGAAAGCGGAATTTTGGCCGATGCTATCTGGCCCTGGAGCTGGTCTTGAGCGCCTCCGAGCCAGGCATCCATAAAGGGGCTGAGGTAGTTTTCGAGTTCCGGGTAGGATGTCAGAATCGGGAAAATATCCTCGTACCGCTTGTTCAGGAACTCGATGGCGTGCGGGAAGGTACAATACCGCCCGTTGTCGTAGATGCGCAGGAACCAGATCACGGCCGCGAAAAGGATAATGGGGCTTTCCACAAAAAAATCGCCCTGCTTCTGCACCCAACTTCGGTTCAGGTTGAGCATGATGGTATAGGCGCTCTCGTAGGCGTCCGAAATATCGGTCATGAAGTCCGGGTGAATGGGGTTACAGCGGTGCGAGCGGCGCGGGTCGTCGAAATTTATGACGTAGAAAGTCGGGATTTTCTTGTAACCTTTCTGGTGATTCAGCAGGTGGTTGTAGGCGATTTCCGAAAGATCGGGAAACTTGTAGTCATAGATGTATTGGGTATAGCCCTTTTCGATTTGCTGTTTAATGAACTGGTTTACAACACAATAACTCTTCCCGCTGCCCGGGCTTCCCATGCAGATGCAAGCCCTTTGCGGGTTTACGACATTGGCGAACCCGTTGTTCCACTGTTTGTTATAGTAAAATTTCGTCGGCAGATTTATGGAGTACTCGTTCTCGATCAGGCGTGTTTCCTGCTGGAATGATTCGTTCTCGTTGTTGAAAGGGTCATCCATGAGATTGTTCTTCAGCAGGCGGGACATCCACACGCCGCCCATCAAGAGGCAGATATACCCGGCCGATAGGGTCAGTATGTAGAAAGCCGCGTTCGCCGTTGCCGTCAGCGGCAAGTCCAGCAGCCACCAGTTGAAGAAGAACAGCACGCCTCCCGTGGCCAGCGATGCCGTGATTTTCCGCCAGGTAATTTTCTCCTCTTTTACTCCTTTTGTCCCGAGGCATGAAAGGGCGAGGAACACGACGGCGAAAAGTTTCGTCCATAGTATATTCCGGAACAGCCCCGCGGTGCGGTCGAAGTTCAGCAGAATCCTATCGACCACGCCGATATTGATTCCCCATTCCCGTATCTGCCCGTAACAGAACCAGTAGATGTTGATAACCACGAACAAGATACTCAATGCCCGCATGAAATCCATTGTTTTTGCAAGACCCCGAAGGTCGTCTTCCTGTTGCATAACCGTAAGATTTAATAAATGAATGATAATTGAGATGTTATACTTTCCTCCGTCGTGAGGTATTCCGCTTCCGTTGCCCGTCCCGTCCGGCAGGCGCTTGTTTCGGGGACAAGCCCCTCGTGTTTTCCCCGGGATTCCGTTTTCCGCCGAAGCGCAGCTCGAAGGCGTTGGCCGAGTATGCCTTTCCCAGCCGTGATCCGTTCACGACCGTCCGTGTTTCGTGGTCAATGAAGGTCACACCCACGATGCGGCCGTTTTCGTTGCGTCGTATGTAGAGATCCACCCGGGCTCCCCGCAGGCGTTCGCGCAGTTCTTCCTCCGTGGGTTCTCCCCGAAGCGCTTTATCGACCCGGCCACGGATTTGCCTCCTCGTGTCGTCCTTCCCGAACCGTTCGGCGCTGCGCTCCATGTGCCGTTCCAGCCCGTCATACCCGACCTCTTTACCGAACAGTGAGGATTTGAGCGGCGCGGCCACTGCCTTGTCCCCGTTCTCGTCCAGCAGCGTGTAGAGCAATCCCCGGTAGGGGGTTCCGTTCCGCTCTCCCCGGACTTCCTCTATACCTATATTATATAAGGACAACAATGCCCGGAACTCGCCGAGGGTCTGGAAGCGGTATGTCGCCACGGCCGGTTTTATTACCGCTGCCACCTGGCGTTTCAGGTCGCCCCGCGTGTAATCGGCGGGGACGATCCCTTGCCCTTTCTCCCGCCTTCTCCCTTTGGCGGGATGCAGTCCGTACTCCCGTTCCAGTTCCTCGGTAACGGCCACGCTGCGTTCGTTGCGCCTGCTGTCGTTTATCTTGCGCCCGTCCTGGGCCACCTGCACCGACACGATATGGATATGCTCCCGTCCGATGTCGGTATGCTTGAATACGATATAAGGTTGTCCTCCCCAACCATGCGCTCCATGTAGGCCCCGGCTATCTCCGCGAGTTGCCCGTCGTCGAGGCGGTCTTCGGGAGCCGGGTTGAGCGACACGTGCACGACGGGTTTTTCCGTCCGGTAGTGCGAGGGCATCCAGCGCAGGAGGTCTTCTGCCGTCGCGGCCACGTTGAAGCGCCCATCCGCCGGCTCCCTCACGATGTGGGTCAGCAGCACCTTCCCGTCGCCCCGATCGACTTTCTCCTGGTTGTACGCCAGCGCGCCGTACACGTCTTTTCCGGTGGTGATATTGGCTACCATCGCTGTTTGAACTCTTCGGAGAGCGACACGACCTGCTGCCCGACGGCCGCCAGTTCACGTGTCGCTCTCTCCAGTTTATAGAGCAGCGCGAGTGTTTTCTTCTCGGAAAAATGCGCGTGCAGCTCCTTCACCACCTGGTTATAATTCGTTCCTATGGCACGGAATTGGGCGTGGAAAGCGGTCAGCTTCGCCACGTATTCGAGCGTTCCCCGGTCGGTCTTTACCACCCGGAACGCCTCGTTGAACACTCTCGCTTTGATAAAAGCGGCTTTGGACAATAGCCCGGACTGCTCGTAAAGGTCGAGGAAACGGGCATGTTCCACGGCTGAAAAGTTTACCGAAAAGCGGTAAACGGCCGGGTCGTTTTTCGCGGGTCGTCCCCCTTTGCCCCCTCGGGGCTTTCTGTTCTTTTCCATCGCATCGAAATTTTAAGGAGAGGCCAGGGCCCCACCGGTTCCTGAAAATTCCGATCCCTTCGCGGCTTGCCGCCCTTCTGAAAAGCACCGACTCCGGAGGTGCTTTCTCCCCCTTGCGGGCAAGCTGTTTTCTGCTGCAAAACGAGAATCGTGCAGCAGAAAACACAGCTTGCTATTTGCCCTTTGCAAATACCTTCTGCCCGCTCGCAGACAGAACATTGAAAGAGCCGCCGTAAAACGGGGCAAGGACGGCTTCATTAGCGTCGGGATCGTTCACGAGGCAAAGATACCGACCTATTCAATCACTTGTGCCATAAGCGATTACGCCACTTGCGTCCACTTTGACGCCACACGCGGCCATAGCGGAAAAAGAGCATACAACCCGTGTTTTTAAGGGTTTATTTTGCACGTGAGAACGGATACGGGCAATGACACATCCCCCTGTCCGCACACGTGCGGACGGATGCAGAAAACACCGTGTGCAGAGGAAAAAGCGGGTCTTTGTCCGGATAAGCAAATGCGGTTGCGCATGAGTATAAAATCGGACACGCGCCCATGCACCGGCATACCGGCGTAACAGCTGCCAGCGCACCAGCATATATGCGTGCCGGCATACCTGCATAAAATCTCATGCCGTCACTTGCCCGGATACGTGAAGAGATGAACGATTACCCGATTGTATAACTAAAAACGCATGGAACAATGAAAGAGAAAACGAAATTCGTGGCCTTCTCCACCCAGAAAGGCGGAGCGGGCAAAACCACCCTCACGGTGCTGGCAGCCTCTTACCTGCACTATGTAAAGGGTTTCAATGTCGCGGTCATCGACTGCGATTATCCCCAACACTCCATCGTGGAGATGCGGGAACGTGACCTGAAGCTTGCCCTCGAAGACGAACATTACAAGAGGTTAGCTTACGAACAATTCACCCGGCTTCAAAAGAAAGCCTATCCCGTCGTGGAAAGCAACACGAAAGAGGCGTTGGCCGATGCCGACTACCTCCTGCCGCAAGGTGATTTCGATTATGTGTTCTTCGACCTTCCCGGTACGATCAATAACGAGGATCTGATTCATTCCCTGGCCGGAATGGATTATCTCTCGCCCCGATCAGTGCCGACCGGGTTGTCATGGAAAGCACCCTGAATTACGCGGTTGTGGTAAAGGAGCATATCATGGGCCGCGAGAAGTCCCGGATGAAAGGGCTGTATATGCTATGGAACATGGTGGACGGACGTGAAAAGACAGAGTTATATCAGGTTTACGAGGCGGTAATGAAAGAGTTGGCTCTTCCTGTCCTGAAGACCTTCTTGCCTGACACCAAGCGTTTTCGTCGTGAGCAGAACGCCAGCCGTCGCTCTGTCTTCCGCTCCACGCTCTTCCCGGCAGACCGTTCTTTGATCCGGGGCAGCAACCTGGATAAACTCGTGGATGAATTGATCGAACTGTTAAAGTAGGATCTTATGAGCGGAAAAGAACATGACGACGGTTTGGACGCTTCCTTCATCATCAGCCAGGCCAAAAGCCGAAACCGGCCATTACATCCTTACACGCCGGAAAAAGAGGAGGAGGCATCGGCTCTATCGGAACCGTCCGGCGAGGCCGCCTCCTCGTCGGCTACGAAAGAGGAGGGACGCCGCCGAAGAGGGAAAGGCCAGGATTACGAGCGTCTTTTTATCCGGAACGCCCCCTCCAATACCCGAAGCGGCAAAACGGTGTATATCCGCAAGGAGTTTCACGAGCGTATAACCCGGATAGTGCAGGTTATCGGTAAGAACGAACTCTCGCTGTATAGCTACCTGGACAATGTGCTGGAGCAGCATTTCGCTACCTATCAGGAGGAAATTTCGGAACTCTACAAGAAACGGAACTCCGATATTTTTTAGTTATGAACCCAATATTTACAACCTATTAAAAACAATCCATCATGTCAGACAAAGCAATTATTTTATCTGTTATCCTGGCGGCTGTCCTTTGCGTCGCCGTGCCCTTCATCTTCCGCGTGTGCCGCTACCGGCGCAGGATGAAAACCCTTATCGTCCCCGACGGCCCTTCGGGGGAGGTCGCCGTGGGGACTGTCCCCACCCCCGAGGCCGAGTACCTGGCCCGTTACATCTGCCTGCTGCGGCTGCCTTTCGCCGGTAACAAGCACGTGAAGATACGTCCGTCGTATCACGAGCGTATCCGCGAGATCACCCGTGTCATCGGTCGTGGCGACGTGACGATCACGGCCTACGTGGACAAGGTTCTCAAGGCGCACCTGGACGATAACCGGGAAACCATCGAGCGGCTTTTCGAGGAGCGTGAGGCCGTGGCCTCCCGGCAACCCAAAGCGGAGGAGCGATGAACGGGGCGTTGTGGCTGCTGCCCCTCTTTGCCGTGGGGTATGCCTTGTGGGCGTTTTTCCGCCTGCGGCGGATGGAACGCAACGAACCGGCAGACGGGATCGTTGCCGAAGACACTCCCTGCCGACAGGAGATCATCGGCAGGAGCCGCTTTGTCCTCGACCCGCGCCACTCCCGGCCACAAGCTGCCGTAGAATCTGAAACTGAAAAAGTTACGGAAAAAGCCGATATATTTGTGCCCACGAATGTACCCGAACACCCCCGGCAGATTCCGCCGGAAGACCTGGATGAAGTGTTCGGTGTCGCTCCCGAGGGGGAGCCTAACGAACCTCTGGAAATCGACTTTCCGCTGTACGATGAATCTTTCCCGGATGCGGACGCGGAGGAGTCGGATTATGACGAGGATGAAGACGACACCGAAGAGCTGCCCCTTTTGGGCCGCTCGCTTGCCCAGGGGGTTAGTTTTGAACAGATGGGCGAAGCTACCGCCACGTGGTACACGATCCACCTTCAACAGACGAGCAAAGGGAGGAAACGGGACGTGTCCTCCTGGGCCTGAAACAGACCGACATGTTCGAGGTCATCGTTTCGGGCCGCCCCGACGGGAACGACAGGGTAAAATCCCTGATCGACACCTACCTCTCGGCCTTTCACCGGCGTATGTCCGAGAGGTCTGCGGAAAGCCCATCTCCGCAGGGTTCGGTTCCCACGGGTTTCGACGTCCGTGAGTTTGTTTAACCCCATAATGACATCACGATGAAAGAAAAAGACTACGGGTAGCGCGTGAGGCTATCCTCGAACCACTGAAAAAAAACGAATCAAGAAGTTTAACCCGGTGCGGGGCCTATCCATCCCCGCGCCACAATTCAAACATTATCGAGTTATGAGAAAGAACAAGATTCTTCTTCCGGCGGCATTTCTCTTTGCCGCCATCTCCTCCGCTTTCGCGCAGGGCAACGGCATCGCCGGCATTACGGAGCTACCAACATGGTAACCAGCTACTTCGACCCCGGCACGAAACTCGTGTACGCTGTGGGGGCTGTGGTCGGCCTTATCGGGGGCATCAAGGTCTATAACAAGTTTTCGAGCGGCGACCCCGACACGTCGAAGACCGCCGCGAGCTGGTTCGGCGCGTGTATTTTCCTGATTGTCGCCGCGACGATCCTACGCTCTTTCTTCTTGTAGTCCAACCTGTCATGCAAATAATTATGGAATATGGAATCAACAAGGGAATCGGCAAGAGCGTGGAGTTCCGGGGCCTGAAGGCGCAGTACCTCTTCATCTTCGCGGGCGGCCTGCTGGCCGTCTTCGTGGTGTTCGTCATCCTCTACATGGCAGGGGTCGATCAGTGGGTATGTATCGCTTTCGGCGTTGCGGCGGCTTCGGTGCTGGTCTGGCTTACCTTCCGCCTGAACACCCGTTACGGGGAACACGGGCTGATGAAGCTGCTCGCCGCGCGCCGGCATCCCCGCTACCTGCTCAACCGCAAGTCCCTGCGCCGGTTGCTGAAAAGAAAGGGGGGCCGCGTATGAGAAACCTCTTGAAAGCCACCACGCTGGAAAGCAAGTTCCCGCTCCTGGCCGTGGAAGGCGGTTGTATCATCAGCAAGGACGCGGACATAACGGTCGTCTATCGGGTCGAACTCCCGGAGCTGTTCACCGTCACGTCCGCCGAGTACGAGGCGATCCACGCCGCCTGGTGCAAGGCCCTGAAGGTCTTGCCCGAATACAGCGTGGTACACAAGCAGGACTGGTTCATCCGCGAGCGTTACCGCCCGGCCACGGGCGAGGGGGACATGAGTTTCCTCTCCCGCAGTTACGAGCGGCATTTCAACGAGCGTCCGTTCCTGACCCACGCCTGCTTCCTCTACCTGACGAAAACGACGAGGGAGCGTATGCACATGCGTTCAGACTTCTCGACCCTCTGCCGGGGCAACATCATTCCCAAAGAGGTAAACCGGGAATCGGCGACAAAATTCCTGGAGGCGGCGGAACAGTTCGAGCGTATTCTGAACGATTCGGGTTTCCTGACCCTTGTCCGCCTCACGGGGGACGAGATCACGGGTACGGCGGATTGTCCGGGCCTGCTGGAGCGGTACTTTTCCCTCTCGCTCTCGGAGACGACTTCTCTTCAGGACATCGAGCTGGGGGCCGAGGTTCTGCGCGTGGGTAACAAACGGGTGTGCCTGCACACGCTCTCGGACACGGAAGACCTGCCGGGGCGCGTGGGTACGGACACCCGTTACGAGCGTCTTTCCACCGACCGTTCGGACTGCCTGCTCTCGTTCGCGGCCCCCGTGGGGCTTCTGCTTTCCTGCGACCACCTTTACAACCAGTACGTGTTCCTGGAAGACAGCGACGAAAACCTGCGTATGTTCGAGAAACGTGCGCGTAACATGCAGTCCCTTTCCCGCTACTCCCGCGGGAACCAGATAAACAAGGAGTGGGTGCGATACGTCGCTGTGTAAGTAATTGTTAAACTTAGATTTAACCCGTTGTTTCGTCAACGGTAGCCTATGGACAGATGCACCAATAGTAATATACTGTATCAAAGCTGTCCAGACAAGGTAGCCCTTCCGAAAGGAGCAGTCAGAACCGTGAGGGAAAGACAATGGCTGTTAGTATCATACAGTCAGGGAGCTTGGCTTGGGTGGTATGGTTAGCGTAAGCGAACTGTCGTCTAAACGTCGTAAGGTTGAAGAAGCCAAAGATACTGATAGGCTTCAGCCCAAAAGGGAAGCAGTCGGTTATTCCTCTCCATTCTGGGAATACACGAACAGAGTACTGCCGGTGTAATAGACAGAACCTAACCCACTTATAAGTTACTTGCACGGAACGTAGTAAGCCCGTATTTCTCCTGCCAATGACAGGTAAGCAGACCGTAAGGAATGCCGAATGGAGTGCGGGTATAGGATTGCAGAAAAAGCGAATGCCACCCTGTAATGGGTGAATAGGGATTGAAACATCATCCCGCTGCGAAAGCAGGCTGACTTCTGCGGTAGGTGATTCTTTACAAGAAACTTTTAGAACTTTTAAAAGGAGAAAAGCAAATGAACGAAATTAAAAAATCGTGTGCATCGACTGACCAAACGCAGAGCAAATGGGACAGTATAAATTGGCTCAAATGCGAAGCTGCGGTTCAAAAGCTACAAGCGCGTATTGTAAAGGCTCAAAAAGAGGGTCGCCACAACAAGGTCAAAGCCTTGCAGTGGACACTGACCCACTCGTTTTACGCTAAAGCATTAGCGGTAAGACGTGTAACTTCCAATAATGGGAGTAAAACGGCTGGCGTCGATATGGTAACATGGAAAACGCCAGATGCTAAAGTGTGTGCAATAACCGAACTGAAAAGGAGAGGTTATACACCCCAACCTCTGAGACGAGTACATATCAGAAAGAGTAACGGGAAATTAAGACCATTGGGTATACCAACTATGAAAGACCGGGCTATGCAGGCATTGTATCTGATGGCACTGGCTCCCGTAGCTGAAACAACGGCTGATGCCAATTCTTATGGTTTCAGAAAAGAAAGGAGCACGGCAGATGCCGTTCAACAATGCTTCAATGACCTGGCAAGGACGACATCCCCACAATGGATCTTAGAAGGTGATATCAAAGGTTGTTTCGACCATATCAGTCATGAATGGTTGCTTGACAATATCCCTATGGATAAAGTTTTGCTCCGTAAATGGTTGAAAAGTGGATTTATTTTCAACAAGCAACTTTTTCCGACAGAGGAGGGAACTCCTCAAGGCGGCATCATCTCCCCAACTCTTGCAAATATGACTTTGGACGGACTGGAAAAACTGCTTGCCGATAGCTTTCCGATAAACCGCTCGAAGAAAAATTACTATACTCCTATGATAAATCTTGTTCGCTACGCGGATGATTTTATTATCACAGGAGAGAGTAAGGAGTTGTTGGAGAACCATGTTAAACCATTAGTCATTGAGTTTCTTCAAGCAAGAGGGCTTACCTTATCAGAAGAAAAGACTAAGATAACTCATATAGAAGAAGGGTTTGATTTTCTTGGGTTCAATATCAGAAAATATAAAGGCAAGTTTATCACAAAACCATCCAAGAAGAGTCGAAAGAGATTTTTAGATAAGGTTCGTGAAATAGTGGACAAGAACAAGTCTTCTAAGCAACAATCTTTGATACGATTGCTAAACCCAGTCATTAGAGGATGGGCGAACTACTACAAGGGGTGTTCTGCATCGGAAACTTTCCGTAAAACAGATGCACAAATTTTCAACAAACTATGGCGATGGTCTCGCAGAAGACATCCCAAAAAAGGTAAACGATGGATTGCCAACAAGTATTATCACACTGTAAGAGGTAGAAGCTGGACTTTTGCCGTACCGCTTGAAAACAGGAAAGTGGATAAATACCACACTCTTGTGAGATTGTCGGATACGAAAATAAAGCGACATATCAAAATCCGCAGTGAGGCCAACCCATATGATGCCGATTGGAAAGATTTCTTCGATCAATACAAGACCCGAAGAATGCTTGCACACTTAGACGGCAAGCAATATATCTATCGCCTGTGGAATCAGCAAATGCAATGTTGCCCTGTGTGTGGCAAGCACATCACACGGGAAACTCCCTGGAAAATTACTGAAATGACAGGGAGCAGTAGAAAGGCGAAAGTCCTAATACATGATCATTGCAGCCGAATTACTAACAGAAATAAATGGAAGTTACTATGAGCCGGCTTTTAGTTACAAATAAAAGTTTTGAATTGCTTGAGCCGTATGAGGGGAAACTCTCACGTACGGTTCTTAGAGGGGAAAGCTCCCGTAAGGGGGCTGACCTACTCGACATCGACCAGTATCTCAACGAGGCGCACTCGTTCGGTCTTCAATCCGTCCGGGCCCATTTCAACGTGCTGGCCTGGTCGGACGACGTGCAGGAGCTCCGGCATATCCGCAATGATGTGGGCAGCCAGCTCGCTCTGATGGAGTGCCGCCCGCGCCACAACACCGTGGATGCCGCCACGCTCTACTGGGCGGGTATGCCGGGCAATGCGGGGGATTTCCCCGCCGAGGAATCGTTCTACACGTTCATCGAGCCCGCGGTCTGTTTCTTCACGGAGGAAACCAACTATAAATCCTCGTCCAGCCCTTTCGGCATCAAGCTGTGCGACCGCGTAAGCGGCAGGCCCCTGCACCTGGACATCTCGGACGAACCGATGAAAAAAGGGATCATTACGAATAGGAATAAATTCGTGTTAGGCGGCTCGGGGTCAGGCAAGTCATTCTTTATGAATCATTTAGTCCGCCAATACTGGGAGCAGGGCACGCATGTCGTGCTGGTGGATACCGGTAACAGCTACCAGGGTCTTTGCGAGCTGATCCGGCGTAAGACCAAAGGTGAGGACGGCGTGTATTTTACCTATACCGAGGAACATCCCATCAGTTTCAACCCGTTCTACACCGACGACTACTATTTCGACGTGGAGAAGAAGGACAGCATCAAGACGCTGCTGCTGACACTCTGGAAAACCGAGGACGACAAGATCACGAAGACCGAGAGCGGCGAGCTGGGCAGTGCCGTGAACGCCTATATCGAGCGTATCCGCGCCGACCGGAATATCGTGCCGTGTTTTGACAGTTTCTACGAGTACCTGCGGGACGACTACCGCCGCGAGCTGGAGGAGCGGGAGATCCGGGTCAGCCGCGAGGATTTCAACATCGACAACATGCTCATCACCCTGCGGCAGTATTATAAGGGCGGACGCTACGACTTCCTTCTGAACTCCCGGGCCAACATCGACCTGCTCTCGAAGCGCTTCGTGGTCTTCGAGGTGGATTCCATCAAGGAAAACAAGGAGCTTTTTCCCGTGGTCACCATTATCATCATGGAGGCTTTCATAAACAAGATGAGACGGCTCAAGGGGGTACGCAAACAGCTCATCGTCGAGGAGGCCTGGAAGGCGCTCTCTACGGCCAATATGGCTGAATATCTGCGTTATATGTATAAAACCGTCCGCAAATACTACGGTGAGGCCATCGTTGTGACGCAGGAGGTCGAGGACATCATTTCCAGCCCGGTGGTCAAGGAGGCGATCATCAACAACTCGGACTGCAAGATCCTGCTCGACCAGCGCAAGTTCATGAACCGTTTCGACGCGATTCAGTCCTTGTTGGGGCTGACCGACAAGGAGAAGGCGCAGATTCTCTCGATCAACCAGTCCAACGACCCTTCCCGTAAATACAAGGAGGTCTGGATCGGTCTGGGCGGCGTTCAGTCGGCGGTCTATGCCACGGAGGTCAGCGTCCCGGAGTACCTGGCCTACACGACCGAGGAAACGGAGAAAGTGGAGGTACAGCGGCTTGCCGGCGAGCTGGGCGGTGATATGGAACTGGCGATCAGGCAGCTCGCCGAGGGCAAACGTTAAAGGGAGGGCAGGCCATGTATCGCAAGTGTATCGGATCAGACCCCACGGCGGCGCGTTTGGACTTCGCGCTGTACGAGGTGGCGGGCGAGTGGGAAAGCCGCTCGGGTTCTCCCCGGGTTCGCATCTACCGCAACCCGGGACGCCGGGGCGGCGGTTTTTACGTGGAGGTGTCCTACAAGGACGGGACACGCTTCTCCCGTCCCGTAAGGAAGTATTGGGGAGGTATCCGTTACTTCGACCTCTACGGGTATGTCGCCCTGGCCTACGATGCGGGGCGCGAGGTGCTCCAGCTCTCCGCTACGGGGATTATTACCGGGCGTCGGAATGACCGCCCAAGTATTCACGAATTAAATAATGAAAAGGATGAAACGATTGATTTTAACGCTGTTCGTGGGGCTTCTTTGCTTCACGTACCAGGCAAAAGCGCAGTGGACGGTCATCGACCCGTCGAACCTCGTTCAGAACATCAAGAGCGCGGTTCAAAGCTCGACCACGGCGACCAACATGGTCAAGTCGCTGCAAGAGAGTATCAAGATTTATAACCAGAGCAAGGCTTACTACGACGCCCTCAAATCGGTGCATAACATCATCAAGGATGCCCGGAAGGTGAAGCTGACGCTCGAAATGGTCAGCGAGATCACGGAAATCTACACCTCGGGATTCAACCGTATGGTTTCAGACCCGAACTTCACGGTGGACGAGCTGGCGGCGATCTCGGCGGGTTACGCCCGATTGCTGGAGGAGAGCGGTGCGCTGGTGGCGGAACTCAAGACGGTCATAACCGGCGGCAACGGCCTCTCGCTCTCGGACAAGGAGCGGATGGACGTGGTGGATCAGGTTTACACGAAGATGCTGGAGTACCGCAACCTCACGCGCTATTACACGCGCAAGACCATCTCCGTGTCCTTCATCCGCAGCCGCGAAAAGGGCGACGCGCACCGGGTGCTGGCACTTTACGGGAACCCGAACGACAGATATTGGTAACCTGAAAACGGAGGCAGTCATGGATTTCGACAATTTACACCAGGTTCTCCGGAACCTGTATCAGGAGATGATGCCGCTATGCGGCGACATGATCGGGGTGGCGAAAGGTATCGCCGGCCTGGGTGCGCTCTTTTACGTGGCTTACCGGGTATGGAAGGCACTGGCCAGCGCGGAGCCTATCGACGTGTTCCCGCTCCTGCGGCCTTTCGCCATCGGCTTGTGCGTGATGTTCTTTCCCACCGTGGTTCTGGGGACGATCAACGCCGTGATGTCGCCCGTGGTGCAGGGCACGCACGCCATACTGGAGGGGCAGACATTGGATTTGCAGGCATACCAGCAACAGAAGGACGATTTGGAAGCCGAGGCCCGCAGGCGCGAGGGCAAGGCTTGGTTAGTGGACGACGAGGTGTATGAACAACGGCTTGCGGATATGGGTATCACGGACTTGGGCGAGATTATCAGCATGTGGGCCGAACGCACGTGGTACGACATCAAGGCCGGTTTCCGGCAGCTTGTCCGGGACTTCTTCGAGTTGTTGTTCAACGCCGCGGGGCTTACCATCGACACGCTGCGGACATTCTTTTTAGTCGTGCTGTCGATTCTGGGGCCCTTGTCGTTCGCCCTCTCCATTTACGACGGCTTCCACTCGACGCTCGCGAGCTGGATTTCCCGCTATATCAGCGTGTACCTTTGGCTTCCCATCGCCGACCTGTTCTCCGCGGTGCTGGCCAAGATCCAGACGTTGATGCTCCAGGCGGACGTCCTGGCCCTGCAAGACCCCAACTACATTCCCGACAGCGGCAGCGGTGTCTATATTATCTTTTTGATTATAGGTATCATAGGCTATTTCACGATCCCCACCGTTGCCGAGTGGGTGATCCAGTCGGGCGGAGCCGGCGGGGCTATGGGCGGTATCAACAAGGCCGGGGCATTCGCCACGGGTGTCGCTGGCGGTATCGCCGGCAACATGATCGGCCGCACGTTCGGGCGTCGCGGCGGTGGCGGTTCCTCCTCCGGTAACGGCGGCGGTGGCCCGGCTTCGGGCAGTGCCCCCAACGGGCGCAACCTGGCAACACAAGGTAACAATAATCATTCATAACAATTTGGACAATGGAATTCAAGTCATTAAAAAACATCGAAACAAGTTTCAGGCAGATTCGGCTTTTCGGTATCGTGTTCCTCTGCCTGTGCGCGCTGGTATCCGTGTTCAGCGTGGTCGCGAGCTTCCGTTTCGCCGAAAAGCAGCGCGAGAAGATCTACGTCCTGGACGGGGGCAAGTCGCTGATGCTGGCGCTCTCGCAGGATTTGAGCCAGAACCGCCCCGTGGAGGCGCGCGAACATATCCGGCGTTTTCACGAGTTGTTCTTCACCCTCTCGCCCGACCGTGCGGCCATCGAGAGCAACATCAACCGCGCGCTGTTCCTGGTCGATAAGAGCGCCTTCGCCTATTACCAGGACATGCAGGAGAAAGGTTACTACAACCGTGTGGTGTCGGGGAACATCAGCCAGCGTATCGAGGTGGACTCCGTGGTGTGCGACTTCAACGCCTATCCCTACCGGGCCATGACCTATGCCCGGCAAATGATTGTCCGCGAGAGCAACATCACCGAGCGTTCGCTGGTCACGCGCTGCGAGCTGATCAACTCGGGGCGTTCGGACAATAACCCGCAGGGTTTCATCATGGAGAAATTCGAGATTCTGGAGAACCGCGATTTACGTACATTAAAAAGATAAGGCTATGGCAAAGAAGAGAATAAAGGCTTTCGGGGAGTGGGTCGAAGACACCTGCGCCGCGCTTGCGGGGCGCTCTCGCCCGATAAGCGGATTATCGTGATCCTCACGCTGCTCTTGTTCTTTTCCGTCTTGTCGCTCTACTTTACCGTGTCTTCCATCTACCGCTTCGGCAAGGGAGCCGGGGAACGGATGCAGATACGGCATATCGAGCGGCTGGAACTGGAATTAAGACAACGGCAGGAGGCCGACAGTGTAAAACATCTAAAAGATTTCAATTATGACGACGAACGAAAAACAGAATAAACAGCCGGAGGCGGGGAAAAAGGAACTCACGCCCCGGCAGATACAGATGCGGAAGAAGATGGTGGTCTTCCCGCTCTTTTTCCTGGCCTTTGCCGGGTGCATGTGGCTGATCTTCTCCCCCGGCGAAAAAGAACGGGAGGAGCCTTCGGCGGGTTTCAACACGGAGCTGCCGACCCCGGAATCGGAGGGTATCCTCTCGGACAAGCGTGATGCCTACGTGCAGGAGGAGATGCGGCGCAGGGAGCGGGAAAAGATGCGCTCCTTGCAGGATTTCGCGTTCGGGATGGAGGACGAGGAGGAAGAGCCCGTCATGCCCGCTGCCGTGCCGGATAAGTCTTCCGGCCCTGCCGGCGGTTCGTCGGGAGCTTTCCGGACTTCCCGTGCCGCCTATGCCGACATCAACCGCCAGTTAGGCAGTTTCTACGAGGAGACCGCCGGTGAAACGGGGGAAGAGCGCGAGATGCAGGCCCGCATCGAGGAACTGGAACGCCGCCTGGAAGAACAGCAGGCGCAGAAAACGGCCCAGGAGGAGCAGGTGGCGCTGCTGGAGAAGTCCTACGAGATCGCCGCCCGCTACATGAATGGCGGTCAGGCCCCTGAAGCCCCGCGTCAGAAAGCCTCCGTTTCCGGCAAGGCTTCCGTGCAGCCCGTGCGCCAGGTGCGCCGTAACATCGTGTCGCTGCTTGCCGCCCCGCTGCCCGATTCGGTCTTCGCCCGTGAGTTCGTCAAGCCCCGGAACTGGGGTTTCAACACGGTGGGGAGCGACCTTCGCGAGCCCGAGCGCAACAGTATCCGTGCCGCCGTGCAGCAAACCGTGACGCTCACCGATGGCGGGGAGGTTACTTTCCGGCTGCTGGAACCGATGATGGCGGGAGAGCTGCTCATCCCCTCGGGTACGCCCGTAACGGGGGCGGCGAGGATCAACGGCGAACGGCTGACGGTCAAGGTCAGCGCTGTCCAGCACGGCGGGGCGGTCGTTCCGGTCGATCTGTCGGTCTATGACACGAACGGCAACGAGGGTATTCCCGTGCCGGGGTCGGAAGAACTCAATGCCGTGAAGGAGATCGCCGCCAATATGGGTGCGGGCATGGGCAGCAGTATCACGATCACGGACGATGCCGGTTCGCAACTGCTCTCCGACCTGGGGCGCAGCGCCATCCAGGGCGTGTCGCAATACGTGAGCAAGAAGATGCGCTCGGTCAAGGTCACGCTCAAGGCCGGTTACAGCGTCCTGCTGCTCCCGCCCCTTCAATAAGGGTACAAACGACGTACTTCCGTACACCACTGAAAAAATCCATTTTTATCAACAATCAAAAAATTATCGAGTATGAAAAAGATTCTTCTGGCACTCGCTTTTATCGGGTGCATGTTCGCTGCCCACGCGCAGGAAAAGCCCTCCACGGGCGATTTGTACGACGGTCTTACCCGTCCGCTGACCTTCAACCGGGTTATCCCGCCCTACGCGCTGGAGGTGACGTTCAGCAAGACCGTTCATGTGATTTTCCCCTCGGCCATCCGTTACGTCGATCTGGGGTCTTCGGATCTTCTGGCGGCGAAAGCCGACGGCACGGAAAACGTGCTGCGTGTAAAGGCGGCCCTGCGTGATTTCTCGCGCGAGAGCAACCTTTCGGTCATTACCGAGGACGGGGCCTATTACAGCTTCAATGTCAAGTATGCCGACGAGCCGGTGAAACTGTCGGTCGAGATGGCGGACTTCCTGCATGGCGGGGAGGCGGTAAACCGCCCCAATAATGCGCTGGACATCTATTTGCAGGAGTTGGGATGCGAATCTCCGCTGCTGGTCAAACTGATCATGCAGTCCATTTACAAGAATGACCGCCGCGAGATCAAGCATATCGGTTGCAAGCGTTTCGGGGTACAATACCTCCTCAAAGGTATCTACGTGCATAACGACCTGCTTTATTTCCACCTCCAACTGAAAAACTCCTCCAACGTGCCTTTCAACGTGGACTACCTGACGTTCAAGATTACGGACAAGAAGGTGGCCAAACGCACGGCCATCCAGGAGCAGGTCGTATGGCCCGTGCGTGCGTACAACAACGTGCAGGTCATCGGCGGCAAGCGTACCGAGCGCATGGTCTTCACGCTCCCGAAGTTCACGCTGGCCGACGACAAGCAGCTGGTCGTGGAACTGCACGAGCAGCAGGGCGGGCGACACCAGACTTTCACGGTGGAGAATGCCGACCTGGTGCGCGCACGTGTTATCAACGAGTTAAAGGTAAAGTGATATGAAACGGGCGATATTCATTCTCACGCTGGGGTTATGCCTCCTCCTTTCGGACGGGGCGCACGCCCAGCGTGCCCTGCCCGCCATGCGCGGGCTGGAAATACGGGGAGGCATGGCCGACGGCTTCTATACCCGGGACAGCCGCAGCGAAACGGGCTACTGGTTCGGGCTGGCCATGAGCCGCTACGCGAAAAATGCCGATAAGTGGGTGTTCGGCGCGGAGTTCCTGAACCGTTATTACCCCTACAAGTCGGAACGTATCCCTGTGGCGCAGTTCACGGCCGAGGGCGGTTACTATTACAAGTTCCTCGCCGACCCGTCCAGGACTTTTTTCTTCTACCTCGGCGGCTCGGCGCTGGCCGGTTACGAGAGCGTGAACCGGGGCGAGAGGCGGCTCTATGACGGCTCTACGCTCCGCCACCGCGACCGTTTCCTCTATGGCGGGGCCGTCACGCTGGAGGTCGATGCGTACCTGACCGACAGGATTATCCTCTCGCTGACGGGGCGTGAGCGTATCCTATGGGGCACTACAACGGGACATTTCCACGCGCAGTTCGGCCTGGGCGTGAAATTCATAATCCATTAAACTTGCAAGCGACATGAAAAAGATGAAAAAGATATTGGCCCTGGCGGTCTGGATCGCCGCCCTGGGTCTTTTATGCGCATCCTGCGACAACGGGCTGGATATACAGCAGGCGTACACGTTCTCTCTGGAAACGATGCCCGTTCAGAAGCGAATCTCCGTTGGTGAAACCGCTGAAATCCGCTGCACGCTCGTGCGGGAGGGGAGATATGACGGCGCGCGTTACACGATCCGCTATTTCCAGCCCGACGGGCGCGGTGAGTTGAGGATGGACGACGGTACGGTGTTCCTGCCCAACGACCGCTATCCGCTCGACCGTGAGGTGTTCCGCCTCTATTACACATCGCGCAGCGATGACCAGCAGACCATCGACGTCTATGTCGAGGACAACACGGGTCAGGTCGTGAAGACCTCCTTCACGTTCCAGAGCGAGAACGGGACGGAGGAAACGGAACGATAACGTAATATGTCTAACCAAGAGAAGCGCCCGTCACCCGGGCGCTTTCCATAAATACTGAAAACCATGACAGAGCAAGAGAGAATAGATATAGCCTATCTCGATACGGGGGTGTACGAGAACCCGTGGCGCGAGAACCTTTTCGAGACGCTGCCCGAGGATCGGAAAACGGCGGAAGTCTGCCGTTTCGCCATCAAGAAATCGGCTTTCAACATCGAGTTCGTTCCCGAAGCGATGAAAACGCCGGAACTTTGTCTTGCCGCGGCCGGCCACCGGGGCGAAACACTGAAATTCGTCCCTGACCGTCTGAAGACACCGAAAATGTGCCGTGCCGCCGTCGATAGCAACAGCTACGCGCTGTATTACGTTCCGGAGGGGTTGAAGACCCCCGAACTGTGCATGACGGCCGTGAAGCGCAACGGTCTGGTGCTGGAGGCCGTCCCCGGGGAATTGAGGACGCCGCAAATATGCCGTGCGGCGTTGAAAGCGGTGGACAGTGCCGATTACAAGATACTCCCTTACATTCCGTATCCCGATATATGCCTGGAAGGGCTGAAAAAATTCGGGATGTCGTTCGTGGACAAGTTCGAGATTTTCGCCTCCATTGCCCCGGAGGTCATGACCGGGGAACTGGCCCTTCACGGCGTGGGGATGGACGCGTCCTGCCTTTCGCTCGTGCCGGTGGAACTGCGCACGGAGGCAGTCTGCTGCGTGCCGTCAGCGGGGACGGCATCCTGCTCCATGAAGTGCCGGAGGAATTACGCACGGAACGGGTCTGCGAGGCCGCCGTGTCCTCGAACTACCTGGCACTGGAGTACGTTCCGAAACATCTGAAAACCGACCGTCTGTGCGGGATGGCGCTGGAGCGCGATCCCCTGGCCATCCGCTTTTTCAACCCCGAACAGCTCACGCCGGAGTCTGCAACCGGGCGTGGCCCGTACCGACGACCTGCGTGTCCTCCGCTATATCCCTTCGAGGAGATACACCTGAAAGTGTTGGGGTTCTATTGCACGAATTACGATAAGACCTTCGATTTTTTGCAGCACATGAACCCGGCACACGTCACGCCGAGGGTGGCCCGGGAGATCTTCGCCCTGGAGCCGGAGCTGTTCTACAACCTTCCCGACCACGCCAAGAACGAGGAGATGTGCCGCCGGGCCGTCGGGCACGACGGGAGCTACCTGCAATATGTCCCCGAGAAGTGGAAAACGCCGGAGTTGTGCATGGAGCCATACGGCGCAGTCCCTATGCCATCGCCCACCTGCCCGAGAGCATGAAAAGCCCGGATCTATACATGAGCCTGGTGCGGGAGAACCCGCAAAACCTGAAAGGCGTCCCCCGCGAAGCCAGGACGCCGGAGATGAGCCGGGAGGCTTTCGAGCGTACCTACGGGAAGGACAAAACCGATTTCTCGGTTATCAGCGCGTTGAGCGACCCCGCCCTGGTCTTGCAGGTGTTCCGCGAGCAGGACGACCCGCAGAAGATACACCGGTTGATGAGTATCCTGCACCTGAACCGCCGGCTTGTAACGGAGGAGGTGGCGTTGGAGGCCGTTCGCAAGGATGCGGGGGTGCTGTACGACATTCCCAGCACGGCCATCACGCCGCTCGTGGCCGATACGGCCGTGCGGGGCGACCCGAGGATGATCCAGTGGGTTCCGAGGGAGCTTCGCACGGCGGATCTGTGCCTCTATGCCGAGGCCGCCCATCCCGAGTTGCGGGTTTACGTTCCCGACGAGATAGCGAAGGGACGTAATATCTATTCGTTCCACCGTCAGGTGGACGCGAAATTGCGGCAGCCGCTCGAATACGAACAATACAAGACCCTCTACTCGGGCGGCGCGGTGCGTGTGAACAACGTGTGGACGTCGGTTGCGGGTGAGATTGACTGCTGCGAGGTGCGTTACGACCGTAAGACGGAGAAACTCAAACTGCGGATCGTCGAACCGCCCAGGGAGAAGAAGGCGCAGCCGAAGGTCGCGCCCCGCAAACCCGCCCGGGGGCCGAAATTGTAGGACGGCGGGTAGTTCTTTGGCAGGAAGGTTGTTAAAAATCGCACGTGTTGTCGCCGATACCCGGATGAAATCGTTATATTTGCAATCGAATCCTCCGGCGGCGTGCCGCCGGGCGATTTACATACGGAAGGAACACATTATGGTGGGGCATTGAAAACAGCCAAATTTTAATCCGCTCGCAAAATAATGGGTAGTTCTCTTCTTCATCGTCGTGTCTATATGCGTCAAGCGTATGCGATAGCGGCGTGGGGAGAAATTATCTATCGAGTGGATGGGTGCTTGGCTGTACCTCAATGCCGGTATTTAACGTATTCTCACGCCTTTTTCGTATGGTATTTGTCTGAACCTAAAGAAAAGCGATATGGAAACGAAATCGACAAATGAGGTAAAGGGTGATTACGACCGGGTATCGGCGAGTGAATGCCTGGGGTCGCTAATCGAGTTGCACGGGATTGTCATGGAAGACGATCTGTTCGTCATTCCCGATGCGGATGGCACGGCAGTATTATACAATGACGGGAAGATACGTTTTGACGAGATCGCCGACATCGAGGTCGGCTCGGTGTTTGTGGGCATCCTGCTCCGCAACGGCTATCTGTTCTACCTTTCCCGTACCGAACCGCTCAAGACGTGCATATACACGCATGGCGGGTGGGGTTCAATCTCTGAAATTTCTCCCCGTGGCATTGCCGGACATATCGGGCGTGAACTGCACGGGAAGCTGGGCGACCATACGGCGGTCGATTGACGGGAAACAAAAAAATCGGACGGTTGTTTGAAGTGCACCCCAAATATTGGACGGATTAGTATTTGTTTAGATGGCATGAGTTCGGTATTGTACCGGGCTCATGTTGTTTAAGTATTTCTTTATCCGCTTGTTATTGTAGTAGTCGATATATTCTTCCAATTCTTTTCGGAAATGGTCTATGGATGAGAATTTTTGCAAATATAATAATTCGGACTTCAATAATCCAAAGAAACTTTCCATAGCAGCGTTATCCAGACAGTTACCCTTGCGCGACATGCTCTGTGTAATACCTTTCTGTCTTAAACGGAGCTGATACTGCTTCATCTGATACTGCCAGCCTGGTCGGAATGCAAGACAATACCCGGAGAATCCGGTATTCTGGCAAACGCATCGTCCAGCATCTTCATGATCTGCATAAAGTTAGGGCGTTCAGCTATTTTATAGCTAATAATCTCCCGGTTATATAAGTCCATAATCGGCGATAGATATAACTTTACGCCGCAAACCGAAAATTCCGTAAGGTCAGTAACCCACTTCTGATTCGGTTTTTCGGCTGCAAAGTCGCGTTGCAGAAGATTGGGCGCTATCCGTCCGATCTGTCCTTTGTATGAACAGTATTTACGGAGCCTGACCTGACTTTTTATCCCGCAAATATTCATCAGCTTAAGTACGGTTTTGTGATTTATCGCATATCCGATCTTATTCATTTCAACGGTAATGCGCCGATAACCATAACGCCCCTTATGTTCGTGATATAACCTTATAATACTCTTCTTTTTCGCGAGCATATTTATCGGGTTGTTTTGATTTTCTGAAGTGATAATAAATGTGCTTCGCGCCATCCCTGCGGCTTTGAGCAATACTGAAAGCCGGCACTGCGGCCTTAGTCCTTCGATGGCTTGGGCTCTTTCCCGCTCTCGCGGACAATGCGCTCCTCGACTAAGGCCTGCAATTTTTTTAAGTAAGCATTCTCGGCACGAAGATACTCCAGTTCCTTAAGCAACTCTTCGTGCGGAGTCGTTTTGAGTTTGACTTTTTTAGTCTTCGATTTACTCATGGCCGGCTCCTTCTTTGCGGTTTACGCCGCAGGCCTTCAGCACCTTGGTTTTGATAGAGCCGCTCCCATTGACGAATAACAAAAGGGCCCGGAATGCCGAAATGCACTGCTGTCTCCAGCAAAGATAGATGATTTTGGTGCATATGCTTCAAAACTGACAACTTAAATTCTGCACTGTAGCTACCGTGGCGCAGCTTAAGGCCGGCAAGGCATGGCGCTCGAATAATGTTACCCACAAGTGAACTTGCGAGCGGCCACAGCCCAAGTGACATCCGGCTTCCCTAACCGAAAGTCCGCCTTCGAGTACCAGTTTTACGGCCTTTAAACGAATCTCATAATTATATTTCATAAAAAACACCCCAAAAGTGTCCAACTTTTGGGGTGCAGTACAGTTATCGTCCGATTTTTTTCGCGTCGTATTTTCACGGCCGTTGCCTGCCGTGTTCCCGTTTCCGCCTTTGCAGGGCGAGCAGTTGCCGCAACATGTAGGCATGGTTTTCCCCCACGGTATGCCCCGAGGGCATCAGGTAGGGACTTGCGAGGCACTCCCGGCATTGGCGTACCGCCTCTTTTAAGTCGGTAACGGTTATTTCCGCTCCCGTGATGTCTTTAATCTTTGTTTCCATTCTTGTCCTGTTTTTTTGGTTCGTACCAACTGTCCCGGTAATTTTCTCCCACGAGCGAGAAAATTCCGCTCATGCCGCTTTCAGCGGCGAAATTTTTGGCTTCCCATATACCGGAAAACTCTCCCAGCAGCCGGTAGCCGATGAATAATTTGTACTTGCGCATGATTTTATCGTTTTTCCAGGTTGATAATCGGTGTGTTCTTTTGCAGCCATTCCTTCACGCTGTCCATGTTGTATTCGGATGTGATAACCGCCGTTCGGTCGTCGATTTCGGTGAAGCGCGTAGTTTCATACCCGTCGATCCACTGCTTCAGCGTGGCAACGCCCCACACCTGCGGGTCGTCGAACATGGTGTTGAGCCGCCCGATACCCTCGCCGAAGGTTACGAGCAGCGTTTCATAGGAGATTTCCTTGTTTACTTCATTCGTTTTCATATTCTCGCTTTTTACGGGCGGCTTTTGCCGCCCCGAAATTTTTTAATCAGACAAGTTCCACTCTAACCCTGCTCATGTTCGCCCAGAACACGCCGTTGCAGTAGTAGGCGTAGCCGTTATGCCAGTTGCTCCTGCGGCGTATCACGTCCTGCTCGGGTGGTCGTATCTCGATACTCGTGGTGTAGATGTTGTGTCCCACGGTAATGACGAGGTTGCACCTTCGCCATATCTCGGAATGGGTTTTGAACCCGTTTTTCCCCTCGACGAGCGCAAGGGCCGTCTTGACTGCTTCCCGAACTTCCCAATCCCACTCCCCGAAGGGTTTGAGCGGGCGTGCCATGTAGCTTTTATAGATGATTTTCATTGTTATATTTTTTTTTGTAGGGCGCTTTCGCCGCCCCGATTTTATAATTCGACAATCCTTTCCACTCTGCCGTACAACATGGAGCGTATGCTCGTCTTGTCCACGCCCTTGTATTCCGTGTAATGCCCGTACTGCTTTACCACGAATGTTTTCAGTACATCGACAAAGTTGAAACGATACCCTAAAAGCGGAATGGAGTCCTTGAAATAGGTGTTATGGTTTACCTCACGGGTAATCCAGTCTTTCTCCTCACGGGTGAGCGTTCCCCCGTCATTGAGCCGTTTGCGTAATATGTACGCTTTTGAGCCTGCAAGGCTTTCGAGTGCGGGAACGTCCCACGACACGAATTTATATGCTATTTGGTTCATTCTATTTTGTTTTTGCGGGCGGCTTTCGCCGCCCCGATTTTTATGCTGTCATTCGTTTCCGTATAAGGGACATGTTCCCCTTCATCAGTTTCAGTATTTGCCCGTGGTATGGGGTATTCTTGTTACACACGCCACGGCTCTGCACGACCTCCATGCGTTTTAGGACACCTCTATCGTTTCGATACGTTTGCCGTCGATTGTGGCCGAGAGTATGAGCGAGTCGGCTTTCAGATAGTATTCGTTGGTAAACACGCAATGGTGCATGGCCTCGCCCTCCTGCCGTATGGCTTCAACGCTGTCCAATACCTTGATGCGGATTTCCCCGTCGGAAAACTCCACTCCGAAAAACCGCCCTTTGGCTTCGACAAACGAGGCTTCCTGTTCCAACGCCTTGCGCCGTTCCTCCTGCCGCCGTTCCATTTGCATGTGCCGCCGTTTTTTTGCCATGTAGAGGTCATGCGCTGCGGGCAGGTCTGCGGGACACACGAAATGGGCGTTATGCAGGTCTTTCCCGAAAAATCGCAGCAGGTCGATGTAGTCGCACCATTCCGTCGGTTTCCCGATAGCGTACCCGTTACGGATGGCGATACGGATGCCGGCCAATAGTCTGCGATATTGCGGGAGGAACGGGCGAAAAATCGCACGAGTGCCGTTTGTCCCGCTTTAAGCAGCGTTTCGGCCTTGTTCTCCGAGAGCAGCAGGTGGATAAGGTCGAAAGGGGTTACATCGGGGAGTTGTTTACCGTAGCCGCTTCGGCGCAGTTCGGGGATAAGCCGTTGCCGGGGATAGATGCGTGTGGGCGTGATGTTGTATTTCCCGTCGTTCTCCGCCCGCAGTTCCAATGCGCTCGACCAACTCCACCCGTGAACGAAGAAGCCCATCGGGCGCAGCCGTGCGAAGGTTGCGGAGCGTCCGTCGGGGGCAATCCACCGCTGTACGGCTTCGATATGGGTGTAAACGGGCGTCTGTCCCACTTTCGCCCAACACTCGATATAGACGAAGCGCAGGACTTGAAAACCCTTGCAGCGGGTTACGATGCACAAATACTCGTAATCGTTGAACTTGCGGCGCAGGGTGGTTTCCACTTTCAGCGTGGTGTGGCAGTGCGGACACTCGCACCCTAACAGATTGTCCGTGAGTTCTCCGTTTTCGCTCTGCCACGTGTGGCCGCACTCGGTGCAGGTGATAAGTCCTTTCGGCGTGCGGCGTCCGATATGCTCGATGCAGTTCTTGTACCCCCATTCGATTTGTGCGGGGGTAAGCGGCGGCAGGTGTTTACTTGCCGCCACAACGCTCTGTTGGAATTTTGTTCTCGGTTTCATAACTAAAATAGACTGGGCATTAGTTTGTTATCTTCGATTTTCTTGGGTTTGGACTTGGCTTTCGCAACTTGGCGTAGGCTTCGCTCTCGGCCTTCCGTATGGCGTTCCGCCGTGCCTCGGCTTTTTCCTCCTCGGTCAGTTCGACGGTGTGATTGACCACTACCTTGCAACTGACGGGTTTGCCGATGTCGATGTCCTCCTCGTCGTAATAGTGGAGTGCCATAGAGTATATTTCCTCGTCGGCAAACCCGTTGCAACCGCTCTGCCGTACTTGGTTGATGATGAAAGTGCAGCAATCGTCAATGTTCTTTTTCGGGTTGGCGTATCGGGGTGCGAAAAGTTCGTCCTCCCGTGCCCGTGCGTCGAGATAGTTCTGTATCGTCAGTTTGAAATAATCTGTTCCTTGTGCCATGATTTTTTGGTATTGTGGGGGCGGCGAGCGCCCCGTGTTCAACATTTATTCGTCCTTTCCGAGAAGCCGCCGCACCTCGTCCTCTTTGGTCTTTTGGAAAATCCATCCCGCTCTCTTCTGCCCGTCATGCGTCAGCCGTGCGTTGAAGCGTCCCCCGAGTGCGTGAAGGGCGTCCTTGACGGGCTTGGTGTCCCCGAATACGGCTATCGCCTTCTCGGAATAGTCCACGATGATAAACCCGCCTTGCACGCTCGTTTCAGTGCGTTCCGCCCGTTTTTCGTCTTTCGGCTCGGGCAGACATATATTCTCCTCGTTTCCTGCGATATATGCCAGCCTGTCGATGTACCCTTCACGTGTGTAGTGGGTCAGTTTGCAGACACTCCACCCGTATTTCGGACTTTTGCCGAGCGTGAAAACGGGATAGCGGTGTTCGTTCTTGGGGTCGTATTCGGAGAGGTGCGCCGTTTGCGGGAAATTGGCCGCCGCCTTTCTCAACTCCCCGAAGCCGTTGCGGGAGGTGGCCGAAAAGCGAGAATGACGGTACGCACGCTTCGGGTGGTCGAACACTCGTAAGAGGGGTCAGTGTATTCCGTTTCGTTGAGTTCGGCGATGATTACGCCCTGCACCCCTTCGGGCATGATGCGGCGTAACCTCTGCGCCCCTATTTCCGCTATGCGTCATGCTCGGCTTTCTCTTTGGCGGCGGCGATGGCCTGCGCCGTGGCTTGCTCTTCCGCCTGCCCCACAAGCAAAGCCACCTCGAAAGCGTCCATGAACTCGGGGTTCACGTCGTCGTAGTACCTGCCGATACCGAATGTTTGCGAGAGGGGTCGCAGAATGTCCGTTTGGCTGATTTCCTTTGTTTCGGTATCGACCATGTGGTACACGTAGCCACGGGCGGTGTGTTCCACCTTGTAAACGACGTAACGCTTTCTGCTCGCACCCGCACCGATACCGATGATTACCTGGTTTTCCTTGACTACCTGCACCCGTGTGTCCGTGGTAGTCGCTCCGAATAATGAAATGTACTTTGTCATACCTGTAATAATTTAGAAGATGTGAGTGAATAGGAAATAGAAAAAGCCGGTTAGAGCCACGAGAGAAACAAGGCAGGAGAAAATGCCCCGCAGGATGTCATAACAGAACGTGAAGCCCAAAACGACCCAAATAAAGTCGATACCCCACACGTGGAAGCCCAAAGCCACCGCCCCGACCTTTACCGCCAACCCGACCTTTGCCTTTATGCCAAGTGGAAGGTTGGAGGATTTCTGTTTCCATTTATTTTTCTCTTCGTTTCTCATAACCTTTGACTTTTTTTTTATGCCGTAGCGGAGCCGGTATGGATGGAATCTGTTTCGGTAGCATCAAAAGGTGTCGGGGATAGCTGCTGCAAGATTTTGTCGGAAAATACGCTCGCCCGCAGGGAAAGAGGAAGATTTTGCGGCAAACCGCCCCGCGGCCCGATCTTGCAGCAGCGTGAGCCCCGTAACTACCTTTGCTACTGACAACAGATTTCCATACCGCGCTCCGCGGCATGAAAAAAAGAGAGGAAAAGGTTATGGGAGAGAAACGGGGAGAAAACGATATGCCGTGAACGCTCGCGAAAGTCGGTTCACGGCTCACCCTGCATGGAATGATAAATCGCCCGCGAACATTTCCTTTCACGGGCGATTGGCGTATCGGAGCGTGCCGATCCCGTATCGGCGGAGGATCGTTTCCGCCGGACGTGGCGCCACTCGCTGCCACTTTTAAGACGGATACGTCCATATACCACTGGCTGATAACAAGATACTGTTCATTTGTGTACTTTTGGGCATCCGGGAAACAAAAAATGAAACAGAACATGGAAATAATAAGTATGGACGTGAAGGCTTTCGACGCGCTGGCAGGGCACGTGGAAGCCATTGAAAGAAAAGCCGAGGCGTTATGCCGCAGGCAGGAGGACGTGAGTTTGAAAAAATGGCTGGACAACCAGGATGTCTGTGACGTGCTGGGGATATCGAAACGTACCCTGCAAACCTACCGGGAGAAAGGGTTGCTGCCTTTCAGCCGCATCCGTCACAAAATCTTCTACAAACCGGAAGATGTCGGGAAACTGCTGCAATCGTCGCACTATCCTAATACCGCCGCGTTATGAGCCATTATTTCATCGACAAGCACGATCCGCGTGTGGCGGATCTCTTCCGGCGTTTGGAAAAGGCCGGCAAGGCACTGGATAAACTGGAATCCTCCGGAGGCCGGACACTCAAGGGAGAGCGGTTCGTCACCGACGAGGAATTGTCCCGGCTGCTGAAAATCAGCAGGCGTACATTGCAGGAATACCGCACGGCGCGAATCATTCCCTATTATTTGATTCAGGGCAAGGTACTATACATGGAATCCGAGATACAGAAATTTCTGGAAGATTCCCGGAAGAAATGTATCGGGGGACAGGAATGGGTATAAAAGAAGAACGGCCATCACGGCCGTTCTTCTTTTTCAGTTCAATATCGTGTTCATGCCGGGGAGCTGCCAGACGACGGCGGTCGTCGTGGCCCTTCGGACAAGCCACCGTCGGAAGGCTTCGGCATTCCCAGATTTTAAGCGGAAAGCCAGCGCGGCGATCATTTCGAGCGAATACAGCTCGACAATACCGCCGTCACGGTTGCGCTCCCGGCGGTAAACCCGCTCCTCACGGAGTATGCCGCTTTTGAGTATGGAGCGGATGTTGCTCCCCACGGCAGGAACGAAGACTCCGAACAGGTCGGCAATCTGGTGGCGCGTGAGCCATACACGGTTCTCCGGCGTGTGGATTTCCACCCGCCCGTTTTCAATGCTGATAGGTTCTCTTGTCGTCATAGTCATACAAATTTATCAATTTTTGTTATACTGTTCAACCGTTTACCGTTATAATATCTGCCGTTTCCGGTTCGTCCTCCTCGTAGAGATTTATTTTCCGGCCTTTGGTCTGTTCTTTCAGACGTTTCATGTCCTCGTCCACCTTGCGGTCGGTCACTTTGGCGTAAATCTGCGTGGTGGAAATGCTCTTGTGTCCCATCATGCGGCTGACAGTTTCGATAGGCACACCCAGCGAGAGCGTGATATGTGTCCCGAAATTGTGCCTCGCCTTGTGAAAGGTCATGTCGAAGCCGTATGTCCGTCCCAGTTCTCTGGTGAGCTTGATGAGATACCCCCGGCAATAGAGGTTGAAAATCCTGTCGCTTTTACGCTCGTGGCGGTATTTCTCGATGATCTGCAACGGCACGTTCAGCAGGCGGATGGCCGAGGGCGTTTCGGTCTTCTGGCGCCGGATGTGTATCCAGTACGTTCCGTCGTCCGACTGCGTGATGTCTTTTTCGGACAAGCGTTTCAGGTCGGCGTAGGACAACCCCGTGAAGGTAGCGAAGAGAAACCAGTCCCGCACCCGCTGGAGGTTGGGTTTACCGACGGGAGTTTCCATCAGTTTTTTGAGGTCTTCGAGTTTCAAATGGCGGCTCTTGCGCGGGGCAGTTCCGGGTGCAGCTTCCCGTAAGGTCGCGCCGGAGTGTACCCTGACTGACAGCCCGCTTGGTCATTTTTTTCAACCGGTAAAGATGCTCGTGTACTGTCTTGGGTTTCATTTCACGATCTGTACGCAGGAATATTTCAAAATCATCGTAGAACTCCCGGTCAAGGCTCCGCAACGCTACATCCTCCTTTTCCTTCCTTTTTTTCACGAAGGAGGCTAAAATATTATAGGAGTTCTCGTAACTTTCATAGGTTTCTTCCTTGCGATCCACGCCGACACGCTTGCGGAACTCCTCGTTATGCTCGCGGAACAAGGCAAGGAGGGTGAACGGTTTCTGCCCGATTCCTTCCACGGCGTTTTTGACCAGCTCGGCCGTCACGAAACCGAGGCTTTTACGAATATGACGGTAATGTCCGGTGATTTTTTCGGTCAGTTTCTCTATTGCCAGGTTTACCGTTCGGGCGTTCTCGCTTCGTCCGTTCGCCCTTTTGGTTTCCGGATTCCAAAGCGATGGATCGACAAACGCGTTGATATTGATCGGGGCCGACTTGGCGTCGATGCTTACCTTGCATAACAATTTACATGTTCCGTCCTTGCGGACTTTCGTGCGGTTGATGTAGAACAGCAGGGAGAACGTGCTGCGACGTTTTATCTCTTTATTATTCGGTTCCATAATCGTTGTGAATTTGATTGTCAATGATAGATTAAATAGCTACGGAGAAGCGACCGGCAATCTTTTCCTCTAAAGACCGGGTATCCATGTCGATCTTGTCATCGGTCACTTTGGCGTAAATCTGCGTCGTGGAAATGCGGCTATGCCCCAGCATTTTACTGACGGTTTCAAGCGGGACACCATGCGAAAGCGTGATCTCGGTGGCGTAGGTATGGCGTCCGCAGTGAAAGACGAGCTTCCGTTCAATTCCGCAAATGGCGGCAATACGTTTCAGTGTCCGGTTGAGTTCGTTGTTGCTGTACATCGGCAGCAGTTTTCCTTCCGGGGCCATATCCCGGTACTTGTCGAGGATGAGCAACGGTATGTCGAGCAATGGCACTTCATAGTCGATTTTCGTCTTCTTGCGGGCGGTCTTGATCCATACCTCACCGTCCTCGGCCACTTCCAGATCCTCCGTCGTCAGGCGGCACATGTCCCCGTAAGGGATACCCGTGTAGCAGGAGAAGAGGAACAGGTCGCGGATATGGTAGAGTTTCGGGTCGTGCAGGGGTGTGGTCATCAGCCGTTGTAACTCCACGGCGGTAAGGTATTTCTGTTCCCGCTCGGGATGTTCGGCTTCATAACCCGCGAACGGGTCGGCAGTGATAATCCTTCCGCGATGGCTTCCCCGACAATCGTGTTCAACCGTGTGACAAGCAACACGATAGTTCCCAGGCAAAGCGGCGCTCCGTGCGTAGGTAGAGGTCATAGTTGTCGATGAATGAACGGTTCAGGGCCGTGAAAGGAACATCCGACAACTTGTATTTCTCCTGGATGAAAGCAGCCACACAGTTACAAGCATAGCGGTAAGATTGCGCTGTTCCCTTTTCCCGGTTCACGCCGACACGTTTTTCGAAATGTTCGATGAACGTCCGGAAATAACCCAACAGGGTTTCCTGCCCGAAAGCTGTCCCCAACAACAGATTCCTTATTTCTTCAGCCGTTACATTCTCACGGGTGGCTGACAGTTCGGCATAAATGGAAATGGCTGAAGCTCGCAAATCGTCCAGTTGCCGGTTGATTTCCCGCGCGGCGTTACTTTTACCCGTGGCACGTCCGGATGCCCACAGTGCAGCGGGTACGGACATTTTCGCGCTAAAAGCCGCTTCTGAAAATTTGCCGACAACAAGTTTCGCCATGACCGGGCAATGTCCCTCGTCATTCATTTCGCTCTTTTTGAGGTAGAACGTAACCGTTACATCCGTCTGTTTCATAACTCTATTTTTTATGTTGCAAAATTACTTGATATAGAGTTATTTACAGTTATGAAAATTATAGCGGAACAAAGAATAAAACCCCGGATGCCGGTAACATAACCTGTATTTCCATGAAAAACGGAAAAAAACGGTTATCTTTACGGGCAAAATATAGGGTTCTTTGCATGGTGAACGGTAAAACCGCAGGTGGTCAAGCGTTATTTTGCCGGATTATCCGGGGCTAAAAAAGGCAACGGATAAGTAGCAAATCTTTCTCTTAACCTTTCATTATCCTGCATTTTAGCGATTTGGAAAGGTATAGAAGAATTTGGCTTAACTCTCCTCAATACCAAACACTTACTTTATTTATCCAAATTTTGCCGTTTTTTTGCGAGTTCTTCTTATTTTAGAAAATTATTCCAAATACACTTTTTCACGGTGCCTGTTCCCCTTCGGGCTTTTTAAAAAACGTCGAATTCTTTTCCTTCGAACGCCGAAACGTTTTATTGCATTCGTCGAAGTCTTTTTTTAAAAGCCCGAGGCGGGCAAACATCCACCGACATTTGCCCGCCTCCTCATTATATAACAGCTTCTTTCGTTCTTATTCTTCTTCCGGCAGTACCACGACTCCCAATTTCTTGCGGCCGTCCATCTTCACAGTCAGCGGACGGTCAAAATGTACCCAGCGCAGGAACTTCGTTTCCTCCACAGCCGGCATGGAGTTCAGCAATTCCTGATTGTAAATACCTTCATTCATATAGGCATTAATGGTGAAATACCCCACTCCAAATGAAGTCAGATTCTGGAAGAAGTGAGTTCCCTGACTGGGATCTACCCGATAATTAGTCAGTCCGGCTTCCACAATGACACGGGCCGCTGAGATATGCGGCCATTTGACCGGTACCCCCAGCCACGTATCGCTGCTGCCCCACCGGCCGGGCCCTACCAGCACATAATGCTTCCCTTCATCCAGGAAACGGCGGTTCAGCTTCTCTATATCATAAGCAATCAACTGATTATTGGAAGCCGAATAGCCTTCCGTCTTCACGTAGATCACATCGCTGATATCTTCCATAATACCATGTCCCAGGGCATTTTCACTCTTCAGCAGCAACTGGTCATCAGGTATCTGGGTAAGATCTTCATCAAGTCCGGCCTTCACATCGACCATCGGACGAATCTGAAGCAGATAGAAGACACCGCTCTTGGTACGCGCATCGAAGTTAACAGCAAACTCAATCTCTACAGGACGCCTCATTTCTGCCTGTCCGTATTGCTGGGCAAGCTGAAGAATGCGTGCCAGAGGAAAGACATCATGCTGAAGGATATTGGCAAAAGTAATCAGCTTACGGCCGCCGGATAGATTCCGTCACGGATCACCATATCATACGGATCGTAGGTGGAAGCAATATAATCGAGGGCACCGTCATTTTCGGCATCCTTTACGGTAAGCTTCAGGAGATTAAATCCGTCATCAAGCGAGAAGTTATGTCCGTTGTTCTTCAAGTCAAGCGCATAGAAACGGGTCTGCGTTTCGCGCAGGGCTATTTCCATTTCACTGGTCTGAAGCACCTTGTCCGGATGATACGGACAGACACGCAAAGTCAGTCCGCCGTCAACGATATACTTGCCGAGTCCCAGTGCCAGACTGACGGTACCTTCTTCAGCCGTTTCGTCATTGATCGGATAATAGTTGATGGAACGGGCCACTCCCGATATGGCCGGATAATAACGGTCGCCATACTGGGTTCCGACTACCTCCTGCAAAATAACGGCCATCTTTTCCTGGTCGATGACGTTACTGGTGGCCTGCATGTAAGCCTTGCTGTCACGATAATAAACCGAAGCATACACACCTTTTATCGCATCACTCAGCATACGGAGCATTTCATATTTGTCTTCCAGATAAGGAATCATATAGGTGGAATAGATACCGGCAAACGGCTGGTAATGCGAATCCTCAAGAAGACTGGACGAACGGATGGCTATCGGAGCTTTCACCACATCGAAGAAAGCAAAGAAGTCTTCCACCAGACGGTCGGGAAGTTTGGCTTTCAGAAAGGCTCTCAGAATGGTATCATCATCGGCATCGCTCAAAGCCAGCTGATAAAGAAGATTCGTATCCATGAACTCATCAAAGATATCGGTACACAGCACCACGGTCTTGGGAATAACTACTGAAGCATTCTCAAACTCCGAAAATTCAGGATGACGCTTCACCATGTTGTCGATGAAAGCCAGACCACGTCCCTTTCCTCCCAGCGATCCGTCACCAATGCGTGCAAAATGGGAATAGCGGTCGAAACGTCGCGCTGGAACACAGCCACCACTCCCTGGTTTTTCATCTTGCGGTATTTCACGATGGCTTCGAAAATAATCTTCCGGTGAGCGTCGATATCCTGCAGACCTTCCCAACGAATCTGCTTCAGGAATTCGGCCACAGGGAAAATAGCCCGGGAATAAAGCCAGCGGGATACATGGTTGCGTATAATATGGTATTGCAGGGACTCAGCCGGAACAGAGAATATAACATTCTGCAATTCCTTCAGATTATGAACGCGGGCTACTTCCTCCATCGTACGCGGATTGATGAAAATAAAATCGCCGAAACCGAAATTCCGCGAAACAGCATCCCGCAAATCGATATTCATTTTCTTGGAATTCTTATCGATGAAAGAAGCTTCAAGCCGGGAAGCATAGGCACGGTTGCTCTCCTCTGCCGACTGAAGAATCAGCGGCATGTAAGGATCACTCTTGCGGATCTCTCCCAACAGTTTAATGCCGGCCAGCGAATCAACGGCCCCTTCACGGGGGAAACGGGCATCGGAAATAATTCCCAGAATATTGTTTTTGAATCTTTCATAGAGGTCCATTGCTTCTTCATACGAACGGGCAAGTACAATCTTGGGACGGCCGCGCATCCGCAACGTCCGCTGATGTTCGTTCAGAGCTTCCGTGGCAAACTCCTGACTCTGGGTGAGGACAAACTTATAAAGATTCGGCAGGACAGAAGAATAGAAACGGATGGAATCTTCCACCAGCAGGATCATCTGAACGCCAACTTCATTGATATCATGCTCCAGATTCATCTTATCCTCGATCAGCTTGATGATGGACAAGAGCAGATCCGTATTTCCCAGCCAGCAAAATACATATTCAAATATACTCAGATCCTCATGTTCCATACGCGCCCGGATGCCGTGGGAAAAAGGAGTCAGAACAACCAGCGGAATATGCGGATATTTCTCCTTGATCTGACGTCCGATATCAAACGTATCGCTGTTGTCGGATCCGGGCATACAGATTACCAGATCAAACATTGTATTTCCCAGTTGTCTCCAGGTATCTTCTTCCGTAGAAACCTGCGTGAAACGCGGCGGATAACGCAGGCTGAGGTTCATATATTCAATAAAGATCTTTTCGTCTATCCGACCGTCATCCTCCAGCATAAATGCATCGTACGGATTGGCAACCAACAAGACATTAAAGATACGTTTCGTCATCAGATTGGCGAATTGGGTATCTTTGAAGCGGTTCAATTTTAATTTTGTGAGCATATAGCAGGATTTAAGCTTATTCTATGCAAAGAACGGAAATTCCCGTGAGTTTTGCAATACCGAAATGAGAGACTATACATTTTATCATTATTTAGCACAAAAACCGGCCGAAACATTTTGTCATGCGACGAAAAAGCATAACTTTGCAGATACAAAAGATTTCATTTTGTTAAACCTTATAACATTACGACGTATGAACATCAGTCAAATCATGGCTTCCCTGGAAGCCAAACATCCAGGTGAATCGGAATATTTGCAAGCCGTAAAGGAAGTTCTGCTCTCCATCGAGCCTGTTTACAACCAGCATCCGGAATTCGAAAAGGCAAAAATCATTGAACGCCTGGTAGAACCGGACCGTATCTTTACATTCCGTGTGACATGGGTAGACGACAAAGGTGAAGTACAAACAAATCTAGGTTATCGCGTACAATTCAACAATGCCATAGGCCCTTATAAAGGAGGTATCCGTTTCCACGCTTCCGTCAATCTTTCTATCCTGAAATTCCTCGGATTTGAACAGACTTTCAAGAATGCACTGACCACTCTGCCGATGGGCGGCGGAAAAGGCGGTTCAGACTTCTCTCCACGTGGAAAGAGCAATGCGGAAATCATGCGCTTCTGCCAGGCATTCATGCTGGAACTTTGGCGTCATGTAGGTCCTGATATGGATGTTCCTGCCGGTGACATCGGCGTTGGAGGCCGTGAAGTTGGTTATATGTTCGGAATGTATAAGAAGCTGACCCGCGAATTCACCGGAACCTTCACAGGCAAGGGACTGGAATTCGGAGGCTCTCTGATCCGCCCGGAAGCTACGGGATTCGGAGGACTCTATTCGTGAAACATATGCTTGACGAAAAGGGTATTGACATCAAAGGCAAGACGGTGGCAATCTCCGGTTTCGGTAACGTAGCATGGGGAGCTGCAACGAAAGCAACCCAGCTGGGAGCCAAAGTGGTTACTATTTCAGGACCTGACGGATACATTTATGATCCGGATGGTATCAGCGGTGAAAAGATTGACTATATGCTGGAACTGCGTGCTTCGGGCAACGATATCGTAGCTCCGTATGCAGAAAAGTTCCCGGGTGCTACTTTTGTTGCCGGAAAACGTCCTTGGGAAGTTAAAGTAGATATCGCTCTTCCGTGTGCAACTCAAAATGAATTGAACGGAGAAGACGCTGCTCAGCTGATTCAGAACAAAGTATTGTGCGTAGGCGAAATTTCCAACATGGGATGTACGCCGGAAGCTATCGACGCATTCATCGAACACAAGATGATGTATGCACCGGGCAAGGCAGTCAATGCAGGTGGTGTAGCAACCTCCGGACTGGAAATGAGTCAGAACGCCATGCATCTGAGCTGGACGGCAGAAGAAGTTGATCAGAAGTTACATCAGATCATGCATAATATCCACGAGCAATGCGTTAAATACGGTACAGAGCCTGACGGCTACATCAACTATGTAAAAGGTGCAAATATC
>ENA-OQAA01000243-OQAA01000243.1-human-gut-metagenome-genome-assembly--contig:-NODE-243-length-38403-cov-2.343714_pt1 | contig 38403 bp, 51 predicted proteins | sample MGYA00242489_ERZ504515 | MGnify/ENA primary metagenome ERZ504515 (study PRJEB26092, sample SAMD00036237) | human gut metagenome | host: Homo sapiens | study: EMG produced TPA metagenomics assembly of... | reverse complement strand
CCAGTCTCATTTGTATAAGCTGTATCAACTTTCAAATAAGCTTCTTTCTTCAAGTCAGAAACAAACAAATAACGGCTATCAGCATCACCAGCACCTTCAGCTACAAACTTATTAGCGTTAAACGGATTCGTTAAAGTAGTACCTAGGATATCTTTATCGAAACCTAACTTAACACCAGCATCAGCTTTTTGGTTACCAAAGATAGTGTTCAACTCGTTAGCGCTCAAATAAACCTGTCCAGGAGCTTGCAATGTAAATGCTGCAAAAGTATTATTTTGAACATCCTTAGCTGCCCATTTCTGGACTTTCACACCATTGGTAGTAGTGAAACCAACAACAGAGTCAGTTGTAAAGTAAGAGAACAAAGGTCTCTTATCTTCCAATTTCGTAATAGTTCTAGAGAAAGCCCAACCTGCGATTTCTCCACCTGTAGTCGGAGTCAAATCCACTTGGCTTTCAGATTTCAGAATTTCAGCCATCGTGATATCCAACATACGACCTGTACCCTTGTTCATGAAGTCAAACTTAGGAGCTTGACCCTGATTCTCGGAAGAAACAGTAACACACCAAAGCGTGTTTGCTAAGCCAGTGGAAGTAGAGGAAGACGCAACCAATGATAAAACACCATCTTCGTCCATAGACAAGACCTTACCGGATGCCTCATCTTTCAATTGGAAAAGGCCAGAGTTAGCACCCTCAACTAATTTCCCGATTGAATAAGCACCATTTGCCGTAGGCAAAACGTTTTGTGCCGGTGTTGTCTGCGCATTTGCTGACATCGCACTTAAAAGCGCAACACCAGCTAAAAGAGTAGAAAACTTTTTGTTCATAATTAAATAATTTAATATTAATACTAAAGTGTAATAAGCTCTTTAACAACGATCGCTCTCTTAAAAATCAATACAAACGGCGATCGACTTTATTCATCATTTGCAAAGGTACGCGTTTTCTTTGATTCGCGCAACCCTTCTTTATCATTTTTTTCTCGCCATATAGGCTTTCTTATCAATCAAATAGACTATTCATTACAAAACCACCGATTACAAAGACAAACCCACTATTGTTCGGTACAAAAGATATATATTTTCCGATTAATTTCATTAATAAATAGAGATTTATATATAATGTACACGTACCTTAGTATATAGATATATTATTTTCCGCAAATAATACATAGAGCTATCTGGAACTAGATATATTAATAACACGTACCTTCGCTGCTCAAAAACATCACTTACAATAAGAAACCTCCTTAAAAGCATAACGCCGAATACTGCCATCCCGTAACGCTAGCAAAAGATGCCCGGTTGATTCAATATCATGGATACAGGCCTCGAATTCTCCCGCCTCATCCCTATAGCATGATAGCCCTCCCTCCTATACAATGCGGATTGATAGCGGATACGAATATCCTCGTATTCCTCTTGGAGGAGAGATAAATAATAGCGATAGAATACCGAGAGGAAACGGTCCAAAACCTCTTCTCGATCTACTTCCTTACCGATTATTTGAAACAAAGAAACAGGATTCGGAGCATCTCCCCGAAACACCGCTTGATTCAAGTTTATGCCGATCCCGATGATGGAGCAATATAGATTATGCCCTGATAGATCGTTCTCGATCAACATTCCGCAAATCTTCTTATCTTTCCAGTAAATATCATTCGGCCATTTCACCGTGACATGATCCGTATATGAGTCTAACGTCTCTTTTACGCTCAAGGCCGCTATTTGAGAAATCAAGAATTGGCGATTTGCAGGGATACACGTAGGTACAGGACTGTACTAAACATCAAGTTCTTTCCCGCCTCAGACTCCCAGACATTCCCTATCTGCCCACGTCCGGCTGTCTGGAAATCAGCGACAACTACACTTCCTTCCGGAAGAGATTCCTTGATAACCAGCTCACGAAGCAGGCTATTCGTAGAAGTGGTTTCCGCCACACGCAAGATGCGAGGAGATTCATTATCAGTGCTCATCATTATAAATCTCCCTTATATTTTTTGGTAGTTTAGCGATCACCTCCCGGTAAGAGTGGAAGATCCAACGTTTAACCTCCTCGTCCTCCATATCCCGATCCAGATAAATGCTATTCCAGTATTTCTTATTAAAATGATAAGCCGCTCAACCGCCGTATACCGTTCCCGTAACTCTTCCACATAGTCCGTACTGCATTTCAAGGAGACATGAGGCTCCTCCGCATCCAAAGGAAGCAGCAGGAACATCTTATTCTCTACCTTAAAGACCAGCGATACCTCATCGAACGGGAAACACTCGATGGTATTCTTCAAGGAAAGGCAGTATTCACGTACTTCTTCTATATTCATAACTTTTATCTTTTAACGGCAAGGAGCATAGAAAGCATCTTCGATATGGTCGATCAGGAAACCCGTCTCTTTCTTGATCAATGTCACGATATCAAAACGGACTGGTAAGTCTATATTAAAATAACGGACATAGGCATCCGCAGCGGCGACAATCCTCCGAATCTTCTTGGTGTCTACCGCATCTTCCGGTGAAAGCAAAAATCCTCAGAGCGTGTCTTTACCTCCACCACGATTAACTCATCTTCCTTGACAGCGATAATATCCAGTTCATAATGATGCCAATGCCAATTGGTATGCAACACGTTATATCCATGTTTTACCAGATAGGCACGAGCCTCAGACTCACCTTCCCGACCCATATCGTTCTGTCTTGCCATCGCATTAATTTGCACAAATATAGCCATTTTCTTTGTTATTCGGCTATTCACTCGTACATTTGCAAATGTATGAGAGAAGAACGTAAATATTCATCGGCTCACCCCAATCATCCGAGGGTACACAAAGTGACCTTTATGCTGAATGACGAAGAGCATAAAGCGGTAAAACGTTACCTTTCACGCTACAAGATCGAGAATAAGTCCCGTTGGTACCGAGAGACGATCCTTTCTCACATCCTCAAGACCTTGGAGGAGGATTATCCGACTCTTTTCAACGAAAATGAGATGAGAAGATGAATCCTTCAATGACGAATATTTCATGAAGCAAGCGTTGGTGGAAGCTCGTGCGGCAGCGTCCGAGGGTGAGGTTCCCGTAGGAGCTGTTATCATCTGCAACAACCAGATCATAGCGAGGGCGCATAATCAAACCGAATGCTTGAACGACGTGACCGCACATGCCGAGATGTTGGCGATTACGGCCGCCGCCGGAGTCTTAGGAGCGAAATACCTAACAAATTGTAGTCTATACGTAACCGTGGAACCCTGCATAATGTGTGCCGGCGCGATCGGATGGGCACAATTAAGCACGATCGTATACGGGGCATCCGATGATAAAAGAGGTTTCTCCAAATTCGCCCCTCAAGCCTTCCATCCGAAAGCGATTATCAAAAAAAGGTATCCTTGAAAAAGAGTGCGCGGAAGAAATGCAGCGTTTCTTTAAGCAAAGACGCTAAGCTCTATTTAACTTCCTCGTAATCCACATACTCCCCTTCATCCTTGGCGAATATCTTCTTACGGTGCACATAAGGTGTACGATCATCATCATCGTCCCGGGCGGTAGTAGTCGTAGAACGATGTCCGGAAGTATTGCTATTTGTTTGACGACGTTGTTCTCCCTTACGAGTGCTGTTTCCGCTACCAAAAAAGATGTTCTTAAAGGTACGCAAGATGGAGAAACCCATCAGAAACACCAACAGGATAAAGAAAAAGAATATTACAAACAAAAACTTAAACATAATCCGATACTTAAATGATTCTTTACTATCACAAACACAAAGATAAGAATTCTTGTTTATCCCTTTTTGTTAAAAATAGACAAGACTATATATAACAGGATGGTTCCAGAGATTCCCAAGAATCCCCATAACGCCACGAAAATAATGGCACAAGCGATCAATATATAGCGAAGCTCATTACCCTTCCACGCTAAGGATTTCACCTTCAGCGAGAACATCGGTATCTCAGACACCAACAGCAAGGAGGTAATAAACGCCAAGATAACAGTCACCAACACGAACAAGCCTTCATTCGCATGGACAACCGGTAAAACAGAATACCCAGCCGAAGCCCAAAATAAAGCATGCGCCGGAACCGGCAAGCCGATAAACGAGGTAGTTTGCCGTTCATCAATATTGAACTTAGCCAAACGCAAACCTGAAAACGTAGGGATCACGAACGCCAGATAAGGGATATACGTATTCAATGAGCCAAAAGGCAAAGCCGTAGAAGCCTCTCCCAACAACCAATAGACCACCATGCCCGGAGCGAAGCCGAAACTTACCATATCTGACAAGGAATCCAATTCCTTTCCCATCGGCGAGTAAGCCTTCAATAAACGAGCGGCAAAGCCATCGCAGAAATCAAAGACCGCGGCTATAATAATCCAAATCAACGCAGATAAAAAATTTCCGTGCAAGGCCATAACACTGGCGACACACCCGGACAGAAGGCTCAGACACGTAATTGTATTAGGAATATGTTTTCTTATACTCATTTTGACAAACGGGCTATAGGCGTTTGATTGCCTGTTACTTTTTGATCCATCTCTATTAACACCTCTGTTCCTACCGGCAGGTAGACATCCACGCGAGAACCGAATTTAATAAACCCCATTTGCTCGTCCACATGACATTTCTCTCCCGGTTTGGCATATGTAACAATGCGGCGTGCCATCGCCCCGGCAATCTGACGAGCCAAGACATCCACCCCGTTCCTCGTGGTAATCACGACCGCCGAACGTTCGTTCTCCGTACTACTCTTCGGCAGATAAGCCGCCATAAAACGCCCGTTCTGGTGGGAAACATGCTTAACGGTACCGTTTACGGGAAACCAATTGGTCATGTACGTTGAAGATAGACATAAAGATAGATATCTGTAGGCACTTCTTATGAAGGATCTCGTTCTCCATCACTTCCTCGATGGCAACGATCGTACCGTCGGCGGGAGCGATCACCAAGCTTCCGAATCATAAGGAAACCGACGGAAAGGACTACGGAAGAAGTTTAATACCAATAGGAACAATACGGTAGAAACAAAAGCGACAGAATAAAACAGCATACCCTTACCTACCGTATGGTACAAAGTTATATTCACAATAAATAATATTGTAAACAACGTAAGCAGTAAACCGGTTCCTTCTTTATGTACTTTCATTCTTCTTTGACTGTATCGTTTTATACTAAGAATCTGCAAAAATATTCATTTTTACCGAATATCAAAAATATATCACTTATTCACTGCCTCTATTTTGCCTAACTCTACGTACCAAAGGTATCCATCGACCCGCTCGAAACCCATTTTACGAATTAATTGCAGGTAATTTCTTACCTGATTAGGATGGCGCTTATCTTGCCGTTCGCCAAATTTATAATCCACGACAATTACCTTGTTATCTTTTATCATCACCCGGTCCGGGCGTTTAGACAAGCCTTTACCGAACAGGATATCCACTTCATTCAAGACACGGGCGGAACCATCATACCAAGCCTTTACCTCCTCCGCTTGCAATAATTCTTCCAGACGGCTGATCAACTCCGCCGCTTCCTCCCGGTTAATCACCCCGGCTAACCGATAACTTTCGACCGAAGCGGGAATATCTTTCGGCGTACGTATCCGGCTCAATACCTCATGCATCAAGGTACCGTGCTTCCGCCTGGCATTATCGAAAAAGAATCCTTTCCCATGCAGGCGTAATTGTAAACGATCATCCGGGGAAACGGAATACAGGCGCTCATGGGGATTTCCTCCAGGGTATCTTCTGCCGTTCTACCCGAAGCTGGATGCCACCATTCGCCCCTTTCAAAGGTATCATCCTCGATATCCGTCTCCACCCCCGCCCACAATAGATCGGCGATGGAAGTTATCTTCTCAACCTTACCTTCCTTGTTGATCTTCCTCGGACGGGGGGAGAATACGATCAGTTCTTCTTTCGAACGGGTAAAAGCGACGTATAAGGTGTTCAAGTTATCGATGAAAGCATGCAAGCGCTCCTTGAAATAATCCTTGGCGAAAATCGTGCTACTCAGGATCTGTCCGTAACGGACAGGAACTAAGTGCAGGCGGTCAAACGGCTTCTTCTCCGGGTGGCACCAAAGGATAACGGGCTTTGTCGGCTTATGGTCGATCTCCCAGTCCCCGAAAGGAATGATAACGACCTTAAAACCTAAGCCCTTGGATTTATGTACGGTCAAGATGCGGATAGCGTTTTGCCATCCGGGGTAGCGATCGTCTTTCGATAACCGGTCTCGTCCCACCATCTCAAGAAACGGTTCAAATCCGCGCTTTCTTTTTGGGCGTACTCGGAAACCATATCCAGAAAGGCTTGCACGAATACCTGTTCCGTTTCCGGGAAGTAAGCGGAGAAGTTACGGAAGAGCCTTCGGTTACCTCGTACAAGGATTGCCGGGAAATAGACTGAAGGTTTTGAGAAACAGACTTATCCGCCTCGCTCTCCCCGAATTTTCCGGTTAATACTTGATAGGCATACATCGCCAATTTCCTGTTCGTCTGGTCCTCCGGATTTCGCAAATAGCGCAATACGGCGATCAGGAAACGGACCGCCGGAGAACTACCCACAAACAGAGCATCATCGGAGATGATATCGTAATTGTACCGGTCGGACGGATGCTCTTCCTTATAGCTAGCAACGTATCAGCACTAAAGCGCCTTCTTGATTGGTACGCACGAGTATGGCGATGTCTTTTAGCGCGTAACCGTTATCCTGCAAGCGCTCCAAGGTAGCCGGCAAGCGCTCCATCGCCTCTTGCTCCCACTTCTTCTCCTCATCGCCGGACAAGAAATCGATCCGTACATGTCCGTCCTTCTTCTGGAAAGGGGGAGGGACACGCTGAATGCTCTTATCATAAGCGGTCATGATCTTCGTGAAAAAGGCCGTGCGTTCTTCCTCGTTTAATGAGGAGGTTTTCAACGCTTCATTATATAGATCTTGCAGGATTGCCGGAGCGGTGGTGAAGAACCCGTTATTAAACTCCACGATATGGCGGCAGCTTCGCCAATTATCCATCAGGGTTTCCTCACGGACCTGTTCCTCCTCGAAATCCCTGCGGACTTGCTCGTCCAATAGCTTCCAATCCGAGTTACGGAAACGATAAATACTTTGCTTCACATCGCCAACGATCAAGTTCGCCCTACCATTCGCCAGACTCTCCTCCACCAAGGGCCGGAAATTATTCCACTGCATGCCGCTGGTATCTTGGAACTCATCGATCATATAATGATCTACGTGCGTACCCGTCTTCTCGTAGATAAAGGGGGCGTCGCTGCCACTGATGACCTTATTCAGCAACTCGGTCGTATCGGCGATCAGCATCACATTCTTTTCTTCCCGGTAAGAGGCGATTTGCCGGGAGATATCGGTTAAGATCCCTAACGTATAATAATAACGCACGATCTCCCGGGCCGTGTTATAGGCCGTCAGGTTGGCGAACAGGGATACGATATTCTTTACGCAGGCATTCAACCCTTCCTCATATACACACCCGATGATCTGCGGAGGCCCGGTGGAGTCGTCTTGGTCGTATAGGCCTCCGGATTATCCGGCAAAGTTTGGAATGTGGCAGTCGGCTCTTTCATCTCACCTCTCGCCAGCTTCTCGAAATAGAAAAACGGGGAACGGCTTCCCCCTTAAAATCCGAGGGTTGTAACGCGAACTGTTTCAGCAACGCCACTCCCTCCTCTCCTAAACGTTTCGCCTCCGCCTCTACGGAGCGGATAATGGCGTATAGCTCATTCTTATAGGCATCTAGGGCCTGCTTATCCGCAATATCTTTACCGACCTCCTCGCTAAATGCCTTATAACTCTCCTTAAAGACCTCCCGGCTGAGCGACATGATATCCTTCCGCAAGCTCCAGCCGCCACCATCCTCGATCTTGTCCTCGGCGAAACGCAGCAGCCAACCTAGCAAATCCTTGCTCTCCGGCTTCTCCAGATCGGCCAGCAGGTTATCGATCGCCTCGGTCAAGACCAGTTCTTGGTCCATCTCGATGCCATAGCCGCCTTGCAAACCGATCTCGCGGGTAAAGGCACGCATCGTTTGCTGGAAAAAGCGGTCGATCGTACTGATATTAAAGGCGGAGTAATCGTGCAGGATAGCGACCAGAATCTTCCGGGCCTGCTCCCTCACCTGCCGCTCCGTCAAGGAATAGGCGGAAGAGAGTAGCTGGATATAATCGGACGCGCGGCGGAAGCGAGGTGATAAAGTTCTTGAACGATACGGGTTTTCATCTCATCCGTCGCCTTATTCGTAAACGTCACGGCCAAGATCCGGCGGTAAGCGCCCGGCTGGGAGAAGAGTAACATCAGGTACTCCCCTGTCAATTTATGCGTCTTGCCCGCCCCGGCAGAAGCCTATAGATTGTTAGCATAGCGATCGGGGATTAGATCGTACGGCTTTTCGAATAGCCCTCTTTCCGGAGGATATCCAACACCTTGGCACGCAGGTCCCCTTGGATGATTATCTCCCCGTCCTTCGCGGAGCCGCCTACGCCGCATTTCACTTTCAAGAGTTTCCCCAAGGCGGTCAGATCCTCGGAAGTACCCCGGAACCCGGTGATCAAGGTAACCATCTTCCCTCCCCGGTTCCGTTTGTCCAAGGAAATACGCAAAGCTTGTTTCTCCTTCGGCAACGTATCTTCCTCCTCCGTATCTCCCGTATTATATTGAAAATCGGGATTCGTGGAGTACATCACGCCTAATCGATCTTTCCAGTCGTTCGTCTTCATATCGCTCTTTTTTGAGAGCCAAAACTACGGATTTATCTTGGGATGGGCAAACGGGAATTATTCTTTCTCTCTTTCTAAAAAATCTCATCAAAAATCATCCAATCCTAACTCAATTATATATATTTGCAATTAATAATTTGTATCACTTAAATCCAATAAAGTTATGAAGAAAAAAGTTTTAAAGTTTACAGCACTAATCGGTTTAATTTTTTTCGCTCTAAACACTGATGTTTTAGCTGAAAACAGTGACGATAGCGCATGTCCTGATGACGGAGGAGGCCCGTATAACTTGTGGTAGATATGAGGGAGCTTGTTGGGCTCTTGACCGAATAAGCCCTATTATTTATATTCATTGCTATTTTTCAGGATGGCAAGAAGATCATTGTTATCCAGATTAACCGAATGAAAAATAGCATTTACTACTATTCGATAGTATCCATATTTCTCTTTCTTTCTTGTACGGGATGGAAAGATAAGAGAAATATGGAATCTGATATCATAACCGCAAATCTGGAAAGGAGAGATAATGTCTCCACCAAGGAACTATTTTCCGATATCCAAGTCATCCCACTGGAGACAACGCCGGAATCGCTGATCCGTGATATAACCCAGATCAAGTTTTTTGAGGGCCGATATTATATCCATGATTATCGAAGATCCCAAATCTTTGTTTTCGACCGGGAGGGACGTTTCCAATTCGCACTTAACGAAAAAGGAGACGGCCCGGGGCAGTACCTAAATCTGTCTGATTTCGCGATCGATACAGCCCGCAGGAATCTTGTAGTACTCTGCGCCGTCAGCAACGCTCTCTTTTTCTATGACCTAGGGGGTAAATTCATCGAGAAAAAGAGACTTCCCGATATCGCAGGGGCTTATAGTTCTCTACAGTTCCAAAACAAGGATACAATCGCTTTCTTTACCTATGATTATGACAATCGCCTGAAGTTCTATTCCTTATCAAAGGATAAAATAATCGATGAATATTTCCATGAAGAGAAAAAAGATATATTTTGCAAAGACGTATTTCCATTCCCACACTCTCTTTGCAGATCTTTGACTAACACGATTTACTCACTCTCAAAAACTACCTTGACAGAGCTTTATCACTGGGATTTTGGTAATTTAAATAACGACATCGAGAAATTGGAGTTTCCTTCCGGCTGGAACCAACAAGAAAAAATCCAATACGCGAAGGATGCCTATTCCTCTAAGAGTGTAAATTATGTGATAGAGTTTCATGGGCAAAATAGCAGATACCGATACGCTATGGTTGTCCGTAAAAACAAGTATATCCAGCTGTTTTATGACGGAAAAAAGCAAAGCTTGCTCCAATTCGAGCGAACCAAAGAGGGTTTGCAACTGTATCCGATCTACTTCGGAGAGGACTTTATCCTTTGCACTCCCGAGGGAGGGCTTCCTTTAGATGACATATTTCCCGAGAAACTACGGAATGAGGAGCAGCGAAGGATCATTCAATCGCATTCGGAAGAAGAGAATCCAATCTTAATTAAATATGTTTTCAAAAATGAAGATTAACGAGAATCTAATTTACATTTTCCTTTTGGGGATACTAGCTGGTATAATTTGCGTACGATGTGTGAATCACTTAAAAAAGTCCCCAAAAGATATGTATATAGACAATTTCGAATACGAGAAAGAAAGTCTGTATATCTACAAAAAGGAAGAATTAAAAAATGGGCATTATGAATGCCTCGACCAAAGGTGCTATTGGGGAACAGACTCTCTAAGTTCCTTCTCCTTAAGCAATCTATGTAATGATAAAAAGTTATTCTTTTGTTTTTCAGAAAAAACATGTCCTCCTTGTATTGACGCAGTTGTCGATATGTTAAACGAGGTTTTTACAGAAGAGGAAATAAAGACAAAAGTAGTTTTCATATCACCCGATTATCCCGCTCGATTAAGAAATGATTGCTATGGAAAAAAGCTATTGACCTTACATAATAAATATTTAGGGTTACCCATAGAACTAGAAGATTCTTTCGCTCCTTTTTTATTCATCATGAACAAAGATTTATGTGTTAAATATCTACATATCCACAATAAAGCACTGCCACAACTTACCTTAATCTATTTGGAAGAAATAAGAAAAATGTGGTAGATGATAGATGACCTCATTGGAAAGATCCCGGGACTTTGTCAAGTAAGTTTTTTTAACATCTAGCCTCCCAGAAGTTTCTACGGCTCTGTCGAGGGGTAGGTACAGGTCCTAGAAATTCCTACGGCTCTGTCGAGGGGTGAGTACAAGGCCGTAGAAGTTCCAGCGCCCTGTCGAGGGGTGAGTACGGGTCCTAGAAGTTTCTAGCGCGTTATCCCGCGTTATTCCAGCCTTAAATTTGTATCGTAAGCGCTAACTCCTTACATTTGGGAGATCACAAGTTTCTTGATCATTCATTTTTAAATCTAATAGACATGAGAACAATTAAAGCTTTCAATTTGTCCCCACTTCACGTGGAGGAGGATTTCGGATTCCTGAAACAATTCCACGATGAGGCGGTAACGCTACGAGGCGGATCGGGTGGAGACTCGGAGAGCCCCGACGAGATAGCCGACGAGGTGAACCCCGTGCTGGACGGCCAGATCAGCGCGTTCGAGACCAAGTTAGACGCATTCGACGAGGCGCTGAAATCATCCAGCAGCCTGCCTTCCACAGCCTTGGCGACAGACGCTGACGTGGAGCGAGACAGCGCGTGGCGGGGCGCCAACGCTTACGTAAAGGCCATGACGGAGCATCCGGACGTAGCCACCGCCACCGCCGCTATGGAGGTCAAGAGGTTATTTGATACCTATGGCGACCCCACCAGCCTCGCCCAGACTGAGGAAAGCGGAGTGCTGCACAATCTCATCCAAGACCTCAAGGCGCTGGACGCCGAGAAAGCGCGGCTCTTGGCGCTCACCCCATGGATCAACAACCTAGAGAACAAAGAAAAAGCCTTCAAGGAGGCGGCCCAAAAAAGAACGGACGAAAAGTGAGAGTATCGTAGGTGTCGTGAAGCAATGCCGTTCCGAGGCAGACAACGCCTACAGGCAGCTGGTGAGCACCGTAAACGCCCTTTGCTTGATTGAGGGCGAGGAGAAATACACTACCTTCATTGATCACGTGAACGTGATGATAGACGAGCGAAAGACGATCCTACGTACCCGGTCTACTATCAACGCAAAGAAAAACAAAACGGACATGCCTGCCCAATAAATCACCCCGGCAATATGCCCCGGCGGATAAATCCCGCCGGGGTATATCCCCTATCTCCTCCCAAGAGCTTTATTTTCAGGCAAACCTCTTGCTTAATAAAGCGGAATCACTACATTTGCTGCCAGAATCACGTTCGCTACATATATCGCTTAGAATTAACGGCCATGAGAAATATCATTCTTTTTATTTTTATTATACTAACGGTCCACTTGAACATGAGTGCGCGAGGCTCCGGCGAGAAACCGTCTATAGTCGTACTGCACTCCATCAACTTTGAGGAAAGCTGGACGAAACAGACCTATCTTGATATAGAAAATAAATTCGGGAAGGAAGGGTTTACCGTAAAGGCGATTCCCTTACAGATCCCCGGTATCCGCACGATGGAAGGTTTTCAAGAGAAGAGACAAATGATCCTAGAGAGAGTACCTGTGCCACCCACCTTAGTCGTATGCATAGGAGATCCCTCTTGGCTTATCACCCGCCCGTTGTTTGACAAGGAATGGAAAGATGTTCCCTCTATCATCTGCTATGCCAGAGATAATATGTACCCGAAAGAAGAATATCTGATAGATCTGGATACCAACGCGCTCGAGACCTTAACCCCCATCACGGACGTAGTAAAAGGCTATAACGCCACTTTTATAAAATACTCAGTCTATATCAAGCAGACGATCGAGCTAATCAAAAAGCTACAACCGGGATTAACCAAGCTGGCCTTTATTTTCGACCATCGTTATATAAGTCAGCAAACGAAAGCGGATGTGGAGGCCGTGCTACAGAAAGATTTCCCGGGCATCCAATTCGAGCCGCTGTCTACGACTTCCATTTCCACCGAGAACTTATTGGACAGGTTGGCCTCTTTCGACAATAAGACCGGCGTCCTTTATTACTCATGGTACAGGACCCAGAAGGACAACGAGAATCGTTATCTATCGATAACGTCCAGAAAATGATTAACAGCTTCTCAGTTCCCCCCGTCTTTACCTTGCAGGACGTACAAACAAAAAACGGGAATTTCGCCGGGGGATATTATGTTTCTCCGGAGGATTACGCGCAGGTGACGGCCAACACGATCGAAATGATCCTCTCGGGAAAAGATAGCAAAGAAATCTCTACCCTGACTTCGGGAACCCCGAAGACTTACCTGAATTACCAACACCTATTGCTTCACCAAATCGATCCCGGCTTATATCCCCCAAACGCCACTTATTTCCAAGAGCCTCCCGGTTTCTTTCAGAAATACAAGGTCCATATCATAAGCCTACTCGTCATTCTGGTGTTATTGATAACGATAGGGATATTACGGGTACACCTCTTTATCCAAAAGCAAAAGGGCAAAGACAAGGAACTACGAATCGCACGCCAAGCGCAGGACTTAAACCAGAAATATCAACTCGTCTTGAAAGCCAGCAACATGATGACATGGACGTGGGACGTAAGAGCCGAGATCATAGAGTGCAATAATGTCTACCTCACCCAAAGATCCGCCCGTGACAAAGGCGTAAACGGGATATTCAAGATGTCGCCCGATGAGTTCTATAGCGGCGTGTACCCGGATGACCTAGACCGGCTCCGTGATAAGATGGAAGCACTTGCCTCCGGCGAGGGCCAACCGGTAGATGAGGAAATCCGCTACCTAGACGATACGGGGGAAAACTATATATGGATAGAAATTTACGCCATCACCGGCAAGACCGATCCCGTCGGTAAACCTATCTACTGATCGGGGGAACTGCCCTGATCCACCAACGCAAGCTGATGGAGCAGGAATTGAGGGACAAAGCGAAGGTAGAGGAATCCAACCGGTTGAAATCCGCCATTCCTAGCGAACATGAGCCACGAGATACGTACCCCGCTGAACGCTATCGTAGGTTCTCGAACCTGCTCGCCCAAACAAACCCCTCCGAGGAGACAAAAGAATTTTGCGAGATCATCGAGACGAACAACGAACTTCTCCTTCAACTCGTGAACGATATTCTGGATCTATCAAAGATCGAGGCCGGGCAAATGGATTTCATCTATTCCGAGTTCAACGTATCCACGCTATTCCGGAGCTTATACCAGACCTTCCAAAGCCGGGTGAAAGGCGGAGTCACTCTCTATTGCGAGATACCCGAACAGGATTGTGTTATCTATTCCGAGAAGAATCGCTTGACCCAAGTGATCACCAACTTCCTCACGAACGCCTGTAAGTTCACGTTCCAAGGGTCTATCCGCATGGGATACAAGGAGAGGGAAGATGGATTATATTTACGTAAAAGATACAGGAAAAGGTATTGAGCGGAAGAACCTCCCGCACGTATTCGAGCGTTTCGCCAAATTCGATTCCTTTATCCAAGGAACCGGACTCGGGCTATCCATTTGCCAAACGATCCTAGAGAATCTTCACGGGAAGATCGGCGTAGAGTCGGAAGAAGGAAAAGGGAGTACTTTCTGGTTTACGATCCCATGCGCTGTATCAAGACCGTAGCGTAAGCCGAGATCCCTTCCTGCCGTCCGGTGAAGCCCAGCTTCTCCGTGGTCGTAGCCTTGATAGAGATATCCTCCTCTCCACGTTCATGACCTCGGCCAGCGTTTTCTTCATCAGAGGGATATGGGGATTCAATTTAGGGCGTTCGGCGGCTACGGTGGCATCGATATTACCCAACTCATAGCCCGCGTCTCTCAAAAGCTTCATGGTGTCACGAAGCAATATCTTGCTATCAATGTTCTTATATTCACCTGCCGTATCCGGGAAATGATAACCGATATCCCGCATATTGGCCGCTCCCAGTAAAGCGTCACAGACCGCATGGATCAGCACGTCCGCATCGCTATGTCCCAATAGGCCCAACGTATGCTCGATCTTAATCCCGCCCAGCCATAATTCCCGGTCCGGCACCAAGGCGTGGACGTCATAACCAAAACCTACACGTATCTTCATACCCATTTATCTGAAAAGGTTCTTGATTCCATCCATATCGAACGACAAGGAGAAGCGCAATGTCTGGTCCAACGGGTTACTCTGTACCGTACTGATCAGATAAGCGGCATCCAACTGGAAAACACTCATGCGGAAACCTGCGCCGACTGAGAAGTACTGACGGTTTCCCTGATATTTATTCTCATAGTAATAACCGCCACGAACAAAGAACTGCTGATTGTAATTATACTCCAGACCGATAGAGGCCATAATCTCCTCTAGCTCGCCCTTGAAGCCATTCGGCGAGTCACCGAATGATTTGAAGATACCCGTGATCGGGGACATATTGTTATATTCATCATGTTTTTCCTTATAAGCAGCCTCATCCTCGGGAGTCGTACCTTCTTGAATAGGTTCGGTAGGAACTAAATATTTACTCAAATCCACATAGATACCGATTTGGTTATAATCATCGATCGGATACAGCAAACCGGTTCCAACCTTTAACATCGTAGGCAAGAATTGGTTGGTATTTCCGCCGTCGTAAGAGACCTTCGTACCGATATTGGAGACATTAAAACCAAAGCTCCACAGGCACTCGCTATTCCCTAAGATCACGTATTTCTCCAGATAACCGGCGATATCGGCGGCAAAAGCGTTATCCGGAACCATATCCGCATCCGACGAGGCACCCATGTCCGAACGAATATAGCGCAAGGCGACTGCCATAGAAAACACATCCGATAATTTACGGCTATAACTTACATCAAAAGCCATCTCATAAGGATTCAATATGAGCTGATTACCCATTCCTCCATCCCGGCTTTCCTGTACTTCTCCTAAAGAGAAATAACGCAAAGAAGCTCCGATCGCCTGCATATCGCTATCGCCTAATTTATAATAACCGGCCAGATACGCTAAAGCCACATCATTCACCAATTTACGTAACCAAGGCGTATAGGATAAAGCGACTCCGGCCTTACTATAGCTAAAAGCATACTTAGCCGGGTTCCAGTATTGGGAATTCACATCCGGCGTAGTAGCCACACCGTTATCACCCATAGCACCTCCGCGAGCGTCGGGCGCGATAGACAAAGACGGTATCGCCGTATTAATCGGGGCGAATTTATGTTTAACATCGTCTGCGCCTCCTTGGGCATATAAACCGTAAATGCCGTCAAAAAGCTGAAAACCGCTAGTAACAGACTGAATCTTGAAACTCTTACCATATATTCTATTCTAAAAATACATTTACATTTATCATTCCTAGAGGGTAATAAACATACCCCCATGCTTATTATAAACTAATTACCCGATACTTTATTGTGCGAGAATGATTAATTTATTCGCTTTCGTCGCCTCTTTCGAGTTATTCGTACTAATCGCCGCCCGATACAGATAAACTCCCGGGCGCAACCGCCTGCCACCGTTATCCGTCAAGTTCCAAGTTACGATATAAGCCTTAAACAACTCGGAGGAACCGCTCTTCTCGGTACTCCATAGGAACTTACCGGTCATATCATAAACCATAACCGTCACCTTTAAGTTCGATCCGGACGATTGTGATGCAGAAAGAATTCCACTTGATCCCGTGCCGGATTCGGGGTGGCATACATCTCGATCAGATTAGGTTTCAACCCTTCCGCCACCTCAAAAGTAAAGGTATAGGTCGTGGAGTTATTTAAGATATCCCACACCTTAAACTCGGCCGTATGCATTCCCGGCTCCAGCTCGGGGATGGAGAACTGGACAAGTCCTTCCCCTTCTTTATCGGGTAATAGTGCATAGTAATTATTCAAGTTATAACTCATGGAAGGCATACTGTCGACCGTCAGCATGATATCATGCCCTACACTACTACCTGTTATATTCACACCGCTCTTGTCCCACAGCCTAGCGACAAAATAAGGAGTCGTATTCACTTGATCACCCTCTACAAAACTAGAATCATTCAAGTAAATCTGCCGGATCTCAGGGCCGATCGTATCTGCCTCCGCATTATCAGCGGTACCGCCAACGATATAATTCAAGAAAGATCCTTGTGCCTCATGCTTGTTCACCTCATCCGAGGCGTAGAGATTCAGTTTTCCCTGCTTATTCGAATAAGAGATATCTTTCGGTACCATAAATGTAAAACTAAATTTTCCTTGCCGTACCGAATCTTGCCCGATATAGATCGTATTCGGGTAATCTGTGTAAGAGAAGCGGACCGTATCTCCTTTTTCATTCGTATTATTGCCCAAGGTGGTCAATGAAGCTTTACTATCCAGCACCGTAGCATTTAGGATACCGGTAAAATCGTTAGCCAAGCCCTCTTTCGTATCTAAGATCTCTCCCTCCACCGTTATTTTCTCCAAAGCCTTAAACGTAAAAGGCTCATCTGATATGGCCTTGCCGTTCACGGCTGTCACTTGCGCCTTATACTCCGGATAGGAGATTCTCAAAGCAGGGTCACCTATCAAAATAAAATTAAGTTTATTGATACCAGACAGTTTCCGCTTGGTCTCCATCATGGCCTCGCCCAAGGTACGGGCCCGTCCGTCACTCTCCCTCTCAAAGAGATTGCGGTAAAGTTCCTTATTCAGTGCCGAGTTACCGCTAGATACAACCACACGGGTTGTCGTAAACAATGCGATCCCTCCACTTTTCGCATTCAAGAAAACAGATTCTCCCGCCGAGGTATTCACGTCATCGAAACGGGTAAAATCGCAAGTCGCCGTCACCCAAATGGGTAGTTTCGTATAAGTAGATTGTAAGATATCCGTCTGTGTCCACACGTATTCGTCAGACCAAGCGGTCGTATTACCATGCCCCGTATAGTTAATCAACAGTTGCCCTTTCTTCAATAATTCAGAGATCCGCTTACGTACATCCGGATACGTTCCGCTATTATCTCGCTTAAACGCATCGAAATAAACTTTATTCGTTAGGAAAGCCCCATGATTTTCCTCTATAAACCGGGCCAGCTCATCAGCTTGTTCCGCATGACTACTCGTATAGTGATCCGCATTGTTACCATCATCCGCCACGAAGGTGATTTGGTTTTTCCAGCCGCCTCTGTCCTCGTTCCGCATATAACCGATTACCTTATCTACCATTTGGGTAGCCTCCGTTACCGTCCGCACGGGGAAACGTCCTACACCTATGCAAATACTGTTCGGCTTATCAAGTGCTCCTCGGATACATTATCCAATAGCCCATAATAATCATCCGTTACATACGAGAAATTAGAATTATAGAACAATCCTGAATATTCAAACAAGGACGCTCTCGACTGATAGGTCAGCAACATATTATCCCTTGCTATATTTTTCACGTCCGAGCAAATTCCCCGGTTGTCGTAAATACCATCGCCAAACAATAACAGGTATTTTGGAGCGTTACCGGCAGACACGCTACGATCGTAGAACATTTTCATGAACCGGCGGTAAGCGGTAGCGTCAGGCGCACCGCTTGAGAACTCATTATAAATCGACTGAGGATCCACGACTTCCACGGTCAATCCGTCTGTTGCCCGGTGTTCCTCCGCCAACCGTTCCGCTTGCGTTTGGAAAGCTTTAGCCGCTATGATGATCATGTCTTTTTGCTCCAAGGCATGTAGGTTTTGATTCTCCACCTCACCGACAACCTCCGGAGAGATAAAGCTCTGATCCGTCCGTACCAAAACGAACTCCCGTAAGGTACCGGCAGGAATAGAGAAAGTAAGTTCGGAGCCATTCAATTCCGTCTCCATCAGTCTTACCCGCTGAGCATCCGTCACATCAAAGACCAAGGTATTCGCGTTTGCGCCCTGTACCACGAACCGGGAAACATTTCCGATAGAAGCTATACTACGAAAAAAAGTATAGGCCCCATACAGCTGCAAAGTCCTCTTAAAATGTAACCGAACGTAATTTAACCGTACATTGTTATGAGAAGCCGAATTATAAGACACGACCACACTGTTTTTCTCACTCTTCTCGCCTTTCCATACCGCCGTGCTTACCCCTTCTAGCGCCTTCACATATTCCTCTCTATTCGAGCGGATCGAAACGTCCAGAACATTAGACTGATTAATACTCAAAGAAGCGACTCCCGTACCGGAAGTGACTTTGGATACAAAGCTCATGGTTACCTTAGCGTCTTCATTCGTGATTCCCGGAATTGAAGAGAATGTTGATAGGGTTCGGGGGGTAGCTCCGCTAAAATCTTCCCCATACAGCTCCCTACCCGATTTCGCCAACGATACTAATTCTTGCTCATGCACCAAATAATCATCGTAAGTCGTGATCCGATTAGTCGCGCCACTCGCTTGAGCCACGGAAGTCATATCATTCGTCGGAGTGGCATCGGTCACAAAATAATAGCCATACAATGAATAAGGATTATTCGTATGCACGAATGTCTGGCTCGACGAGTCATACTCCCATTTAACCGGCCCTTTCCCGTAGAATAACAGGTAATCACTCCCACGCCAAACCGGTGTAGAAGGGACATCATCGATATATTCCTTACTGAAATCCTCATCCAAGGGCCATCCTCCATAGCCATGGACAGAGACTTTCGATGGGGCCGAGAAACCCATATTCTTCAAATCCGCATAGGATAATTTGTAGATTCCGGTCTTATCCACCCGGATCTTCACCCATTTCCCCTCCGATAACAGGGATTTAGAAGCATAACGCTACCATCCGCCCATGTATATGAGCAAAGTAATAAACCTATAATGAATATATATATTAATCTTCTCATCTCACATAAAAATCCAGAAGCTTCCGCTCGCCAAGATATCCCTCCAGATGATCGTCGATCTTCACGGGACCTACGCCAGCAGGTGTTCCGGTATAAATCAAATCGCCTATTTTCAGCGTAAAGAAGCGACTTACGTACGCGATAATCTTATCTACCGAAAACAGCATATTCGAGGTATTGCCTTCCTGTACCTTCGAGCCATTGATATCCAGATGGAACGGAAGCCGGTTTACATCCCCCGCTTGCTCCAGCGGAATAAAGGTCCCGATCACAGCCGAATTATCAAACGCCTTACTAATCTCCCACGGTAGCCCTTGCGCACGCAATTTATTCTGCAAATCCCGTGCCGTGAAATCAATACCGACCGTAACCTCATTGTAATAACGATGAGCGAAACGCTCGGCTATATTTTTCCCCAAACGGTCTATCCGTACCACGATCTCCGTCTCATAATGAACTTCCGATGAGAAATCCGGAATAAAAAACGGTTTCCCATCTTTCAACAAAGAGGAGTCCGACTTCATAAAAATAGTAGGCTCTGATAATTCTAACGAATGATGCAGCTCTTTATTGTGAGCGGCATAGTTCATTCCAACGGCGATAATCTTCATATTTTAGTGATTCATTGAGTTCAATCGATTAAACATAACAGCTAAATGCGCATACATAGAAGTATTCTGGACTACGATATGTTCCGGCACCCGTATACGGAAGGGGTAAAATTCCAAAGAGCCTTGATTCCTCCCTCGATAATCCGGTCTGTCACCTCCTGCGCTTTCTCCACCGGCACGGTGATCACCCCGATCGTCGCGCCATATTCTTTCTGCTTGGCAGGAAAATCATCCATATGAAAAACGGGAATGCCATTGATCATGCTCCCGTCCAAATCCTCACGGACATCAAAGCCCGCCACGATCTCCAAACCATATTGGCTCAGTCCGGTGTCATGCAACAAAGAAGCGCCCAGACTCCCTACCCCAAACAGAAATGCCTTATGCTGGGATGTAAAACCGAGGAAATCCTCCAGTACGTCAACCAACGCGTTAATATCGTATCCCACTCTCGTCTTCCCGGAGATATTCACAAAAGAGAGATCTTTAGCGACCTGACTAGGATCTACATTTATCTCCTTAGCGATCTGGGTGGATGAGATAAACGTTTCCCCTTTTCCTTTCATCAACTTTACAAACGCAAGATACCACGGCAACCTCCTTAACGTAGGTTCCGGCACTTTCCATGCCTGTTTTATATCATCGCTGGCCATTGTCTAATTTTCCTATTCATGTATAACAAATCATAATTACGCAAGAAGAGATATTATCTCTTGATCCAGTTTTCTAGCCTAAGGTTTGTTATTCTTTGAAAGTGTTTTATATTATCTGTCACTAGAATATAATTACCAGATAAAGCCGTAGCTGCTATCAACAAGTCGAATTCATCAATCATAATGCCGGAAGCACGAAGTTGAGTTTTTCTAAAAGCATATTCCTCGGCAGAGTCCATCAACGAGACAACAGGAAAACGGTTCACAAATTCTTTCACCTTAAGAATTTCCTGTTGACTACGTCCAGAGTTATAGGCACCAAACATCAACTCATATAATGTAATGACCGATAAGAAGCACTTATCTTCACCTATCCCTATCAACTTTCGAGCAACATCCCTGTTACCTCTCAATAAGGATATACAGATATTAGTATCCAATAAATACTTACTCTTTTTCATCTGTCAACGGCATAATATGACGCGTCACATCAAACTGGCGCGAACCACGTATATCTGCAATTATCTGCTCTGTCGAACGTGGGTCATCCCTCCAAGCCCCACACATTCTATTAATGAAGTCTTCATAAGATTCACTTTGAGCGGCCTTCTTTTCTTTACGAGCTTCCTCTATAAGCTTTTCAGCTAGCCATTCTTTATTGCTCGCACTCAGTGACAATGACTTTAGAAAAGCTAAAATACCGTCTAATGAGATGGTTGCTTTCATGATAAATCCTCCTTTTAAAACTGAAAGCAAAGATAGCGCATTTCCCGCAAATCTCCTAATTGGGTTTCAATTATAAAGAATAGGCAAAAAGCCCCGATCGAGAAACCGACCGGGGCTTATTCTTTTTCCGCTTTCTTGCCTCACGGAAATACTGACGGAGAGCTTTAATTTTTTACTTTAGTATTAATATCCCCGCATGTTCAACCTCACGGTTTACTTGAAGACGAATCTCCGCACGGGAATCTTAGAATTATATATCTTCTTCAAATGCTTTTCGCATTCTATATCAAAAGTGCTTATTTAACAACCACTTTCGTAGTCTCACCGTTAACAGTTACGAATACTACACCAGCCGGAGCAGCGATCGTAGCGTTATCAGAAGCAACCACCTCGTCAGCAACTGCCTTACCTAATACGGTAGCGATTGTTACAGTCTGGCCAGCTGCACCCTGTACGGTTACAGTACCGTTACCAGCGATAACCTTAACAGCAGACTCAGCCTCGAAGCCTTCGTTAGATGTCGGAGTGGAAGCGCGGTTGATTACGAAGATTTCAGCCTTAGCTTGATCTTCCGTCCAGAACAATACGTTGTTCAATTGAGCCAGATAAAGAGTCGTTTCTGATTCCACGTAAGGAAGAGAACCCTCAACTTCTGCATCATACTCCTCATTTTTAGCATGCAACTTAGAAACGATGCGATAAGCCTCATCGCTAATCTCAGCGGCTACTTCAAAAGCAACAGCTGCCGGATTCAATTGCATCAAACCGATCGTATCACCATCGATAGCGATAGAGTCAAGACCACATACAGAAGCTGCCGCAAATGCCGCACGATAAGTATCATCACCAGCTACATGAGCATAATCATAGATATTCTCGATCTCTGCCGCATCCGGATCTTCATTATTCTTCTCAATTTCGGCAGAAATATTAGCCGGGTTAATCAAGAAGTTGCGAGTCTCAGCCTCTGCGTTGAATGTCTTCGTAGAGATATAATACAACGGCATAGTCTCATCGAATGTCACACAAGCTGTATCCAACCACATAGTCAACGTATCTTGAGTATAAACATCACTCTTCAAGATGGATTGACCCTCAGCCTTCAACGCCGCAAAACCATCTTTCTGGTTAGCGATCACTTTGTTATCATCCTCCATCGTGGAGATCTGTACGTGACCGATAGCAGGAGCGCCATAAGCAGGAGCTTCTTGCGTAGCGAACTCGAAGATTACATTCTGATTATCGCAAAGAGTCGTCTCGGCTAAGATACCGGAAGCGGCGTTTGCCGTGATAGCGTAATCCTGGTTGTCGGCACTATAAACAATCTTATATTGATTATTCTTGCCCATAGACAAGAAAGAAACAGCCAATGGATTCTCGGCGTCCTCGCTGTCCTTGTCTACTAAGACGAACTTTTCATTTTTCAAGACAAGCACTTTCTTGCCTAAACGATCCGTAATCTTATAAACCGGTTTAATGACATCGTTACCAACCTTAGCATATTCGATTTCACCGCTCTCCTCATCCGGAGTCTCAGCACCGGTTACTTTCAGTTTCTGAGCGTCGGCCAATTCGCTATTAGCCACATACATCACGCCATCTTTAGAGATCATATACAAGTCATCTGCCAAAAGAGAAACCAAACGGAAAGACAACGCACCGTTTACCTCGTCTGCCTTAGTGACAAGCTTATAACCCATCTTCTGAGCATCCTTTACCTTCGGACCTTTTGTCAATTTAAGCGTATCCGTACCGAATGCGTAAACACCATTCTCTTCGTTGATTAATGTGATGAATCCTGTATATGATTCAGTAGGAACTATCATATTCTTCAACACACCCTCTCCATTCAAATACCACATATAAGCCGGAGCCTCTACAGAAGCCTTTTCATAAGCTCTGCTTTCATCACAAGCCGTATATACATATTTATTATAGTTCGAATCAGAAATCCACTTACCTGTCTCTGTAGATACTTTCTTCTTATTGTAGAACTGTACATAATAAGTATAATCTGTATCCAAAGCATCCGGAGCCTCAACTACACCAAACGTAGCGACAGCATCTTTCAAGTTATCCCCTGTAGCGACAACTTTTGTCGCAGCTAAAACCTCTTTACTATCGGCGAATTTACCGTAAACCAAAGCACGACTTGTTGTCTCTGTTCCAAAAGAGAACGCAGTTTGTTCGCCTCTCTTCTCATCATCATTAGAATAAGTAGGAACTGCTTTCGGATAAATAGTCATCTTATAGCCTTCAGCGATATTCAATTTAATCTTGAACGCATAGAAGTCTGCGGAACGACCATTCTCTAACAACTCCACATCCTCTAAAGCCGCAGATTTCTCATCGTTATCCGCAATTCCGTAGGTAATGCGTCTGTCGTTAACTTCCAATACTCATTCTTATTAACCGAGTTTGTCCATACAGTAGAATCGACTACCAAATATTTGCCATTGTTCAAACGGATATTCACAAAACCATCGGTTTCACCCTTTATCTCTGTCGCATTGATTGCAACACCGTCAATCGGGTTACCATTCAAATCCTTCTCGAAATCGAATACGGAAGAAGTTCCATACAAACCATTGATCTCGCTAACAGATAACGCATCCTTTGCCGTAGGTTGCGTATAAACGAAATTAGCGAAAGTCTTATCCTTACCGATCTTCAAGCTGTACCTACAACTTTATCCTCTTTGTCTTTTACCTCCTCCGTATAAAGGGCATACACCTTACCGCCACTGATAGCCTTAATATTGCCATTATCAGCGATCAACCACTTAGACTGCTTACCTTCAGCGAAAGTTGTAGTTGATTTAGTAAGATCCAAGCTCAGCACGTTACCGGTAGCCCAGTTTGTCAACGTCCATACCGGATCTTGAGTGTTATCAGTGCTTCCTTTCGTCAACTTCCATAAAGATTTCTTGTAAGAATCTTTCATTACGTCCTCACCCACTTTATCTTCAGATACAAGGATCAAACTATCCGCAGACGTATTGACTTTGGATTTTGTCACGGACAAATACTTGCCGCCAACTTTCAACTGATGCAGTTGTTTGTCAACAGGATCCGCCGCATTTGCAGAGAAAGCCGTAGTTAAAGCTAACCCTACCAAAAGAGTAGAAAACTTTTTGTTCATAATACTGAAATTAATATTAATACTAGTGTTTATTAAGATAATCAAGCTATTAAATCATTCGAAGGCATTCAATTCACCGTAAAAACGGCTAGCTTAAACCTTCGTTTAAATCTTGCGTTTTTTAGATTCTTCGGAAGGGTGTTCGTAAGAGGAAGCGACGGGTTTGTCAGTGATAGGCTATTGTATTGATAAGAAAGCTAATAAGGATGTGAAAAAATAATGGGTAAGGGTTGCAAGTGTCAAAGAAACGCGTACCTTTGCAAATGCAAGATTTAAACGAAGGTTTAAACTAATCGTTTTATACCTTATAAATATCAATGTACGCACGTACATATTTAATAATATTCTCCATTCAGTCTAACATCTATCAAAAGCTTTCCTTTTTGACATTTTGACAAATTGTAAACTGAACCTCCCAAGAATCGATTTTCCTAGGCCAACGTACAACTCATCGCCAAATACGCAAGAAAAAATCAGTAATCCACTCATTGGCAGAACAATGTCCAAAAACCGCCTTCCGTTCTAGCGAAATTAATTCATCGTAATTCATATCTATTGACTTCTTTTGGCTATTCCATGGGGTTACGACTGGGTTCTAACAGGGTTACAATGCCCATTCACGACTACCGCCAATCCTATTCGTGACTGTTTATAATGCCCAACGGCAGTATAGGCGTTACCCAACGCAACTATATGCGCAGGCTTTTACCGTATATCGTGCGTAAAAAGCCATACTTTTCCATAAAAAACCCCGATTATCGTTCTCCCCCTTACCCCCTATTTCACGATGCTAGCAAAAAGGGATTGTCACGATCAAGCCTTATATCAAGCAAAAAGTCAAGTCAACAACCGTTTTCAAGACATCTGATTCTTTCAAGGTCCTAGATATAACGGTAACATTATGACCTTCAAAAAACACGTACGTCTTTTTCCGGAAACACGTACATGTTTTTTCAAAAAGACGTACGTGTTTTATTTTTAAAAGCGTATCTTTACCGCAAGAGATGGGAAAAGAACCATCCCTTTCATATTAATCACTAAAACCTATAAACACTATGGGGAAATTTATCAATCCCTTCACCGATTTCGGCTTTCACCGGATATTCGGGCAGGAGGTACACAAGGAGTTACTAATCGATTTCCTGAACCAGTTGTTCTTCGGAGAGAACCGGACGAGTGCGAGAATGATTTTGAACGTTGGATTTATTTATTGAAGCATATGGACACTTTAGAGAGAATGCCGTTCAAGGCGAAAAAGGCGGTCTTCGATAAGTTGCTGGAAGTAGCCGACGTGGCAAACCTCAGCAAGGAAGAACGCATACAATACGACGAGGCTCTGAAACGATACAGGATTATAAGAATACGATCGATTACGCAGAGGAGAAAGGGATATTGAAAGGGAAAGAATCTACGGCCCGCAACATGAAAGCGGATGGATTATCCCACTCAATTATCCAAAAATACACTGGGCTCTCCCTTGAGGATATAGAGAAACTATAAAAATAAACCCTCCAGCCCTATTCTCGCTAACCGAATGGTTAGAAGAATAAAGCTGGAGGGCTTGTTTAATATCTATAAGGAAAGAGATCCTTAGATTCTCTCCAATGTAGCTGTAATAAACTCCCAGATCTTCTGTACGGAATGAATATTCACTCGCTCATCCGGTGAGTGCGGATATTCCAAATCCGGTCCGATAGAAACCATATCCATATCCGGATAAGCACCTTGGATGATACCGCATTCCAATCCGGCATGCATCACCTTCACCTCAGGTTCCTTACCAAATAAATCCAGATAGGTAGATTTCATCAAGTTCAAGATCGGGGAATTGATATTAGGCTGCCAGCCATTATAATGACCGGACTCCTCCACCTTAGCCCCTGCCAAAGCGAATACACTTTCCAGACTTGAGCAAACAGAATCCCTGCGAGACTCGGATGAGCTACGCACCAAGATTTTCACCTCGATCAACTCATCAGATGTCTTCACGATCGCCAAGTTAGAGGAAGACTCAACCGTACCCGGGAAATCATGCAACATGCTAATCACACCATTCTGGCAACCCTCGATCGCATTGATCAAATCATCCTGTATCTCCTCCGATCAACGTAGACGGCAATTCAACCATCTCCGCGACGAAATCGATCTTATCCTCCACACCCATATACTCCGTACGGAACATATCTTGGTAATCAGCCACTAGCTCCCAAAGAGACTCCACGTTATCACCCGGAATCGTTATCACGCAAAAGCCTCACGAGGGATTGCGTTAGGCAAGGAACCACCCGCCACAGAAGACAAACGAGCGCCATAATCGCATACCGCCTCTTTCAAGAAACGGAAGATCAACTTATTCGCGTTCGCACGCCCTAAATGAATATCCACACCGGAATGACCACCTTTCAAGCCAGCCAAGCTAACCTTGACAGCCACGTCACCTTCCGGAATATAAGTATCCTCCTTAAATTGGAAAGAGACATTCACGTTAGCGCCACCTGCGCAACCTACGAACAACTCCCCTTCCTTCTCGGAATCACAATTCAATAAAATATCACCCTTTAAGAAATGCGGCTTCAAGCCGAAAGCGCCGTCCATTCCCTGCTCCTCATCAATCGTAAACAGGGCCTCGATCGGTCCGTGACGCAAGCTATTGTCCGCCAACACGGCCATCGCCAGAGCGGCGCCCATGCCATTGTCCGCCCCCAAAGTCGTCTCACGGGCCGTCACCCAATCACCGTCTATGTAAGCGTCGATCGGATCTTTCTCGAAATCATGCTTTACAGAAGAGTTTTTTTGGGGAACCATATCCAGATGAGACTGCAATGTCACGGTCTTACGACCTTCCATTCCGGGCGTAGCCGGCTTACGGATCAATACGTTACCCACCTCATCTTGCAGGGTTTCCAGTCCCAATCCTTTACCAAAGGATATCATAAAACGGGTTACTGCCTCCATATGTCCGGTCGGACGGGGGATTTGCGTAAGGTCATAAAAATAACCCCATACATGCTTCGGAGATAGATCTTTGATTTCTGCTGACATAGATGTTAATAATTTAGTTCAGTTCATATTTAATACATATCTTGTATTCATCACGAAACAGCGACCGGAATCTCTTTGTTCTCCCGGTTGGTGAGCGGCAAAGCCACCACGCCGAACAATCCGCACAATCCCGTCCATACCGTCTGTACCGTATGAACGACCAAGCGAACGCCGCCGCGTCATTCTCGTTCACGCCAAAACAAACCAAGGTAGCGATCACCATGAAATGCCACGGTCCGATACCGCCTTGAACAGGCACCGCCACGCCGATACTACTCATCGTAAACGTGATCAGCCCGACCACGATACCCAAGTCCTTGGTAAAGTCGAAAGCATAGAACGTAATATAAAAGTAACAGAAATAACCTCCCCAAATCAATAACGTCTCTATCACGAAACGCATCTTATGCTCCATGTACCAGATACTCTTCATACCGGTCCATACATTCTTCAACATGCCTTTGGCTTTCTGTACCAGCGTAAAGTTACTCATATAAGTGAATACAAACCAAATTACAGCGACAAAAATTATCACCGCCACGTAAATCCATATCGAATTAAACATGGACTGGAACCTTCGAGCAAAGCCGGGTTCTTGGCGAAGAAACTCGTAAAGAAGCTTATATTAAATATGAATATCATCAAGGTTATCAAACCGACCATGATCGTATCGCTCACACGGTCGATCAACAGCGTACCTAACAGCTTGGTAAACGAGATCTTATCGTATTTCGTGATCATGCCGCAACGCCATACCTCGCCGACACGGGGCAACACCAGATTCACCGCGTAATTACCCAGCACGGCGTAAATCACGTTACTCATCTTGAAGCGCTCGCCCAAGGAACTGATCAGCAATCCCCACCGTAAGCCACGGACGATATTGGCGAACAAGCCGAACAATAAAGAAACCAGAATAATATCATAACGAACCCCCTCCTTGACTACTCGCCAAATCTCAGTGATATCCATTTTCCGATACAAAAACCAAAGAAGTAAACAGCCGAAGGCTAAAGGTAGAATTATCTTCAGAAACGTACGTAGAATGCTCTTAAAATCCATTAGGTATAGGGAACTTTAAATTATTTATTGTACTTTTGTGCATCCGCAAAGATAAGCATAATATTTAAAAACAAACACATTACACCGAAAAGTGGATGAGATTAGTTAAGCCAAAAAAAGCATTAGGGCAACATTTCCTAAAGGATCTGCAAATAGCACAGCGCATTGCGGACACACTCGATACTTTCAAATCCTTGCCGGTCTTGGAAATCGGACCGGGAATGGGAGTCCTTACCCAGTTCTTGCTGGAGGCGGGACATGATTTAACCGTTGTCGAGTTGGACATGGAATCCGTAGATTACCTGAACCTGAATTTCCCCGATCTGAAAGGACGTATCATCGCCGAGGATTTCCTAAAATTGGATCTCTCGAAGCTATTTCCGGGGCAGTTTTGTGTGATCGGTAATTACCCCTATAATATCTCCAGCCAGATATTCTTCAAGGTCCTCGATTATAAGGACCAGATTCCCTGCTGCTCGGGGATGTTACAAAAAGAGGTAGCGGAACGCCTAGCGGCGGGTCCCGGTAGCAAGACGTACGGGATATTGAGCGTACTGTTGCAAGCTTGGTACGACGTGGAATACCTCTTTACCGTCAGTGAGAAAGTATTCGATCCGCCTCCAAAAGTGAAAAGCGCCGTATTGAAAATTACCCGTAACGACCGCAAGGAGCTGGGATGCGACGAGAAGTTATTCAAGACTGTAGTAAAGACCTCATTCAACCAACGAAGGAAAACGCTTCGTAATTCCATGAAACCCCTATTGGGTAAAGATTGCCCGGATTACGCCTTGCCGATATTCGACAAGCGCCCGGAACAGTTATCCGTGGAGCAATTCGTGGAACTGACCTTGATCAGCCAAAAGCATTTGGAGAAGCAGGCTGGTGATGTCCTATAATAATATAAGAGTCCAATGATCGAACTGACGAAAGATTACATCGAGAACCTGAAAAGCATCATCGAGGCCAAAGATGACGCGAAGGCACAGGAGGTACTTCATGAACTATATCCTGCCGATATAGCCGAGCTTTATCAAGAACTGAACTTGCAAGAGGCCATTTATCTCTATCTATTGATGGATGGCGACAAAGCGGCGGATGTCTTGATGGAGCTGGATGAGGAAGACCGTCATAAATTATTGAAGGAACTTCCCAATGAGCTTATCGCCAAGCGTTTCGTCGATAACATGGAACGGATGATGCCGTTGACTTGATGCGTGAGTTGGACGAGGATACCCAAGAGGAGATCCTTTCGCATATCGAGGACGTAGAGCAGGCCGGTGATATCGTGGACTTGTTGAAATACGACGAGGACACGCCGGCGGTTTGATGGGTACCGAGATGATCGTGGTGAACGAGAATTGGAGTATGCCCAAATGTATCGACGAGATGCGCAAGCAAGCGGAGGAGATGAGCGAGATCTATTATGTATATGTAGTGGATGACGACGAGCGCTTGAAAGGTGTGCTCCCCTTGCAGAAACTGATTACCCACCCATCCGTCTCCAAGATCAAGCATGTCATGAAAAAAGACCCGATCTCCGTTCGCGACAGCGACAGTATCGAGGAGGTTACGGAGACGATCGAGAAATACGACTTGGTAGCCTTGCCCGTAGTCGATAGTATCGGACGTCTGGTAGGACGTATCACGATCGACGACGTTATGGATGAGGTACGCGAGCAACACGAGCGTGATTACCAGTTGGCATCTGGTATCTCGCAAGACGTGGAAACCTCGGATAATGTATTCACCCAAACCGCCGCCCGCCTACCTTGGCTGCTGATCGGCATGATCGGAGGATTGGGAAACTCCGTTATCCTCGGTGGTTTCGAGAGCAGTTTCGCCACTAACCCGAAGATGGCGCTATTTATCCCGCTGATCGGTGGTACCGGTGGAAACGTAGGCATACAATCTTCCGCTATCGTGGTACAGGGCTTGGCAAACAATACCTTGAAGGAAGGGAATATCGTACCGCAAATCCTAAAAGAGTCTGTAGTCTCGTTAATCAATGCCAGCATTATCAGTCTGGTCGTGTTCATTTACAATTTCTTCATGCTGGGAGACCGGGGGATTACGGCCTCCGTATCTTTAAGCCTATTCGCCGTCGTAATGTTCGCCAGTATATTCGGCACGCTAGTTCCCATGACCTTAGATAAGATGAAGATAGATCCGGCCTTGGCGACCGGACCGTTTATCACCATTACCAACGATATTATCGGTATGATGATTTATATGTTCATTACTTCCGCGTTAGCTTGATGCCACGGGTGGGCGAACCCCGCCCCTATTATGTTAAAATAATATGTTATAGAACATATCTACGAAATAGCTGTTATCTTTGTAGCGGTTATCAAAAAAGGTAGAAAAACTATGCTAACAGAAGCATTTTACATTTCTCTTCTTCTATTTCACGGGAGAGTTTATCAGCTACTTATCGACGGTTTCATACCGGGTAGCGTAATTGGGATGGTGCTATTGTTCTTAGCCCTTGCGTTCAAGAAAGTAAAACCTGAAAAGGTGAAACGTCTTTCCACGGTTCTTACCCAAAACATGGATTATTCTTCGTTCCTGCCGGTGTAGGCTTATGAATTCCTTCGGGATCATCTCCGAGTATTGGGCAGTCCTGCTGATCGCTTCCGTAGTAAGTACAATTTTAGTCATCGCCAGCGTAGCTTGGTGCAACAAAAAACTGGAAAAGGGAAAATAAGACCATGGATAATCTGGCGCATTCCGAGATTTTCGCTCTTACCTTGGTAATTGGTACCTACCTGACTTCCTTGGCTCTTTACAAGAAAGTCCATATCAGTCTTTTGCATCCTTTGCTTACGACCATCTTCGTGATTATCGTGGTACTGGAAGTCCTAGGCATTCAATATGAGTCGTTCCAGCAAAGCAGTCATTGATCCATTTTATGCTGGGGCCTTCCGTAGTGGCCCTTTGGCTATGTGTTATATGAGCAAAATCCAATATCTAAAGGGAAATGTCGTTTCGATCTTGACTTCCGTATTTGTCGGGGCCATTGTCGGAATCGTAAGCGTAATCATCATCGGTAAATTGATGGGAGCCGACCAAGCGTTGATCGCCACGCTCCAGCCGAAATCCGTCACCACCCCGATCGCTATGGGGATAGCGGAGAAAGCGGGCGGCATACCTTCACTTACCGCCGTCATCGTCGTAGCGGTAGGAATCTTTGGCAGTATAGTGGGCCCTATCGTGATGAGGGTACTGGGAATAGATAGCCATATCGCTAAAGGACTGGCGTTAGGGGCTTCCTCCCATGGAGTAGGAACAGCAGCGGCCATTCAAATCGGGGCCATCGAAGGAGCATTAAGCGGACTGGCGATTGGCTTGATGGGTATCATGACAGCGGTCTTGGTTCCGGTTATTCGGTTGATTTGCAACTATTTTTCCATATAAATACGCAAAACTTTTTGCTACTTTAGCAGGAATGTACTACTTTTGCACCCGAAAAACGTTACGGATTACTCTATAACATATATAAATAAAGAAAATAAATATGATCAATTCACAAGACATTAAGAAAGGAACTTGTATCCGTTTGGACGGAAAACTCTATTTCTGCGTCGATTTCCTTCACGTAAAACCGGGTAAAGGTAATACCATCATGCGTACCACATTGAAAGATGTTGTAAAAGGCGGTCAGATCGAGCGTCGTTTCAATATCGGTGAGAAGTTGGAAGATGTACGCGTAGAACGTCGCCCGTATCAGTTCACTTATACGGAAGGCGAGCATTATCATTTCATGAACCAAGAGACATTCGATGACGTGATCATCGACAAAAACTTGATCAACGGCGTTGATTTCATGAAAGAGGGAGAAATTGTAGACGTTGTTTCTGATGCATCTACCGATACGGTTCTTTTCGCCGACATGCCTACAAAAGTTCAATTAAAAGTTACTTATACAGAACCGGGTATTAAAGGTGACACTGCTACTAACACCTTGAAACCGGCAACCGTAGAGACTGGTGCGGAAGTTCGCGTTCCGTTGTTCATCAACGAGGGCGAGGTTATCGAGATCAATACGACTGATGGTTCTTACGTAGGCCGTATCCGCGAGTAATCCGGGTCTTGTCAAAATATACGGTTCCCGCTTGATAAGCAGGCGGGAACTATTTTTTTAACCAAATCATAAACCTTTCCCGACTATGAAAGAAAAGACAGGAAAACTTTCCATCAAGGAATGGGCCGAAGAAGACAGGCCCCGTGAGAAAATGCTTCAAAAAGGCGCTTCCGTATTAAGCGATGCCGAATTGATCGCCATACTGATCGGATCCGGCAACAATGAGGAGACGGCCGTACAACTCTCTCAACGGATACTTCACTCCGTAAACAACAATCTGAATACATTGGGTAAACGTTCCATCAAAGAATTAACTTCCGGCTTTAAAGGTATCGGAGAGGCGAAGGCGGTCACGATCTGCGCCGCTATGGAACTAGGGAAACGGCGGGAAACCTCAGAGGCGTCTCCTCAAGATGCTATCCGAAGCAGCAAAGACTCCTATCTCCTATTCCGTACCCAACTATGCGATTTACCTTATGAGGAACTCTGGATCGCTCTAACCAATCCCTTAAATAAGGTGATACAAAAGGTAAAAATCAGTCAGGGCGGAGTAAACCAGACTTCCGTGGATATCCGTTTGGTATTAAAAGCGGCGATCAACGCCTTGGCCTCCGGTATAATCCTATGCCATAATCATCCATCCGGCAGCCTCCGCCCCAGTACGCACGACGATGCCTTGACCGAGCGTATCCAAAAGGCGGCGAAGCTGATGGATATTAGGATACTGGACCATATCATCCTGTCCGATAGCGGTTATTATAGCTATGCGGATGAAGGAAGGCTGGTCCGGTGAAACAAATTCTCTTTTCCCCCGGTTTAGTATATAGAAGTATTAATGTATATTCGCGTATAAAACAAAAGAAGATGAACAACGAATTTCTCCAAACAGAAGAAGCGATCGTCGCTATGCTGAAGACGGTATACGACCCGGAAATACCCGTAAACGTATACGATCTTGGGCTTATATATAAGGTAGATATCGATGAGGAAAAAAATGTACGCATCGATATGACCTCACCGCCCCGAACTGTCCGGCGGCCGATTTCATATTGGAAGATGTCCGTATGAAGGTAGAAGCGGTCGATGGGGTGAACAATGTAGAGGTAAACCTCGTCTTCGAGCCGGAATGGGACAAGGACATGATGACGGAGGAGGCTAAACTGGAATTAGGTTTTCTATGAAAATATATTTCGCCTCAGACGCACATCTGGGAGCCCGTTTCCACAAGGACCCTTTAGCCATCGAAAAGAAACTGGTACGTTGCTGGATAGCATCAAGGAAGACGCTTCCGCCATTTGGTTTCTGGGAGATCTATTCGACTATTGGTACGAATACAAATACGTCGTGCCGAAAGGCCATGTACGTTTTCTGGGGAAATTGGCCGAGTTAGCGGACAGAGGCATAGAAATACATATCTTTATCGGTAACCATGACATCTGGATGTTCGACTACTTGCCGAAAGAGATAGGCGCCATCATCCATCGGGATACCTTGACAGTCGATTTATTGGGGAAACGTTTCTTCCTCGGGCATGGCGATGAGGTAGATTTCCGGAGTAAGGCATTCCGTCTGATCAGGGCCATTTTCCGAAACAAGTTCTGCCAATGGCTATACGCGGGAATACATCCCCGCTGGACGTTCGGGTTCGCTTTAGGTTGGTCGCTCAACAGCCGGAAGAGTGGACTGGAAAAGCAAGAGGCTAAAAAGTATCAAGGGGAAGACGCTGAATATATGGTTGTTTTCGCCAAGGAATATCTAAAGACGCATCCCGATATAAACTTCTTCATTTTCGGCCATCGCCACATCATGTTGGACTTGATGTTAAGCCGTACCTCCCGTATTCTCATAGCCGGGGATTGGATGCAATTCTTCTCTTATATCGTATGGGATGGCGAGAATCTGTATATGGATCAGTTTCTGGAAGAGACGGACGGACAATCTTATCCCAACACATAAGACAGCGTTGTCTTAACACCTTAGACAGTACTGTCGAAGCACCTTAGACAGCGTTGTATGATGTGCTCATACAACGCTGTCCGGATTCTCCGCTTACTTTACCGGGATATAACCAACCTTCTTCACCGTCGCTTGTCCTTCGGCAGACATCACATAATCGATGAACGGTCGCACCTTTGAGGCATTCTTCGTCTCATAGTAGTAGAACAACGGACGGACAACCGGATAGGTCTTATTCCTTGCGTTCTCCAACGAAGGCTCCACGTAGGATTTTCCGGCATCATACGATACATGGATCGGCTTCACTTCTTTATTCAAATAAGCAAGACCTACATAGCCAATGGCTCCTTTCGTCTGGCTTACGCTTTGGATAATGGCACCTGTAGCCGGCATGCTCAAGATACCGTTCATATAGTTCTTATTTTTCAACACGCTCTCCTTGAAGACTCGTAGGTCCGGAAGAAGTCTCGCGGGAATAGGCCACGATCTTCATATCCGCACCACCCACTTCTTTCCAATTCTTGATCTTGCCGGTAAAAATGCCTTCCAATTGCTCCCGGGTCAGATTGGATACCTTGTTGGAAGGATGCACGACAACAGCCAGAGCGTCATAGGCGATCACCTCCTCTTTCGTCTTCTTTCCGGCTTCTTGCAACTTCATGCGCTCGTCGAATTTCATCTTACGGGAAGCCATCGCTATATCCGTAGTGCCTTCCATCAAAGCGGAGATCCCCACGCCGGAGCCACCACCCGTCACCGTTATCTTAGCAGCTTTGTTCTTATTCATGAAATTCTCGGCTTCAGTCTGGGTAAGAGGCAAACAAGTATCGCTACCCTTTATCTTCTGGGCAAACACATTCGTAGCAAACAAACACGCTGCCATGGCAGCTAATAAAATCGTCTTCTTCATTACTTTGTATTTATCTTTTATTTACGATACAAAATAAATACTTCGGTATTTCAATGGGATGAAACAGATATTACAATCCTATGAATTAAAACTTATATTGAAGACGGACTGTCAATACATTATCCTTCCAGTCGTTCTCGTAGCCCTTCACGAGGTTACTTTTCTCATTGAAGTTAAACTTCGTAGTAAGCTTGTAGACGGATATGTTTATTGAAATTATAGATACCGCCGATACCTATCGTGCTTTGAGCCAAATCGGTTTTTGAGGTGAAGCTATTTTCCGCCCCGACCTCATTTCCACTCACCTTCGTATTCGGATCGTAAACGTCATATTTCAATACGGCGGAGAAAGGAGAGGCACCTATATCCTGTACCAAATAAAAGAAGTAACCAAGGAAAGGGCGCTTGAACAAAGAATTTTCCGGCAAATTCTCCGGTCGGGTACTGTAGTTAGGGCTTTTACTGCTTCCGGCAATACCGGGTTGGGTACCGATCAAACCTTCCGCACGGAGAGTGGTCTTTCCTAAAGATGAAAGAAAACTAAACTGTCCATCCAAACCTAAATACTGGCGCTTCATATAAGTACCCGTCTCTCCATATCCCTCTTAACGAAATGATTGCCACGCATCTCATACGCCTCGGTAGTCGGGTTGTAGACAAAACCATGGTAATAGGAGAAACCGGCTCCCCATTTTCCCCAGTCGCCTATCGCCTTCTCGGCACCCAGACGCCCGATGAAATCTTTCCGGCTATCCGTCTCCCGGTTGATACTGTTTCCGGCAAACAGACCGGCATCCAATCGCAAGAAACTCAATGGGCTGGTAGTCTTGGTACGTAAGGTAAGCATCGCTCCAAAGTCACGCTCATCCGGGAAGAAATACTGGATAATAGTCGCTCTCTCCGGAGATTCGAGAGAACTCGTGGAATAACAGACCTCATAACCGAAAGGACGGTTGAACACACCAGCCATCAACTGGCTACGCTTCGTCCAAGGGTCCTTGATACCGATATACAGATCACGGAAACTTACTCCCTTATCATTCACCTCGATCTGGACAGCACCTGTTCCGATCCCATCATTGTACTCGAACTTCATACGGCCCCGGCGGATACCGATCCGGTTAAACCCTTTATCCAAGTTCTCGTTCTTATCGCCCACCTTCAAGGTAGCGTCCTCCTGTCCATATTGGTATTGTCCTTGGATATAAGCGGAAACATTGAATTTGCTTAGCTTTTGGACTACCTTATCCAAGGTAGTCACTTCCGTAGCCAAGGAATCGATACGTTTTTCCACCGACTGATCCACCTCCTGCGCTCCCATACTGAATGGAAGCAGCACTAACATGAGCGCTATAACTTTTCCTAATTTCATTCCTAACTATAAAAACTATATTTGCGTCGCAAAGTTACAACGCTCCTGTTTCACACCCGTTTCACATACATTACAATCCTGTTACAGACGTCTTGCCTAATTATTCAGGGACGAATTTACATAAAATAATCGGTTCGTTCCATACATTGCACATGACTAGAATATTTGCGCGATAATTCTGGTCCATTTCGCACATTTATTGGGATATTGTGCTACCTTTGCCTCGATTATTGAAACACTATATTTATTTTTTTAATGAAGACATTAACAATCGGAGACCTAAAGGCTCGTATTCCAATCATCCAAGGTGGAATGGGCGTAGGCATCTCTCTTTCCGGCTTAGCCTCGGCCGTCGCAAATGAAGGTGGGATCGGCGTTATCTCCGCAGCCGGTCTCGGACTTTTATATAAGAAATTGTCACCCAGCAATTATACGGAAGCTGGGAATCTTGGGTTAGCGGAAGAGATCCGCAAGGCCCGGGAAAAAGCGAAAGGTATCATCGGCGTAAACGTAATGGTAGCTCTTTCCGACTTCGCTGAACTGGTGAAGACCAGTATAGCGGAAAAGGTAGACATCATTTTCAGCGGTGCTGGACTGCCTTTGGACTTGCCTTCTTTCCTCAAGAAGATAGCGTCACCAAGCTGGTTCCCATCGTTTCCAGCGCACGTGCCGTACGTATCATCTGCGAGAAATGGAAGAATAACTATGATTATCTTCCGGATGCGGTGGTACTAGAAGGCCCGAAAGCGGGTGGACATCTGGGATATAAGGAAAACCAGTTGGAAGACCAGCATTTCTCATTGGAAGAATTATTACCTCAAGTCGTAGAGGAAGTCTCTCATTTCGAGCAGAAATACGACAAAAAGATCCCGGTAATCGCGGCAGGAGGCATTTATACGGGTGAAGATATCAAACGCATGATAGACCTTGGAGCATCAGGCGTTCAGTTAGGAACCCGGTTCGTTACCACCACGGAATGCGATGCCTCGGAAGCCTTCAAACAGACCTATATACAGGCCGAGGAGAAGGACATAGAGATCATCAAAAGTCCCGTCGGCATGCCCGGACGAGCCATCCATTGCAGTTTCCTTGAGAAAGTAAAGGCGGGAATCAAGCAACCGAAAGCTTGTCCCTTCAACTGTATCAAGACGTGCGATATATCACGCAGCCCGTATTGTATCGTCACCGCCTTATACAACGCCTTCAAAGGGAATTTCGAGAATGGATACGCTTTCGCCGGCAGTAACGCTTGGCGAGCGAATAAGATCACTTCGGTACGAG